>R21__coassemble_1743_pt1 | contig 13971 bp, 11 predicted proteins | sample R21__metabat2_low_PE_059 | metagenome-assembled genome bin R21
GCATGGTCATGTCCTGATAGAAGTGCAGCAGGATGACTTCCTTGTATTTGGTCGGCAACTTCAGAATTACCTGTGTCAGATCATCCGCTTCCATGAACTCAAACACCTTTGCCGGTAGCGGTAAGCGTTCAATCTCCACGCTGCGATCCATATACCGGAACCAGGCGCTGCGTTTCATATCCCGGCATGTGTTCATGGCAATCCGCATGAGCCAGGTCTTCTCGCTGCTCTCTCCACGGAAGGAATCAAGTGCTTTATATGCCTTCAGGAAGGTTTCCTGGGTTGCATCCTCTGCAAGCGCCTTGTCGTGGAGGTACATGTAACATGTGCGCAGCAATATCACTTCATATTCTGCCACCATGTGTGCCAGCATTTCTTCATGGGAGTAAGTCGGGCCCTTCACCAACTCCATTGCTGCTCACCTCCTTTCACGAAGTTAGACGCATTGTTTTCCGTTTTGTCTACCTTTTTAGAGAATAATATCAGGAAAAGCTGAAAATGAAAAGAGCGCCTGCCCCGAAAGGCAAGCGCTCCAATCATTTGATCACTTAATCACATCATGGTTGCCAGCAAAGATCACATCGCCAGAAGGGCTCACCAGCACATAATACTGATCCGTATTGATCAGCCATACATGTGCGCCAAACTGTGCATGTGCAGCTTCTTCATCGGCCAGATTGATATACCCGTAGAAAGCCTTAGCATCAGCCAGCTTTTCCTTAGGAACATCCAGTTGTCCGCTCATAGCGTTCGTACCAATTTCCACAGCCTGTTCTTCGGAAATCGCAGTGGCATCTGGGAGAGTACCCGTCATGTACATCGGAACAAGTGCGGGAAGGCTGTAAGCAATCACGCTGCCATCTGTTGCAATGTCCACATGACAGGTGCCGCCATAAGGCAGGCCTTCTTCTTCCAGATGGAAGACAACGCTCCACACACGACGTCCCTTTTTGCTGACCTGAGTTTCGCCATAGAACTGGTCATCAGATTCTTCATACATGGTTGCCTCGATCTGTGCTTTATCCAGGTTCTCGGCTCCTTTACTGATCAGAAAAGACTTTGCGGCGTCTACAGCCTGTCCCTGCGTAAATTCGCCGGTTTCGGGAAGCACATAGTTGGTATCCTCTGCAGACAGCATATTGTTGGCATTCAGCAGGTTGTTGTACCAAACCTTGTCCTCCATAGACCAGGTGTTCATATCGCCATGAAGCTTCTCCAGAATGGACAGCAGGGTAACCGTATCAGGCGAGCCGTTCACGTAGGCGCACATAATCTTGTCACAAAGAGCGTTTTTCTCAGCATCAGGCATATCTGTGCTGTTCAGCACTCTTTCTACATCAGGATTGTCCTTCAACTCGCCGAGATCATAAAGCGCCTTGATCAGCTTAATCTTTGCTTCTGTGTTCCAAGTGTCGTAGTAACCATTCTCACTTTCCATGGGAGCAACCTTTTCGCCCGCATCCTGCCAAAGCAATGTAGCAGCCAGAGCGATGACCCCCAGAAGCATTACTGCCATCATCAAAATGAAACCAATCGACAGCTTTTTCTTCACAACAATTCCTCCTGTTCCTTGCGTTTCGTGCGCCATATTCAGCACACGCTGCGCCATCCAAGGATCATCCTGAATGCCGGACAGGGAGTTATCGATTACACGCTGGACGATCTGCTTATCTTTGAAGTCTTCCATAACCTAACCTCCTCTCCAGCACGTCATGGAGTTTCTCTCTGGCGCGCTTTAGTCGAGTTGATACAGTAGAATGAGTGACGCCCAATGCGTGAGCAATCTCATTCACATTCATGTTTTGCCAGTAGTACAGCATAACGACCTCTTTGAGCTTTGATGGCAGCTGCATAACATCGCACATCACATCGAGATCATCATCGTCATCTGGCGGTAGCATTGCCTGCGGCAAATCTTCCGGCGTAACACGCCGATCATGGTGACGAAACCAGGCGGAACGCTGCATGTCCCGGCAAGTGTTCATAGCAATCTGGATCAACCAGGTCTTCTCGCTGCATTCCCCACGGAAAGAATCGAGCGACTTGTATGCTTTGAGGAAAGTATCCTGTGTGGCATCTTTCGCCTGTTCCATATCCCGTAGGTAAATGTAACACATGCGGAGCAGCAATCCCTGATATTGGTTCACCATCTGAACCAGCACCTGGTCACGGTCGTTGCCCGGATCCTTGACAACTTCCATTCGTTGCTCACCTCCTTCGATTATGTAGACGAGACAAGATAGCTCTCATGTCGATAATTCAGAAAAATCTTCAAAAATGATTGTACACCTGATTATTTATCTTGTCAGCATTGACAAAGAAAACGATATTGCAGAAAATATATGCAGGTTACTAAAACCATTTGAGCCCTTCAAACGTTAGATAAGTGAACAGCCACTCAGATGGCAAGTTCAAACTGCCATGCAGGCCTGCTGACAGACACTCAACCAAAGGGGACAGATATTGTGGATGCTTTGACGTTTCAAGCGGAGGTCAGGCGAATTGAGAAGCTGATGTACCGTGTTAGCATGTCATACCTCGGAAATGTCGAGGATGCCGCTGATGCAGTACAGGATACACTTGCAAAAGCCTGGGAAAAGCGAAATACCCTTTCGCGTCCAGAGCAGTTCAAGCCCTGGACCATGAGGATACTCGCAAACCAGTGCAAGGATGTACTGCGCAAACGCAGAAGGAAGAGCTTCTATCCGCTGGAAGAAAATACGGCAACTGTTGAGATGCCACCATCACAGCCGCCGGTCATGGAAGCCATTGGTGAACTCAAACCTGAATGGCGGATCGTGATGGTTCTGCACTATGTGGATGGGTGGACAATCCAGAAGATTTCTGACAGTTTGGGTATTCCTCTGAGCACCGTGAAAACGCGCATGAGAAGCGCACGGAAACGTCTCAAGCAGACACTCCTCGTGGAATGGGAGGAAGAAGAATGAAACAGGAAACCTTTCGCCGCGAACTTTGTGATCTGACCCCTGACGTGCCGGAAGTGTTCCACCAGCGTGTGGAAACCTTCCTGCAGGATAAAGTCGCTCAGGAGGTCAATATGAAAGAATCTACGAAACGCGCCCTGTATATGGGCGGACGCTTCAGCAGCCGTGCGCTGATCTTTGCGCTCATTGCTGTTCTTGCTCTGGGTACGGTTGCCGTTGCTGCGACGCAGTGGGGCATCTTCGGTTCGCTCAGTGAAATGCTCGGCATGCAGCCGCCCACTGCAGACAGCGTGATGCAGGGCGACCTGCATCAGGAAACTGTCAATGGCGTGGAGATCACGATTGAGGAAGCCGGGTATGACGGCAGGACGCTGTTCCTGCAGTACAGCTACCGCTTCCCCGGCATTGATGAGCCGCTGGGCACGGTAAGCAAGCGCGGCGAGCGTATGCTGACTGAAGATGACATGGCTCTGTTCGAGCAGTACAACCTTAGCTGGTGGGTAGACGCATTCTGGATCAACGGTCAGCCGATGGAAATGGCCGGTGACTCCGGCAGCAATGACCGTGGCAGCGAGAACCCCGGCGAGATCATCCATACCGAATACTGGCGGCTGGATAACATTGATGTGGAATTGTCCGGCAAGGTTGAAATCGCCCTGCCGATTGGTGAAAGCCAGCCTGCAGAGTATCGGAAGGCCATTTTCGACAAGGCAAGTGGCCAGTACACTCTGCCTGACAAGGGTGTTGTGACCTTCTCCTTTGACGCCAGTGACACGCTGTCCCGCGTGGTTACACTGAATCCCAATGTTGAGACCGTCACCCCCGAAGTCACTGCGAAGGTCTCCGAGGCTGCTTTTACGCCCCTGATGACCTACATCACGCTGGATCTGACCGCGAACCCCGAAGCTCTGGCTGCCTTCAAGCAGGAAAATGGCGAAGGCTACTATGATGAGCAGGGTAATCTGCTGTGGCCCTACTCCGGTATGGATATGTACAGCGGCTGGATCGTTGGCCTGAAGCTGGTTGATGGCGACGGCAAGGAGCTTTTCCCTGACGCAGTTGGTTGCAACGGCGTGGGTAACGGCTGGGCCGAGTTCCTGTATCCCTACATGGATCCTGCGAACCTGCCCGATGAACTGTGGTTGGCACCCATGGACGGCGATACTGCCGATATGGAATACGCGATTCGCGTGAAGTAAAACCTTTGGGCGGGCGTGGGCAACCATGTCCGCCCTTTCTTGAAAAGGTGACAATGATGAAGAAATTGAGTTTACTTGCTGCCTTGTTGTGCATGGTTTGCGCTTCCGCCGTGGCAGAATCCGGACATTATTCCATCCATGATCTGCCTGCAGTCACTTCGCCCCGTTGGGAGGCACGATATGAAGCGCATGGCCGTACCATTTCGGTTGATGTGGCTGTGACGATTCCTGATGTTGATACTGCAGCTGTCATTATAGTACGGCAGATGCCGCCCCTTACCGAGTCTGTATGCAGCGAGCTTGAAGCCTGGTGCGAACAGGCCGAAAAGGAAGATCACATCAATCGTTACTCCTTCCGTTCCAACGATTACAGCACCCAAGTGACGCATGCACTGCCGCCTGCGTGGGGCAAGAACAGGGATAGCGAATTCGTTGCTGGTGCGATGGGGCAGAACTTCTTTGACCTGTATGAATTCGACATGGATCAGGCGTATGCGGACAACAACGAGCTTACTGTTGCAGAAGCAGTTGCCATCATGAAGGATCAGGCAACTGCTCTCTTCCCCGGAGAGACGCTTCATTTACGAACGGTCCATGTGGATGGCCAGACATTCTGGAAAAAGACCGGCAAACCAATCCGCGAAACAGGCGGATATTCCCTGTGTCTGTCGCAATCCTTCCACGGTATTCCCTTAATGGCCAGCATTCACGAAGCTTTTACGCAGTTCGCCGTGGGTGATGAAGACGTATGGCTGGAAAACCGCGGCATCCTGCGTGGCATCGTTTTTGATGAAAACGCATGGTCGCTGAATTGCGTGTTCTATCAGGAAAACAGCGTTCTTCACGAGGACATTCCACTGCTGCCATTTGATGCAGTGAAGGACAAGGTCGAAGGCTTGATCCAGACCGGTCATGTCCGCTGGATTGACAGCATGACGCTGGGGTATGTACAATTCGATACTGCTGATCCAGCCGAGCAACTGCTCATACCATGCTGGGTTGTTTGGTGCGAGTATCATCCAGCTGGTGCCGCTTCTGAACGACGGGGCGGCATCAACAGCGGTACCAATCTCATGTACGATGGCAACAATGACTACTTTCGCCCGCTGATCATCAATACACAGACCGGTGATCTGGTAGACCCGGAAAACACGAACGAAGGGCGCTGCATGTATCCTGAAGTTCTTCTGTGGGAGGATGTGCAATGAAAAGACTGGCTTGTCTTCTGATGGCAATGCTGATGACACTATCCGTTGCCAGCGCCGAGGAATGGTGCTCCATTGCTGACATACGTGCGCAGACCCTGCACACGATCTGTTACAGCTGTCTTTGCCGTAAGGAAGATTACCGGAATCTGCTGACCAATCAGGTATTTACCCAGCGAAAATCCATCTTCGCCAGGCATCATAATGTCGAGCAGTACGAGATCAGGTTTCTCTTGCTGTAAAGCAAGTCGTGCATCTGCTGCACAGGGCAGTTCCATCGTGCGATACCCAGCCAGAGACAGGTGCATGCCTGTTACTTCGCGAATGACAGGATCGTCTTCGACTAAGAAAATCAATGCCACAGCTATGTCCTCCCATACTTATTGTAGCATAAAATGGAGAAGATGAATGTAACGAAGTTGTAACGGATAGCGTTTGCCGAAAAATGCAAGACACATTCATCCACATTTTTGACATAGGAAAAACCTGTAAGGCTGATCCTCTTGTAATGGAAGTAGCATTACAGGTTTTTTGATTTTAGGTGTAATTTGCCCTTGACAAAAGAGCTTCCATTTCGGGCAGCTGTTTTTTGTGTCAATATCCCAGCGCCTCGTCCACCAGGATGACCTCGTAGACGGCACCGCTGGCCTTGGGCATCTCCCAGAGAACGGACAGGATGCGGCAGATGCGGCCTGGCGACTGGCAGTTGTAGCACTTGTCGGCCTTGACTGCGCAGGGCGTCTTGCAGCCAAGACGCTGGGCGTTGCGCGGGGAGGCGACGTTGCGGGCGTGCCAGAGGGCGCCCTCATAGTCCGGAGCCAGCTTGTTGGAGCCTGCGACCAGATAGACCCGCTCATGACCATACTCGATGTCGGCGACACGGTTGCCGGTGTTGTCGATGTTGACGATCTCACCGGTCTCGGCCAGGCCGTTCATGGAGGAGACATACACGGCGGCGGCCCGCTCGGCCATGCGGACTTCCTTGTCGGTCATGCCCGTCGGCATGCGCCAGTGCCAGGTGACCTGGTTGTGAGCGGCAAGCAGCTCATAGAGGCCCATCTCGTTGAGCGTGGCGGAACCGCCGAAGCCGACGGTGGTGCCGTCAATTTGGCGGTCGAGGTAGGCGGCGGCCTCCTCCTTCGTGGCAAAGCAGGAGACAACATAGCCCAACCGCTCCAGGTTCTGCTTAACTTTGGTAAAATCCATGTGTGTCACACCTTTCCAAAGGCGCTCAGGAACGCCATGTTTTCCAGAATGATGGCGGAGCGCCACCAGTTGATGCTGATAGATTCCTCCGCTGGATAATTCGTGCCCCAATGCCAGGTGACGGGCCAGGAGCCGTCCGGCAATTGCTGAGCGCAAAGAAGCTCGCTCTCACGCTCGACAAGCTCCGGACAGAGCCGGTACCAGGGGCTGAGCCGGCTGCCAATGAACGCCGAAGGCCGGGAAACGTACTCTGTGAACCAGCGGTCCGGGTCTGGGCAGATGTTGGCCTTGATCTGTATGCGCAGCAGATCCTCGAAGTGATCCAGATCGACGAGATCGCTGTCGGCGTCATCAAGGTATTCGTAGAGGCGAATGAAGCACTTTGTTACATGCATTTCCTCAAAGGGGACGTGCGCTTCAAACCAGGCAAAGGCCGCGTGAACGATCTCGCAGGACCGGATATACAGCGGCGATTCCGGGGCTGCAAAGCGTACCGCAAACCCCGCCAGCGCCGCTGTGGGGTTGTATTCAAACTGGCTCTCGCCCCCGAAGTGCCACCAGATCGCGTGCGGATGATCGTTGTTGGAGGGGACGGTGTTCAGCCACTGTCCGTGCGCTGCGTCAAAGTCAGCGCCGCTTTCCAGATAGCGCAGGATGCCGTCGACAATGGGGTGATATGCGTCCTGTATGCCGATTTCATGCAGGATCTCGGTGGCTGCCCAAACACCCATGGGCGTGGAATCGGGATTAAGATAGTCCGCCTCAATGCCATGACCAAAGCCGCCGTCCGGGTTATGATAAGCGGCAAGGGCGTTAAGCACCGCGCTGCGTTCGCCGTCCTCGAACCGGTTCTGCCAGCGTGCCAGGTCCAGCGGACGGGCATTGCGATAAACGAAGCTGCGCGCGCATTCAAATGTATTCATAAACGATCCTCCTGTGTTGGTGGATTCATTGTAGCACGGCAGGGGAGGAACTGTCAATGCGAACAGAACGGGTTGTGGATAGGCGCTGCACAAGTTGCATGCAAAAGCGTATGACCAAACCAAGAAGCAAGGCGGAGAAAGAGGTCAGGCGACGGCGTTCCCAGAGACTTGCAAATCCTGCCAATGAATGATATAATTCAAATAAGGGCCATTGATGGTCTGAAAAATGAATGATGTGATTCACGAGAAACAAGGAGGTATTCTCATGGAGAACAAGCGTCCGGAGAGCATGGAGCGCATTACAACGCCCGAGCTTGCGCAGGCATTTATTGACGAGCAGGTGGCGGCGCTGCGCGAGCAGATCGGCGGCAAGAAGGTGCTGCTGGCGCTGAGCGGCGGCGTGGATTCGTCGGTTGTGGCAGCCCTGCTGATCAAGGCGGTTGGCCAGCAACTGGTGTGCGTGCACGTGAACCATGGCCTGCTGCGCAAGGGCGAGCCTGAGCAGGTGGTCGAGGTGTTCCGCAATCAGATGAACGCCAACCTGGTGTATGTGGATGCGGTGGACCGCTTCCTGACCAAGCTGGAGAACGTGACCGACCCCGAACAGAAGCGCAAGATCATCGGCGCTGAGTTCATCCGCGTGTTCGAAGAGGAGGCCCGTAAGCAGGAAGGCATCGAGTTCCTGGCGCAGGGTACCATCTATCCCGACATCATCGAAAGCAAGGGCGTGAAGGCCCATCACAACGTCGGCGGCCTGCCTGAGGACCTCAAGTTCGAGCTGGTCGAGCCCGTCCGCCTGCTCTTCAAGGACGAAGTGCGCGTGGTCGGCAAGGCTCTGGGCCTGCCCGACGGCATGGTCAATCGTCAGCCCTTCCCCGGTCCCGGCCTGGGCGTGCGCTGCACTGGTGCCATCACCCGTGATCGCCTGGAGGCCGTGCGTGAGTCTGACGCTATCCTGCGTGAGGAGTTCGCCAATGCGGGCCTGCAGGGCAAGGTGTGGCAGTATTTCACCATCGTGCCGGACTACAAGAGCACCGGCGTGCGCGATGGCCTGCGCTCCTGGGATTGGCCCGTTGTCATCCGTGCGGTCAATACCCGCGACGCCATGACCGCCACCATCGAGGAGATCCCCTATGCGCTGCTGGGCAAGATCACCCAGCGTATCCTGAACGAGGTCAAGGGCGTCAACCGCGTGCTGTACGACCTGTCGCCCAAGCCCTGCGCCACCATCGAGTGGGAGTAAAGCCGAAACCGCTTTCAAGACAGACGTTCTTCGGGACGTCTGCCTTTTCTTGTGCGGTTCACATCTTCGGAAAAGCCTTTTGTTTTTGCCGGGCTTATGGTATAATAGGCTGAAATATGACGATGAGGAAGGTGCAGTATGAGCATCCTGACGGTAGAACACCTGACCCACGGTTATGGCGACCGGTCCATTTTTGAGGACGTGTCCTTCCGCCTGCTCAAGGGCGAGCATATCGGCCTGGTGGGCGCAAACGGCGAGGGCAAGTCCACGTTCATGAACATCATCTGCGGCAAGCTGACGCCCGATGAGGGCCGCATCGAGTGGGCCAAGAACGTCAAGGTGGGCTACCTGGACCAGCACACCATGCTCACCGCCGGCATGACCATCGGCGATGTGCTGCGCGGGTCCTTCGATGAATTGTTCGAGATCGAGGAGCGGATGAACAGCCTGTACATGGCCATGGGCGACGCAGATGACGAGAAAATGGCCGAGCTGACCGAGGAGGCCGGCACGCTCCAGGAGCTGCTGGAGGCGCATGACTTCTACCTCATCGACACCAAGGTGGATGAAGTGGCGCAGGCGCTGGGCCTGACCGCGCTGGGCCTTGACCGGGATGTGACGGAGCTGTCCGGCGGTCAGCGCACAAAGGTGCTGCTGGCGCGGCTGCTTTTGTCCAAGCCGGATATATTGATGCTGGACGAGCCCACCAACTATCTGGACGAGGAGCATATCGAGTGGCTGAAGCGCTATCTCAACGATTATGAGAATGCTTTCATCCTGATCTCGCATGACGTGCCGTTCCTCAACAGCGTCATCAACCTGATCTACCACATGGACAACCGCAAGCTGAACCGCTACGTGGGCGATTATGACGAGTTCATGCGCGTCTGGGAGATGCAGAAGGCACAGCAGGACGCCGCCTACAACCGTCAGCAGCAGGAGATCGCGGACCTCAAGGACTTCGTGGCCCGCAACAAGGCCCGCGTCGCCACTCGCAATATGGCCATGTCCCGCCAGAAAAAGCTGGACAAGATGGAGCTGATCGAGAAGGTGCAGGAGAAACCCAAGCCGGAGTTCCGCTTCCTGGAGGGGCGGACGCCGGGCAAGCTGCTGTTCAGCACCGAAAATCTGGTCATCGGCTATGACGATCCGCTGTCCAGACCGCTCAATTTGAAGATGGAGCGTGGACAGAAGATCGCCATGGTAGGCGCCAACGGCATTGGCAAGACCACGCTGCTCAAGAGCCTGCTGGGCCTGATCCCGCCGCTTGCGGGCAAGGTGGAGCAGGGCGATAATCTGGCTATCGGCTATTTTGAGCAGGAGATGGATCAGGGCATCCGCACCACCTGTATCGAGGAGATCTGGAATGAGTTCTCCTCGCTCAACCAGGCGGAGATCCGCGCGATGCTCGCCAAGTGCGGATTGACCACCAAGCATATCGAGAGCCAGATCCGTGTCCTTTCCGGCGGCGAGCAGGCGAAGGTGCGCCTGTGCAAGCTGCTGAACCGGGAGACGAATATCCTGCTGCTGGACGAGCCGACCAACCACCTGGATGTAGACGCCAAGGACGAATTGAAGCGCGCCCTGAAGGCCTACAAGGGCAGCCTGCTGATGGTCTGCCACGAGCCGGAATTTTACCGCGATGTGGTGACGGACGTGTGGGACTGCGGCAGCTGGACCACGAAGATCATATAATGGCAATGAAAAACGCCGGAAAGTGCTGTGTTGGCACTCTCCGGCGTTTTTGATGTGTGCAGATCAGATGGCGTACACGGTCAGATTGGCATATTCCGCGATCAGCGGGGCCAGCTGGCGGAAGCCGATCTTACCGCCATGGAGCAGCGGACCGTAGGTCTCGCCGTCGTCCTCAAAGCGGAACAGCTGCAATTCGTTGCAGTAGAAGGCGATGCTGCGGCCCTGCTTCACCAGCGCCATGCGGTAGGGGGCGCGGACCTCGTCGGCGTCCGGGATGGGATCGCCGCCCTGGGCCACCAGATGAAAACCGTAGCTCTTGCGCAGGTTGCAGGTGTGGAAGGCACGCTCGTCGCTCTCCTTGCGGCGGAAATAGCTGACGTGGAAGGCGTTGATGTCGCCGTGGTGATACAGCGGGTATTCGCCGGTGCGCTTTGCCAGGGCGGGGTCAAACAGATCCTCGCCGTTGCGGCCCATGGCGGCGAAGAACAGGATGCACAACCCCGGCTCGCGCAGGGGCATGAAGTCCCACTCCACGCATACGTCGGCGGGGAAGTCCTGCGGGCACCAGAGGACGTAGTTGGCCTTCTGTCCCTCTGCGGAGGAAAGCGCATTTTCCAGGCGCATGCAGCCGCGGGGGAAGCTGACGATGGCCTGACCCTCCAGGATGAAATCCTGAATGTCCTCCTGACAGCTCAGCGCGTTCTGATAGATGGGTGTACCCAGTTCAAGACCATAGCGGGTCATGATGATCTACCTCCATTATGCTTTGTGGAAGAACCAGGGGTCTTCGCCGCGCACCAGATCATTGGCTTCCTCAAGCGTTCTGGGCAGCTTGTCGCGGATAAAGTCCAGCGTCATGATCACATTGATGCCGAACTGCGCGGCGAAGTTGGTGGAGATCCACGGGATCTCGCACAGCGCAGCCTGATTGCCCGCGTTGGGCGTGGAGACCATCATGAAGCCCTCGTCATTCTGACCGTTGAGCAGCGTGTGCAGCAGCACGGCCCAGGTGCGCTTGGCCGTCTGGTCGTCATGCAGATACGCGGCGCCGTATGCGCCCATGGCAGCGGCCATGAAGGGCAGCGAGAATTGACGGCTGCCGATCAGGCCATTGGACTCCTTCTGCTTGTCCTCGTCAGGCAGGAAGTAGAAGCGGCCATATTCGGCCATCATTTGACGCCATTCCTCATCATCAAGAAGGTCTGCCATCTCCATCCAGATGCTCGGGGCACCCATGCAGATTTGCAGGTGCGTGCCGCCGGTGGTGCGCTCGCCGATGTAGTGCAGATGAACGGTGTGCGGGTCGAACTCAAAGTCGGGGCCGGAGATCAGGCGCAGCGGCGCGGCCTTGATGTCGGCCATGCCCACCAGCATCTTGTCGCGGTAGGCGGTGTTCTGCGTGCGCTCCCATTCCGTCAGCCAGTTGGAGCACAGCGAAGACCAGTCCGGGCCGGAACGGGCGTGGCTGGGCATGACCATCTGTGCCTTGTCGTAGAAATCGCCCAGCGGGTCCTTGTTCAGGAAGCTCAGCTCGTTGTCCTTCAATTCATCGAAAATGTCGGTCAGGCGCAGGTCGCCGGTCAGATAGTAGTAGACGCGGTGATGGTGCGCCATGGCAATGCGGGCTTCCTTGCAGGGACAGCCCCAGTGGCGCACATTGTGGCGGGAACCCAGCCCCTTGTATTTGCCCATGTGGTACACATCCACTTCGGAGGCGTGGCGGGTCAGCTTTTCGGCCAGGCGGAACACATCCTCGCGGCCCGTGCGCAGGAAGTAGGTCCACAGCCACAGCGTCGGCACTAACTCCGTGTTGTCCCAGGCATAGCCGCCAACATCGTACTTCCACTGGTGGCGCACCGCGTCGTAGGTGTGCATGAAGTCACCGTAGTTGAACATGCCGTACCAGCCGCGCTGCTCGACCTCCTGCTGATAGAAGGCGAAGATGTTGTCCAACTGGTCCTCCAGCCAGTTCTCCATCTCCGTGCTGCGGCGCACCAGCGACCAGGGACCGAATGCGTCCAGGGTATGATAGTCCTCCGGGTCGGCCACATAGTGGATGGGGTTGTTTTCCTCGGTGGTGAAGGCGAGCAGTTCGTCATCTGTGGGGATCATCTGATCCATGAAGGTGACGGTGCATTCGTTGGTGCAGGCGATGCCGTCGGGCGTTGCTCCCTTGTAGTCATATCCCTCATAGCAGACCTGGTTGTAGCCGCGGTTGGCATAGTGGCGGAAGTCCATCACCGGTGCGGACGGGTGCCAGAACCACACATGGCAGGTAGCCTGATCGCTGTCCAGCCCCTCGACGGTGTAGCCGGAGGGATACTTCTCCCAGAAATCGCGCATGGATACCAGCATGCAGGCGTCGTCCCCGCCGAAGGCCAGGCCGCCCATCGCACGCTGGCCATGAAGCGCGTCGATATAGCACAGATTGTCTGGGACCAGCTTCTTGCGGATGGCGAAGTGCTCGGCGGAATCCTGGCAGACGTCGTACTGGCTCCAATAGGGCACGTCCTGGAGCACCTTGTCGATGTCGGATTGCACCTGGCCTTCCTCACGAATGACCTGCCCCTGCATCTGAGCCGGATACAGCTCGCCGGGCAGGCGCGGATGCCAGCTCACCAGGCCGACCATGACCTCATGGAACACACCGTGGTCGCCGGCAAATTTCAGGTGGCGGTTGTACATGGCGCCGTGCATCGGCACGTCAAAGGCAATGCCCAGGCCCTTGAGGAAGTCCTTGTCCTCATCGCCGTCATAAATGAAGGTATGCATGAAGCGCAGCCGCGGGTCACCGGCGTTGATGCGCATGCGGATGACAAACGGCAGCCGGGTCTCCCCCTGCTCGTCCACATGGGCGCCGGTGAACTTGACTGTGGTTTGCAGCGGACCGCATTCCTCCAGCTCAGCCTTCTCCACCTGACCGGCGTAGCGCTTCTCGATCTTCACGGGACGTCCGTTCCACACGCCGGGCTCCTCCAGCAGCAGCTCCGGGCGGGCGTTGGTCGCATACACGCGGCCATTCTCAGTCAGCGAATCAAAAAGCACACTGCCTGCGCCGGGGATCGTCAGCGTAATGCCGCCGGTGGTGATACGGTAGCCTTCGCCCCTGGATTCGATCGCGATGCCGCCTTTGATGGGCGTCTCGCTTTCGGCAGGCGTCACCTCGAAGGCATTGCCCAGCAGCGCACCGCTGCCGGTGTGGGCGGTCCATTTGATGCTGCCGTCGGGCCAATAAGCGGTGATGCGGCTCTGGATCGGCACGCGTTCGCCCTTTGCGTTGGTGCAGACGAAGGCTGTGCCGACCGGGCACTGACCCTTCGCCCACATGCAGCCCCAGGTGGCGTAGCCGTGGGCCTGAACAGTCGATAATTGATGCAGTTTCATGATGATGCATCCTTTCGTCGTTGGTCGTCAGTATTTGATTGCGCGGAAGTTGAGAACATTATAGCGCATCCCGCACGTTTCATCAATGCATTATTTGAAGATGGAATGGAATTTTTGGGTTCTTCACGGAAAGTTAGGCTAAGGAGAAAAAAGAGGAAGCAAAAAGAGCAA
>R21__coassemble_1745_pt1 | contig 13963 bp, 11 predicted proteins | sample R21__metabat2_low_PE_059 | metagenome-assembled genome bin R21
GCACAACCAGCGCCAGAATGATCTTCTTCATACGTTTCTCATCCTTTCAGATTTTTCGTCTTATCATAACATATCCCGGCACGCTTTGTCAATTTCATTGTTTATTCCACACAATTTGCCATGCAGGCTTGATTTTCAGGGGCAAATCATGTATCATTTTCCATAACCAAAACAATGGAGGCATTTTCAATGAAGAAGCTCGCATTTTTGACCATCCTGCTGCTGGCAATGGCGCTGACCGGTCTGGCCCTGGCTGCGGCGCCGGTCACCAACCTGGTCTGCACCCCCGGCGACCACCGCGTCGGCTATTCCTTTGACGCCCCGGACTACAACGTCCTGCTCCTCTCCTACCGCAGCCAGCATGAGAACGGCCAGTTGATCATTTGGGGCAAGAATGGCCACTTTGAAGGCTCCGTCTCCACGCCCTGCACCTACAACGGCAATTATGTTTATATCACGATCTCAACGGTCGGCAAGACCAACCGCACCTTGGTGAGCAAGTACCAGACAAACACCGAGGTTCTGCGCACAGAGCCGGTCGAGCAGGCCGCAAACGGCCGTCTTTCCGGCGTGACGATCTGCGTGGACCCAGGGCATCAGGGCGTCTCGATTGGCCTGAGCGAACCGCTGGGGCCTGGCCTTCAGGGCATGAAAACGACCCACAACGGTCAGGCGCAGGGCGTGTTCACCAAGCGGCTGGAGGGCTCTGTGGTGCTGGAGATCGGCCTGATGCTGCGCGACGCACTGCTGCGCGAGGGCGCAACGGTGGTCATGACGCGTGACGACATGCAAACCCCCGTCTCCAACGTGCGCCGCGCTGAGATCGCTACCGAGGCGAACGCAGACTTGATGATCCGTCTGCACCTGAACTCCGTCTCGAACAATTACAATACCGGTATTCAGGTCTATATCCCGCTCAGCTCCACCTATGCCAAGCAGGTTGCCGACCCCGACACCTACAAGGTTTATGCCGCAGCGCTCCTGGACGCTCTCAAGTCCGCCACCGGTGCGGCCAACGGCGATGTTCGCGCCAACAATGACTACATTGCGAACAACTGGGCCACCATGCCCTGCTTCCTTGTCGAGATGGGCTACATGACCACCATCTCCGAGGACATCCTGCTCAGCGAGCCCCTCTATCAGGAAAAGCTCGTTAAGGGCATGGTCGAGGGTCTGATCGACGTCGCGAAATTGCGCGGCGTGATTGATTGATCACCAGCATGACTTTATTCCCGGATGCTCCGCGCGGGGTTCTTCAGCGCTGCGAGGTGCATCACAAAAGGCAATTGATCAGGGGTTGATTCCCGAATCAATTGCCTTTTTTATTCTTCAATTAAGGTCTATCGTGGTGCGGAAACAGCGTTGCTGTTTACTCCTGGATCTGATTCAGCTTCTCGACAACGCGCTGCAGCTCTTCGCGGGTGAGCTTGCCGTCCGAGAAGGAGCGCATGTTGTGGATCGGCATGAAGCGCAGCATGGCTTCGACCATTTCGGTGGAGATGGCTTCGCCGGCAGCGCTGTCCTCTTCGGCATTGAACATGCCCATGAACTTGGTCACGTCAGCGACCACTTCCTTCGCGCCGGGAATGGCCATCACATCGCCGAAGGTTGTGTCCATCGTCACGTTCACGCGCAGGGGCTTGTTTTCCACCTCGACCTCAGCGGTCAGGCGGATGTCACGGCTGCTTGCGGCGGCTTCGATCGCATACTTGCCGGGCTCCATGTACCAGTCATGGATCGTCGTCTCCCAATACGAGAAGGAACGCTCGTCCAGTTCGACCGTCGCCGTGCCCGTTTCGCCGGGAGCCAGTGCGATCTTGGCAAAGCCCTTCAATTCGCGCACAGGACGATCCTTCACCGCATTCTCAGGCCGCACGTAGATCTCGACGATCTCCTTTGCAGCCATGTCGCCCGTGTTCGTCACATCCACGCTCACGGCCAGCTTACCGCTCTTGTAGTTGTCCGCACTCAGGCGCAGGTTGCTGTAGACAAACGTGGTGTAGCTCAGGCCATGGCCAAACGGGAACAGCACTGGCATTTCCTTCTTGTCATAATAGCGGTAGCCCACATAGACGCCCTCGGCGTACACCACATGCTCGGCGTCGCCGGGGAAGTTCAGGTAGCTGGGCGTATCGGACAGCTTGACCGGGAAAGTCTCGGCTAGCTTGCCGCAGGGAGACACAGCGCCGAACAGCAGATCGACCACTGCGCCGCCGCCTGCCTGGCCGCCCAGATAGGCCTCAAGGATCGCGGGCACCTGATCCACCCAGGGCATCTCAATGGGTGCGCCGTTATGCAGCACGACCACGATATTCTTCTGCACCGCAGCCACCGCATTCAGCAGATGCTCCTGGCAGGCGGGCATCCGCATATGGTCGCGGTCATAGCCCTCGGACTCGAACGCATCCGGCAGGCCCAGGAACAGCACAGCCACCTCCGCCTCGGCAGCAGCCTTCACGGCCTCGGTCTCCAGCGCCTCATTGACCGTATCGCCCGCGATGTCATAGCCCGCAGCGTAGGTCACGGCGCTCACGGAGCGCACGGCATCCAGCGCAGAGGTCTCCTCGGAGCAATTGATATGACTGGAGCCGCCGCCCTGGAAGCGGGGCTGCTCGGCAAAGCGACCGATGAAGGCCACCTTCTTGTTGCCCTTGATGGGCAGCAGGCCGCCGTCGTTCTTCAGCAGGACCATCGACTCGCGTGCAATGCGGCGGGCCAGGTGATGCTGCTCGTTCAGGTCGATGGTCTCGCCGGCGCGATGGTTGGTCTCATAGAGGTTGATCAGATTCAGCATGCGCTCCACCGCGCGGTCCAGCACAGCCTCGTCCAGCTGGCTGTTCTTCACGGCGTCGATCACAGCCTGGTCGTTTTCGTCGCCGGAGCGGGGCATTTCCAGCTCAAGACCGGCGGCAACACCCTTTACGTGGTCATTGCAGGCGCCCCAGTCGGTCATCACAGCGCCCTTGTAGCCCCAGTCGCCGCGCAGCACGTCGGTCAGCAGCCAGGGATTTTCGCTGGAATAGGTGCCGTTGATCTTGTTATAGGAGCACATCAGCGTCCAGGGATCACCGCCCTTGACAGCGCCCTCGAAGGACGCCAGATAGATCTCGCGCAGGGTACGCTCGTCGATCTCGGCAGAGACGCTCATGCGCCGTGTCTCCTGGTTATTGGCGGCGAAATGCTTGAGGGACGTGCCGACGCCCTCCTTCTGCACACCGCGGATATGGGCCGCAGCGATCTCGCCGGACAGATAGGGGTCCTCAGAGAAATACTCGAAGTTTCGACCGCACAGAGGGCTGCGCTTGATGTTGGCCGCCGGGCCAAGGATCACGCCGACATTCTCCGCCTGGCAGGTCTTGCCCAGCGCGGAGCCCAGCGTTTCCAGCAGCTCACGGTCAAACGAGCAGGCGGTGCCCGCCGCGGTGGGATAGCACACCGCCTTAATGGACTCGTTCACGCCCAGATGGTCAGCCTGTTCCGCCTGCTTGCGCAGACCATGAGGGCCATCCGACACCATCATCGACGGCACACCGAGCCGTTCCACCGGCACCGTATGCCAGAAATCAAGACCCTGGCACAGCTTGGCCTTCTCCTCCAGGGTCATCTCAGACAAAATCTTTTTCACATCCATGTTGTTTCTCCTTTCCAAAGGGCGCAATGTGGCCCCGGACCCGCAGTGAAGTTTCGCGCTGCGGCGCGACCAGGGACGCTGTCCCTGGACCCTGCCAGGGTCAAAGACCCTGGACCCATTCTGCAGCATGCTTGACTTCACTTTTCGGCTTGCGTGCGCAAGGGGCGCAGAGGCGAGAGTTTATTGTTATGCTGGGGGTGGTTTGGGGTGTTTCTTTCGAGAAAGCGGGAGCATTGCTGCTCCCGCTGCTTATCTTGTGATTGCGGCCTTTTTCGTGGAGTGAAGCTCGCTGACAAGGACGGCGGCAAAGATCATCGTGAAACCAAACAGGAGACGGATCGTGATCTGCTCGCCGGTGTAAATCACCGAGAAGAAGGCGCCGAAAACGCTCTCAAAGCTGAGCAGAATCGCAGCCGACGAGGCGGTCGTCAGGCTCTCACCCACGTTTTGGAGCAGCATGGCGATCGTCGTGCAGAACACCGCCAGATATGCAAGCGCGAACCAGCTTTCGGCGGGTACCATTCCTGGCCATGTTTCGGTGGCAAAGGACAAGCTCCAGGTCATCACGGCGGTGGTGCCGAATTGCAGGATGGTCAGCAGCACGGCGTCCTCCTGCTTGCCGTAATGATTCACGGCAACAATATGCAGCGCGTAGAGCAGACCGCTGAGCAGCGTCAGCGCTTCGCCGGTGCTGACAGTCAGATCGCCGTCCAGCGACACAAAGCCGATACCGGTCAAGCACATGATCGCTGCGATCCAGTTCCGCGCTTTGGGACTTTTCCGAAACACGATCCAGCTGACAAACGGCGTCAAAACGCAGTAGACAGCGGTCAGGAACGCATTCTTGCCCGGCGTCGTCTCGATCAAGCCGAGGGTCTGCACGATGTACGCGCTGCCCAGCAGCACGCCGCACAGCACGCCATGAGCCATCAAGCGCCGGTTCAGCAGCCGCCACTTCTTCCAGAAGATGACCGACAGCAGTGCAAAGCCTACCGTGAAGCGGACAGCCAGCAGGCCGCACACCGGCACGCTATCAAGGGTGTTCTTCAGCACGAAGAACGACGTGCCCCAGATCAGCGCGGCGGTGAGCAGCATCACATTGCCGATGAGTCGTTGATTTTTCATTCAGTTGTCAAACCGTCCGTCTTACTTCTTGCCGCCAAACAGGCTGGAAATGGAGCCCATCAGGCCGCGGGTGATGTTCTTGGTCACTTCGCGGCTGGCAGTGGAAATGGCGGTATTGGTCACGCGGCCGATCACGGAGTCATTCTTGCGGGCACGGGCGGCACGCTCCTCGCGCAGCTCGTCAGCACGCTGACGGCGCTCCTCGGCAATGCGATCCTTCTCAGCCTTTTCGGCAGCCTTGCGCTCCTTCTCCAGCTGAGCAGCAGTCTTGCTGTTGGTCTGGATGGTGGGCACGGGCGCTGCCTGCTGCTGAGCAGGCACATAGTTGCCGGTCGCAGGATCGAGCTGCATGGGCATCATCTGCTGCTTGTACTGGCCGGTGGCCTGGTCAAAGACCATCACGGGCATCATCTGCACCTCAGGCTGAGCCTGGGCCACCTGGATGGTGGGCACAGCAGGCGCCGCCTGGACTGCGGGCTGCTCCACGCTGATAGCGGGCGCCTCGGCCTGCTGATGCACATAGGTGCCGGTCACAGGATCATACACGGCAAAGCCGCGCGGCTTGGTCACAGAGGGCTGGAACACGGGCTTGGCAGGCTCGGTCTGCACAGGCTGGACCGGCTGCATGGGCTGGGCCACAGGCTGCGGCTGCACAAACTCGGCGGTGGTCACCTGCACCTGCTGGGGGCTCATGCGGACAGGCTGCAGCACGGGCTGCTCCTTCTGCATGGCGCTGACCAGGATCTCATAGGCGCTCTCGCGGTCCACGACCTCGTCGTACACGCCATAGAAGGGGCTGGTCTCAATGAAGGTGGCACGCAGCTGCGCGTCGATGGCGCCCATATAGGACTGGGGCGGCAGCACGGTCACACGCTCGACCACGCTGGGCGCGCCGGTCTCATCCAGGAAAGACACCAGCGCCTCGCCCGTTTTGAGCTGGCTGATGACTTCCTCGGTGCTGAAATTCGGGTTGGTGCGGAACGTCTGGGCAGCAACCTTGACGGCCTTCTGGTCCAGGGGCGTGTAGGCGCGCAGGGCATGCTGGATGCGGTTGCCCAGTTGGCCCAGGATGCTCATAGGAATGTCCGCAGGAGACTGGGTGATGAAGTACACGCCCACGCCCTTGGAGCGGATCAGGCGCACGACCTGCTCGATCTTCTCCAGCAGGCTCTTGGAGCAGTTGTTGAACAGCAGGTGGGCCTCGTCAAAGAAGAACACCATGCGGGGCTTTTCGGTGTCGCCCTGCTCCGGCAGCAGCTCATAAAGCTCGCTGAGCATCCACAGCATGAAGGTAGAATACATGGTGGGAGACAGGAACAGCTTATCAGCCGCCAGAATATTGATATAACCCTGACCGTCCTCGTCCTGCTGCATCCAGTCGGCAATGTTCAGGGCAGGCTCACCGAAGAACTGATCGCCTCCCTGGCTCTCCAGCACGGCCACCGCACGCTGAATCGCGCCGACAGAGGCCACGGACACGTTGCCATACTGAATGGTATAGTCCCTGGCATGCTCGCCGATGTAGGCCAGCATCGCCTTCAGATCCTTCATGTCCAGCAGCAGCATGCCCTCATCGTCCGCCACGCGGAACAGGATGTTCAGCACGCCCGCCTGGGTGTCGTTCAGGCCCAGCATGCGGGCCAGCAGCACAGGACCCATCTCGCTGATCGTGGCACGGACCGGATGACCCTGCTCGCCATACACGTCCCAGAACACCGTCGGGAACGTGCGGTACTGGAAGGACGGCACGCCGCAGTCAGCCAGGCGCTGCGCCAGCTTGTCGGAGTGCTGGCCGGGCATCACCATGCCGCTCAGGTCGCCCTTGATGTCGCTCACAAACACCGGCACGCCCATGGCGGAGAAGCCTTCTGCCAGCACCTTCAGGGACACCGTCTTGCCTGTGCCCGTCGCACCGGCGATCAGGCCGTGACGGTTCGCCATTCCAGGCAGCAAAAAGGCCGCCTGTTCGCCTGTACCAACCCAGATTCTGTCTTCGTAGTACATCTATAAAACCTCCATATGTATAGTTTTACCGATTATAGAATCATTGTACACACAATCTTTTTTTTCGTCAAGATAAATTGGATGTTTTTATATTGATTCTGCCCATTTTCTACAACGAAACAACTCCCCGCCGGCTTTTCCGGCGGGGAGTTGTTTCGTGATCAGATGGACCGTGTTCAGAACTCCATGTCGATGTCGACCGGAGCTTCCTTGTGAATGCGATACTGATAACGGACGGTGTGGAGCTCCTGTCCGCTTCGGATGGCCATTCGTTCCTCGCCGTCCCGGCGGAAGCCGAAGGACTCAAACAGGAAACGAACGCGGAAGTTGTCATGGACCAGCCAGATGCGGACGTCGTTGAAGCCCATCTTCTCCAGTCGATTCAGCGTATCCTCAATCAGGATGCGCTTGCGCTCTGCGTCGCCCGGATGCACCGTGTGCGCATCGACGATCAGGCCCCAGCCTTCTTCCTCCGGATCGGGTCCGTATATCACGTAACCCTCCAGACGGCCTTCGTGCTCCATCACGATCGTGTGGAACTGGTCGCTGGAAATATATTCCGAGAACTCAGGCGCATAGAACTCATCGTCGATACGGTCCAGCACTTCCCGCGAGAAGAATCCACGGTACATGCTTCGCACGTAGCGGCTTTTGAGCTCCGCCAGCGCCGCACGATCCCGGTGCTCTGCTTCCCGAATCAGGTATCCCATCGCTTTACACCAGACGCATGCCAGCTTCCTGCTGTTCCTGCGTATACTTGTTGATCAGGTTGTGAATGCGATCATAGGGAGTCAGCAGATTGCTCAGGCTGCGGTCATGGTTCAGGGTGGCGATGACATAAGAAATGTACTTGCTCATGTCCGCCTCGACAAACCAGGGCGCGGCCTTCAGTTCGGGGGTACGGTAGGTCAGGTTGGTGGAGATGACGCGATCGATCAGGCCATCCTCATAGGCCTTGTTGTACACGTCCAGGCCGTTGGTGAACAGCGCAAAGGTCGCCGCCGCAAAAATGCGGTTCGCCTTGCGTGCCTTCAATTCACGGCACAGGTCGATGACAGACTCGCCGGAGGAAATGATGTCGTCGCAGACAAAGATGTCCTTGCCCTCCACGCTGTTGCCCATGTACTCATGCGCAATGATGGGATTGCGGCCGTTGACGATGCGGGTATAGTCACGGCGCTTGTAGAACATGCCCATGTCCAGGCCCAGCACGGACGCGTAGAAGATGTTGCGGTCGATGGCGCCCTCGTCGGGAGACACGATCATCATGTGATCCTTGTCGATGTTCAGGTTCTTGTCCTTGCGGAGCAGGGCCTTGAAGATCTGGTAGGAGGGCATGATGCTCTCAAAACCATCGAAGGGGATCGCATTCTGCACGCGGGGATCGTGGGCGTCGAAGGTGATGATATTGTTCACACCCAGGTCGACCAGATCCTGCAGCATCATCGCGCAGTCCAGGCTCTCGCGGGAAGAGCGGCGATGCTGACGGCCTTCATACAGCATGGGCATGATGACGGTGATGCGCTTTGCCTTGCCGGCCATGGCCGCAATGGTGCGCTTCAGATCCATGAAATGGTCATCGGGGCTCATGGGAACCTCTTTGCCATACATGGAGTAGGTGCAGTTGTAGGCGCCGATATCGCACAGAATGTAGATATCGTAGCCGCGCACCGTCTCCTTGATCATGCCCTTGCCCTCGCCGTTGCCGAAACGGGGGCAGCTGGTCTTGATCAGGAAGTCCTCGCGCTGAACGCCGGGAGTGGTGCGCATGTCGCCAGGCATGGAAGCCTCCTCGGCATGGTCACGCCAACGAATCAGCCAGTTATTTACTTTTTCGCCGAGCTCCTCGGTACCGCGCATGGCGATAATGCCCAGAGGGCCGACGGGGTAGGTCAGGAAGGAGTCATTGTTCCAAGTGCTCACAAAATCAGTCATGATTCAACCTCATTCCGCTTGGATTTTGTCCCGCCTGATATTATACTCCATCTTTTGGTTCTTGGAAAGGGTTTTTGAGAAAAAAAACGAACATCGGCAAGAATTTGCAGGTCAAAATCCGTGCATTTGTGAACGTTCTGAATGCGAATGGAAAAAATGTGTGGTTCTCCACCAAATAGACCATTCATCAAGCTAAAGTGTGAAAGATGCCCTGCATGCTGCCCAGGCGCACGCATTGCCAGCGGTGTCGAAATATGATAAAATGCAGGTATGAACCCCAAGGAGGCTTCCGCTATGATCGCCGACAAGCGTACTTATCTTCTTTCCCTGGCCCGCTCATTGCGGCAAGGCTGGCCCGATTATCGACCGCATTACATTGCCTGTCACGGCCACAGCGTGGTGACCGGCGCCGCCGCCGGCACGCTGGTCCGGCCCTTCGACGCCTATCCGCACCTCTGGCACCGCCTGCTGAACGAGAAATTCCCTACCGCGCTGATCAGCATGATGGTCACGGCCATCGGCGGGGAACGCGCCGTGCAGGGCGCCTCCCGCTTTCAGGCCGACGTGCTGGACCGCAGGCCCGATCTCGTCACCATCGACTACGCCCTCAACGACCGCGCCGATCCGCTTTGCGTCGTCCGCGACGCCTGGCGGCGCATGCTGGACGAGAGCGCAGCTGCGGGCGTCCCTGTCATCCTGCTGACGCCCACCATGGACGTAAAATCTGTCCTCGACCCCGCAGAGCACGAGCTGCTGGCTGCCCATGCCGACCAGATCCGTGCCCTGGCCGCCGAATACAGCGTCGGTCTGTGCGACCCGTACCGCCAGTTTGAGCGCTATCTTGCCCAAAGCGGCACCATTGACGAGCTCCTGGTCTGGCCCAATCATCCCGGCCGTCTCGGTCATGAGATGATCGCCCGCGAGCTGAGCGGATGGTTCCCGATGGATGTCGTTTGACCGCAAGACAAAAGGGACTGCGAAGAATCACAATGATTCAAACGCAGTCCCTTTTTTCATCAATACGGGCTCTCGAACTCGCGCTCGATCTTGGCGACCGCTTCCTCCAGCGTCATGCCGGCGAAGTTCTGCGCGCCGAGGTAGCGGCCCGACTTGCCGTCATTGGCGAACACGCCCGCCACAATGCCGGGGATGGCGCTCTCTGGCGCATTGGGCGCCTGGGGACCGCCCAGGTCCGTGCGGCACCAACCGGGATCGGTCAGATTGATCATCACGTTCGTGCCCTGCACCTTGGAGCCCAGGTCGATGGTGATCTTGTCCAGCGCCGCCTTGCTCGCGGAATAGCCCGCCTGATGCACGTCCAGGCTGATGCCGCTGGTCGTGTTCAGGATTCGGCCAAAGCCGCGCTCGATCATGCCAGGCATGAAATGATAGCAGATCATTGCCGGGGCGATGGTGTTGATTTTGAAGCTCTCCGTGTAGTCGCTCACGGGGGTGTCGAAGTACGCCACACGGTAGGCGATTTGAAGGCCTGCGTTGTTCAGCACGATGTCAATGGGCATGCCCATCCCGTCGATGGTCTTCAGCATGGCCTGCACCTGGTCCATATCGGACAACTCGGCGGCCACGGCCTCGGCCTGCACGCCCAGGGCGCGGACTTCAGCCAGCAGGCTCTCGGTATGCTTCAAATCACGGCTGTGCAGCACCAGGTTGCAGCCCTGCTGCGCCATAAAGATGGCCGTCAGCCGGCCAATGCCGCGGGCCGCGCCGGTCAGCAGCGCCCACTTTCCTCTCACGTCGATCATGATCTCTTCCTCGCTTTTCTCTTATTTTCGCGGTCATGCGCCGCGCCATGGGTTCATTATAGCACAATGAACACGTGCTTTCAATGTCTTTTCACCAAAGCTCAGCTGCGCTGCACGCCCCAGATGCCTGCCAGGATCATGACGGACGCAACCAGTGACACCACGCCGAAGGGCTCGCCAAGGAAAATGACGCCCGCAAACAGCGAGATGACCGTGGTCAGGTTGGCAAACGCAGTCGTCCTGGCCACCGGCAGATAGTTATTGGCCAAGTTCAGTGCGGAGAACGCGACAATGGACGAGCAAAGCGACAAATAGATCATCGACGTCAGGAATGCGCCGGACTGCATGGGCGCCAGCAGCTGCGCCGCATCGCCGCCGGTCTGCCAGACAGCCAGCACCGTGAACGTCACCGCCGCCACCCCCATCATGACTACCGTGCGCTCCAGCACCGAGTATTCACCAGATACCTTGCGGCTGATGGTATTGAAGGCGGCGCCGGTAATCACCGCGCCCACCAGCAGCACCACGCCCAGCGGCAGGATCTGCCCCTCAGCGCTCTGCTGCATCGTCATCACGACCACACCCGCGATGGACAACAGCGAGTACGCGATCTGCTTCACCCGCGGAATCTCGCCCAGCGTCATTGCGCCGCTGACCATACCTGCAATGGGCACCAGCGCGATCACCACGCCGGAGAAGGTCGCGTTGGTCATGCTGATGCCATAGCTCTCGCACAAAAAATACCCCACAGGCTGAACGATCCCCAGGCCGATGAGTGGAAGCAGCTTCCGTCCCCGCAGGTCAAACCGCAGCCAGTCGATAGCGCCGTCCTCCCTCGTTTGCACCGTTCTGCGCGACGCCCACGCGGCGATGCCAAGCAGGATCACAAACGTCATCCCAAACCGGTACATCAGCATCACAAACGGCTGCGCAATGCCCAGCGCGATCCTTGAAAACATAAAGCTGAAGCCGAATATGCCGTTTCCCAGCGCCGCCGCGCCAAGCGCAAGCTTCTCCTGTCTGGTCATTCCCATCCCATCTTTCCCAATGAATAGCACGATTTTGTCAATTGTTCGTTTTTTTATTTTACCGCGTTGACAGGCGGTCCAGATGCGATTATACTTGAATCAGCGTGTTCCGTCAATTCAATTTTGTCAAATCTTTCGCCGTCCGGCGAGAGCATGTCCATGGACTGACCGCGCAACGACAGGAGGACGATCTGATGAACAATTTCACCTTTTACTCCCCCACTTATTTCGCCTTCGGCAAGGACGCCGAGCAGTCTGCCGGCAGCCTGGTTCGCCGTTTTGGCGGTTCCAAGGTGCTGATCCACTACGGCGGCGGCAGCGTGATCCGTTCGGGTCTGCTGGACCGTGTGAAGGCCTCCCTGGCCGCCGAGAACCTGCCTTATGTCGAGCTGGGCGGCGTGAAGCCGAACCCCCGCAGCGGCCTGGTTTATGAGGGCATCGAGCTGTGCAAGGCCGAGGGTGTGGACTTCATCCTGGCCGTGGGTGGCGGCAGCACCATCGACTCCGCCAAGGCCATCGCCGCAGGCGTAGTGTACGACGGCGACTTCTGGGACTTCTACTGCGGCAAGCGCATCGAGGCCGCTCTGCCCATCGGCACCATTCTGACCATCTCTGCCGCGGGCAGCGAGGGCAGCCCTGACTCCGTGATCACCCTCGAAAATGGCATGCTCAAGCGCGGCGCCAGCGGCGACGCGATCCGTCCCAAGTTCAGCATTCTGAATCCGGCCCTGACCCAGACGCTGCCTGCCTATCAGACCGCCTGCGGCATCACGGACATCATGGCGCACCTCTATGAGCGCTATCTGACCAACACCACCGACGTCGAGGTGACCGACCGTCTGATCGAGGCGCTGCTTTTGACCATGGTTCATGAAGGCCCGCGCGCCATTGCCGATCCCAACAACTACGAGGCCCGCGCGAACATCATGTGGGCAGGCATGATGGCCCACAACAACTCCTGCGGTGTTGGCCGCAGCCAGGACTGGAACAGCCACAACATCGAGCACGAGCTGTCTGCCCTGTACGACTGTGCTCACGGTGCCGGTCTGGCCGTGACCATGCCCGCCGTGTTCACCTATGTGATGAACCACAATGTGATGCGCTTTGCCCAGGCCGCCGTGCGCGTGTGGGGCTGCCAGATGGACTTTGAGCATCCCGAAGTGACCGCGAAGGCCGGCATCGAGGCCTTCCGCGCCTTCCTGTGCTCCATCGGCATGCCGAAGAACTTTGCCGAGCTGGGCGCAAAGGCGGAGGATATTCCGCAGCTGGTGGACGTTTTGTGCCACCGCGGCGGCCGCGACGGCTCCATCAGCGGTTTTGTGACGCTGACCGCCGAGGACTGCGCAAAGATCTACGAACTCATGGTGTAAACCATCAACAAATCGACAGGAGGAGAACATTATGAAGGTATTGATGATCGGTGGTACCGGTACGATCAGCATGGCCATCACCAAGCAGCTGGCCGCCCAGGGCGAGGAGGTTTGGCTGCTCAACCGCGGCAGCCGCAATGCGGGTCTGCCGGAGAACATCAACTTTATCCAGGCTGACATGAGCCGCGAGGAGGAGGTCGCTGCCAAGCTGGAGTGCATGACCTTCGACGTGGTGTGCGAGTTCATCGGCTTTGTGAAGGAACAGGTGGAGCGCGACTTCCGCCTCTTTAACGGCAAGTGCGGCCAGTACATGTACATCAGCTCCGCCTCTGCCTACCAGAAGCCCGTCGGCGATTACAAGATCACCGAATCGACGCCCCTGGCCAACCCCTACTGGGAGTATTCCCGCAACAAGATCACCTGCGAAGAGTACCTGATGCACATGTATCGTGAGCACGGCTTCCCGGTGACCATCATCCGCCCCTCCCACACCTACGACGAGCGCAGCATGCCTTTGGGCGTGCATGGCAGCAACGGCTCCTGGCAGGTGATCAAGCGCATGCTGGAGGGCAAGCAGGTCATCCTGCACGGTGACGGCACCACGCTGTGGACCATGACCCACAACAGCGATTTTGCCAAGGCCTTCATCGGCCTGATGGGCAACATCCATGCCATCGGCGACTGCTATCAGATTACCAGCGACGAATCCCTGACCTGGAACCAGATCTATCTGGCCATCGCCCGCGCTCTGAATGTGGAATTCAAGCCCTACTATGTGCCCTCCGATTTCCTGCACGCGATCGGCCCCTATGATTTCCGCGGCGGCCTGATCGGCGACAAGGCGAACTCTGTCGTTTTTGACAACGCCAAGCTCAAGCGTGCCGTCCCCGGCTTCACCGCTACCGTCCGTTTTGACCAGGGCGCCAAGCTCGTGGCCGACTACATCCTCTCCCACCCCGAGTGCCAGAAGGATGACCCCGAATTTGACGCCTGGTGCGACCGTGTGATTGAGGCCATGGAAAAGGCAAAAGCTTCTTTGATGTGATTCGTGGGCAGCCGGGGGCGCAGCCCCCCGGCCCCAGCCAGGGGGGGAAACGGACCCCACAC
>R21__coassemble_1763_pt1 | contig 13873 bp, 4 predicted proteins | sample R21__metabat2_low_PE_059 | metagenome-assembled genome bin R21
GGTGACGCTGTTCGAGAAGGCCGACAAGCTGGGCGGTCAGATCAACCTCGCCGCCGTGCCGCCTCGCAAGAGTGAGATCCTGCGCAGCGTGGAATACTATGAGAAGATCCTGCCCACCCTGGGTGTGGAGCTCAAGCTGAACACCGCTGTCTCTGCCGCCGATCTGGCAGGCTTTGACCACTGCATCGTGGCCGTGGGCGCACACAACATGGCGCTGCCCATGCCCGTGGAAAACAGCAATGTGGTCAGCAGTTGGGACGTGCTGAACGGCTCTGCGATTGCCAATGGCAAGTGCGTGGTGCTGGGCGGCGGCCTGGTCGGCACTGAGACCGCCGAATACCTGGCCAATCAGGGTCTGAGCGTGACCATTGTCGAGATGATGGACAAGGTGGCCGCCGGTGAATCCAGCACGGTGCTGCCCCTGGTGATGGCTGATTTTGCCGCCCACGGCGTGCAGCAGCTGGTCAACACCAAGGTCGACCATATTTCCGGCAACGTGGTGTATGCCGTGAACACCACCGACAATACTGAGATTACCATCGAGGCCGACACCATCGTGAATGCCCTGGGCAGCCGCAAGAATGTTTTCGACACCGATGCCCTTGCCTGCTCCGTGACCCTTGTGGGCGACTGCTCCGGCGAGCGCACGGCAAACATCGCCAGTGCCATCCGCACCGGCTATCACGCCGCGAACGCCATCTGAGTCTCTGTAAAATCCGTCTTTCTGTCAGCAAGCTGCCCGTTCAAAAAGAGCGGGCAGCTTTTTTGCATCGAAAAACCGCGCAGTTCCTCCATGAGGAGGGCTGCGCGGCTGCATTGGTTTATGACGGATTACTTCTGCTCAGCGGCGTTGGTACCGGCGATACGACCGGTGGTGAAGCACATCTGGATAGAAGTACCGGAAGCAGGATACTCACGATAGAAGAACTCGCCGTTGGCCACAGCACCGGCAGCATACAGACCGGCGATAACATTGCCCTCGGTGTTCAGCACGTGACCTTCCAGGTCGATCTTCAGGCCGCCGATGGTGCCGATGGTGGCGGGCATGATGCGCAGGGCGGTGTAGGGACCCTCGGCAACGCCGGTCATGGCATAGGCGGGCTTGCCGAAGTCAACGTCGTCCTGACCCTTCAGCTCGTTGTAGCGGGCAACGGTAGCCAGGAAGGTATCCACGGGCAGGTGAGCGGCAGCAGCCACATCTTCGAGGGTCTCGCCGTAGAAGGCATAGCCCTGATCATACAGATCGCCGAACATGGCGGGAGCACCCTGGGTACCGTCGAACAGCAGGTAGACAGCGCCGGACTGGGCAGCAATGTGCGTGTGGACGATCGGGTAGTCGGTGGACTCGTTCACGAAACGCTCGCCTTCCTGGTTGACCATCAGGTAGGGCATCCAGACCAGGCCGTTTGTGGTGTCGGCGAAGGAGGTGGGCACCACGCCGCGCAGACCGATGACGCCGTCATTGAACACGGTATCAGCGCCCACGGCCATACCCATCTTGATGCCGTCGCCGGTGTTGCCGGGGTTGGCGAACATGTACTCGTCAGCATAGCTGGGAGAATACTTGCGCATCATGGACTGATCGTTGTCATAGCCACCGCTGGCCAGCACAACGCTCTTGGCAACCACGGTCACCTTGTGGCCGTCAGCAGCAACAGCTTCCACGCCGCACACAGCACCGTTCTCGTTGGTCAGCAGGGTCTGAGCGGCAACCTGCAGACGCACATCAACGCCCATCTCCTGGATCTTGGCAGCCATGGGCAGGATGAAGCCAGCGCCGCCCTTGCCGGTGTTCTGCATGCGCGGAACCAGGCTGGTGCCGGAGGTGGTGGGGCCGGTCAGGGCAACGCCGTTGTCCTGCAGCCACTGCACGGTCTCGGCGGACTTCTCAGCGACCATGGTCAGCATGTCCTTGTTGGCATGGCCTTCAGCGCGGGTATACCAGTAATCGACCAGCGCTTCCACGCTGTCCTCCACGCCTGCCTCGGCCTGGAAGGTGGTGCCGGTGGCATAGATCAGGCCGCCGGAGATCAGGGTGTTGCCGCCCATGAAGGCCTGCTTCTCCAGCAGGATCACGTTGGCGCCAGCTTCCTTGGCGTTGAAGGCAGCACCGATACCGGCAGCGCCGCCGCCAACGACCACCACGTCGCACTCCAGCACTTCGTCCTCAGCCACGGCGGCCTCGGCAGAAGCGGCAGACTTCAGGGTCTCGGGATCGACACCGGCCTGGGCCACGCAGTCGGCCACAGCGGCCAGGATGCCCTTGCTGGTGAAGGTAGCGCCGGCCACGGTGTCAACAGACAGGGACTGCTGATCAACGATGGCGGCAGGGATGCCGGAGATGGCGGGATCGGACAGACCGGCAGTTTCGCCATGCTCGGTCACGGTAACGCTCACGATGGCGTTATCGCTGAAAACGACTTCCACCGTCACGGGGCCGTTGTTGCCCTGGGCAGAAGCGGTGTAGGTGCCGGCGGTGAAAGCAGTGTCGGCCAGAGCGGGCACGACCATCATGCTCAGCACCATGGCCAGGCACACCATGATGGAAAGGATCTTCTTCATGGTAGGTTCCTCCTTTGGAGTAGTATGCTGTCAGCATGTTCAATACTGAAGCGAAGCCTCTCTATCATACATGATTGTCGAAGAATTGTCAATCAAAATTTGATCGTGTTCAATGTTTTTTTCGCAGATCGCTGACAGCAAAAACCGCAAGTCCTTGCATAAACAAAGACTTGCGGTTCAACGGGACCGATGCACCCCTGATTGGGGCATTCCGTGCATCAACGTTCCTGATTGTAGATGATAGTTATCCCATATTGATCCACAGCATCTTCATCAAATGCCTCGATATCTTCAGGAACCACGACGTACATCGCCGCCACGCCGGTCAGCGCTTCCTTCTGAACTTCACGGATGTTTTTCGGAAGGATCAGCGTCGGATAAGCCGCGATCTCCTGCTTGAAGTCAACGCCGCAGGTACACACATAATCGACGCAGTGATGCACCCTTGCATTCTCGACCCTGGCAATCAGTTTTACGTCCGTCTCCGCTGGGAATGTGTACTTCGTGTCTCGCGAAACGATCTTGCCATCCCTCTCCCAGCCAACGAATACGTAATCGGATCCGTCCCGCTTCGGAGTGATTTCCACAGTCGCGGTTTCTCCGGGATCATAGAAGCTGTCAACGCTATTGATCCAGAACGGCGCATGCTCATCCGACAAGAACGCCCGAACCTGTACCTTTCTCTTGACAACCGCTGTGACCGAGACATTCTCCGTGATCTGGAATGTGTAGGGATTATATTTGGTCGTTTCTCCGGTGGCATCATTGATCCAAAATTGGAAAAAATAAGGGGCGTCCTTCTTTCCACCGAGGCAAGTGAGAAAGATCCATTCATTATACTCGAACTCTGTTTCCTTGGTTTCGGGTATAAAACTGATGTCGTCAAACTCTCCGACCACCACCGAAATGGTCAGCTTGAACCGCTTTTTTGCAAAACGTGCAACGAGGCTCTCCGCTTTCTCCAGCACGAAGGAATACATCGCCTCCGTCGAACGTTCCTCGCCGTTCTCATCGAACCAGCCGACGAAATCATATCCCTCATCCGGAATGGCCGTCAGCGTCACCATATCAAGATACGTGTATTCACCGCCGCCCCGGGGTTTTCCGCCCTCCGACGCCGTAGCTGTCACCATGAGACGTGCGCCCTCAAAGCAGGCAACCAGCGACTGATCAGCCGTCATCTCGACCGGATAGTTAGGTTCCGTACTGACGATCATCCCTTCCTCGTTCACCCAGCCGGTGAAGACCCATTGGGAATCCGGTTCGGATTTGACGTGCGCAGTCAATGTCTGGCCCGGCATCGCCTGGCGCCGCATATGAGGAGCCTCCACCGTCGTCCCTGCGTCGTCCGAGATCCAGACACGTGCGCCGACATCCTTTCCGTCCGTCGTGACATCCATGATAAGGAAACGCTTGAAGCACGCAACCAGCGCTTTGTCGGCTGTCATCTCAAAGGATACCTCAGCATCTGTACTGATAATCGTCCCGTTCGCATCCTGCCAGCCTACAAAGTAGCAGGCCGATTCTGCCGGGAGATCGACATGCGCGGTCAGCGTCTTTCCACGCTCCGCACCTGCCTCTGCACTCGCCGCCTTGGGCGTCGTTTCACTCTCGCCGGTGATCCAGACAAGCGCATCCGGGGCGGTCGCATTTGTGGTCAGGCTCAGGTAGAAAACGTCCTCAAAATATGGCGTATAAGTATTCTGGCCCTTCGGTGCAAACTCATAGACCAACTCTGTGGTGAGGATCTCGCCATCGCCATTGGCCCAGTGCTTGAAAACACGGTTCGGCTTCTCCAGCTCGATCGGTTCGCAATGGATGGTGATCTTCTCCCCATCGACCACCCATCCTTCCATCACGCTGAACGTGCGCGGCGTTTCCATCCACACGTTTGCTTCTCGCACCATCTTCACAGTGGTGTAAGCAGCTTTGGTCGCACTCAGATAATGCTCATTGTCCTGGATCTGCAAATCATTGAGATGATAGACAACGCTGTTGGCCTGCACCTCTGCCTCTGAGCCGCAGATCCGCCATTCGTCCGGTTCATCCTGGGCCGGTCCGATCACGAAGGCTTGTACATCGCCCGGTTCTTTCCAGATTGCAATCTTCAGGCCTGCGAGATTTTCCTCTGTGCCTTCAAACAAGCAGTCAGGCGAGATCAGTCGGCTATTCTCGCCAGAATGCTGCCTAAAGACGATCTCGTTCACTGCGGATCTGCCGACGATGAACGCCGGGGCTCCGTAGATTTCCGAGCCATCCTCAAGGATGACCTGCTTACCGTCAGGCATGTCGACATAATCAACGATTTCGATTGCCGGTCCGCCGTCATTGGTGATTGTACTGTTGGTCAGCTTGAGGTGATGTCCGCCCTCCATGTAGACGAGTGCGTTTGTCTGATTGCCGATGATGGCCGACTCGTCCTCCATGACGAACATTCTGGCCCGGAGCTCCGCCTCATTCTTCTCCTCGATCTGCACGCAATCGCTCGTTTTCAGGCTGTCCACCGTCACCTGGGAATGGTCAATCACCAGCCTGGATTCCTCCGTGAGCTCCATGTCCTTGATCTCGGACTGGAGGTCCGCGATCTCAAGCCGCGAGTTTTCATTCAAGGTGATCGTTTCAGCGTGGAGGTACCTCGCATTCCAGCTCATATTGATCTTGGAGCCGCCATTGAGTTCAATACTCGTTGCGCTGATCATGGCAGAGCCATCATTGATCTCTGCCCCATCATAGAGGACTAAGCTTCCTACTTGCAGATTCGATTGCCGGGCCTGAATCACCATTTTTGATTTTGTGTTCAGCACCACACGGCTATTCAGCCCACATAACAAACTGGCATTTCCCTTGAGGGTCAAAACCGAGCCATTGTTTATTGATAGCTTTCCGTCTTCCAGATCGATATACGTGTTATCGTTCATTATCTCAATTTTCGAATTATTCAGTGTTACATTGCCGTTACCCCACTTATATGCCTTGTCACCCCAGTCATTCATTCTGTTATAAACTTCGATAGACGAATTATTCAGTGTCACTTGCGCTCCCTGCTCGCAATCAAACACTGCATTGTTGACTTTACAGTTGCTGAGTTCGACCTCCGCTCCTTTTCCTTGTGCTTTGAACAGTGACGCTTTTTGCACAGTGAAATTCATGTTTTTGATCGTCAGCTTGGTTGTTTTTTCTTCGTTACCTTCCACGCTTATCAGATTATACAATGGATTATCCATGCTCTCTTCTCTTTCGTCAATAAAGCCGATGTTGTCAAAAGTCACTTCACATCCAGCAGATTCATGAAGAAGAGGAAAATCGTGCTGAAAAGTATTCAAACCAATTGAGTCAACATTCAGTACGCCCTTGTACTTGCCGCCCGTAACCGTAAAAACATATTGCGCTTTATCACTTGAAAAATCCCCATCTTGCTCGCAAAACACGCCGCCATACCTACCAGTATTGGTGATTGTAAGTTGTGATCCGCTCACAACGATACCGTGCTGCTGTAACTCCACTTTATGCCCGTTCAGATCAATCTTGATTTTTGTCGTCGTCGGGCCATACTCGCTTTCGGAAGCACCGTCGACCACAAAATCCTGCCGAAAGACAGCATCTGCCGTGAGAATGTAGGAACCTGCAGGGAGCTTTTCTCCGTGCCAACTATCCAGTTTTATGGGGTCGTCTTCCGGATTTTCACCCAATGCCAACGACGGCATTGCTGCAAGGTACAGGACGGCAAGCAGAATAGCCGCAAACGCGGCGCATTTTTCCTTTTTTTCTGCAAATCTTGTTTTCATCGTGCCATCTCCTGTCATAGTCAACCACCGGACGGCCGAAGCCGCCCGGTGGCAGGTTTGTTTACATGGCGCGTCGTCTGCGCAGCGCAGCCACAAGGCCCAGGATGGCCAGGACACACATGGCGAGCCACAGTTCCGGCTGCGCCTGGTCGCCAGTCTTGGGGATGTCGATCCCTGTCACACGCAGCACCGCCGTGTCAGACATCACGCGCTGACCGGCAGAGTCCGTAATGACGCAGCGGATCAGCGAGCCGTCACTGGCCGCATTCATCGCTTCCAGCAGCAGTTCAGGGCTGTCAACGCCGTTGATGCTGGTCCAGCTGGACTTACCCGGCTGGCAAATCTGCCACAGATAATGCAGCTGGCCTCGGCCGCCGCGGACACGCACCTCAAATCCAGCGTTCGCGCCAGCTTCAATGGTAACATTTTCCGGGTTTTTGAGCATCGCAAGCTGCTCAAACAGCAGCAGGATCTCCTCGTTATTGTCGGTGTTGTATTCCTTCATCGGCGAGCTCACACGGAGCTTCAGCGCGTCAGCAATCTTGCCCGCCGTCAGGATATCCAGCGGCACGTCGATGGACAGATTCCATTCGTGGTCCATGCTGAAATCGCTGTCGGCCAGACGCATGACATAGGTCGGCGCATCGCTGTCGGTCGCGTAGGAATTGATGACAATGTCCTTTGCATCGACAAGAGATTCGTTCTGCACGCGGATGCGAACCATCTCCGTGCCGTCAGAAGCAAGATAGCGGGTGGCATCCAGGCTTAGGTCCACATGATCGGCCGCTTCGTCCATATAGCTGATCGGGTTCGTGTCCGCAAACCTGGAGAACAGCGCTGCTTCATTCGCCGCATTTCGGGTGTTCATCTCCGCACTGTAGCTGACCTTGACCTGCGTGCCGTCCTGCACATCGCCCACAGCGAATGTACCGCGGCTCCTGTCGGCGCTGTTGTAAGGCGCAAAGAGTACCTTCAGAGGCAGCTCCTCATTGGCTGTCATGCGCACGCTCACAGGAACCAGCTGGTTGTTCGCTCGGCTGTATGCTGCCATGCCGTTGTCCGCATCCCGGAGTTCCGCGCTCCATGCCGCCATGGCAGAGAGAACCTCCGGAGCATCCTCGCCCATGCTGAGTCTGACCGCGTCGGTATACAGCTCAGCGATGACCGCACGCAGATCAATATCGTCGACCTGAGTGACGGGAATGGTAAACTTGACCTCGCAGCTGACCGTCTCGCCAGGCATCAGGTAGCTTGTGGCCACGTCACGAAGCGTTGTCTTGTTCGCCGCATCGACTTCTTCGGTGAACCAGTAGCTGCCGCTGCGGTCATCAAATGTACCCATATACTCGGAGCTTGCCGCGTATGCGCTTGTGCTGAGCAGCACAGAAGGCATATTCGGCACTCCTTCCTGAGCATAGACCGTGTAGGTGCTTGCCTGGGAGTCCGCAAAATTGTGTTCCACCGTGCAGAACACCTTGTAGCCGTCCTCTTCCTGATGGCCCAGATCCTGCACCACCAGACTGAAGCCGCGGACAGGCGTGTTGCCGTCGTTGAACATGGTGTAATACAGGCTCACGGTGTCGCCGGGCCTGACCGCAGGCGTCATCAAAACGAAGCGCTGGACGTCGATCGACACGACTTCCTTCATCGGGAAGTTGTAGATGTCGGCGCTTACGCGATCCGTCTGCTTGTCCGTCTTTTCATTCTGAAGCGCAATGACCTTCATCCGATAGCCATCCCCGCTCTTTTCGCGGTAGAAGTGCAGACCGGTTATGGCCTTATCGGTCGGGAACTTGCCTGCCTCCAGGATCGCCGCCGTGTAGGGCTTGGACATGAGATTCTGGGCCGGATCATACGCAAGAACACGCAGACGGTAATACGGTTCGTCCTCCTTCTTGGGCGGATCGTAGGTCTCCATGTAGGCCAGTGCCGGGAAACCGAGGCCAGTCGTGAACGTGGCGTTCTGTGGGACATTGGTCACGTCATAGATCTTGTATCCGCCATACGTGAAGGTGCCGTTGCTGGACATCCGGATACCCAGCAGGCCGTTGTCCAGCTTGACCTCGTCGGTCGTCGAGTTGTTCTGGTCCTTCAGCTGGTAATGAACAATGACCGTATCGGTACCCGTGCCGGGACTATAAAGCTCAATGCCCTGAATGCCATACCGCATACGGATATGCGCGTCCGTCGGCTTGAGGCCCGCCTTCAGGATCGGGTCCTGCTTGGTCGTCACAGCCAGCAGCTCGGTATGGCCTTTCCAATCGGATTCCCAGGTTCTGCCGAGCAGCGCCGTGACCTCGCCAATGAACTCTGTCTTATCGAGGTCCGGCTTCATCATGTTCAGCAGCGCATACGCGGAAAGATGTGCATTGTCCGTGTAGCCGATCTGCAGGCCAACGACCTGGCCATAGTCGGTCCAGTTCTGGTCGTCCATCTCATTGGCGACCCACCAGGCATCCTTGTACGGCATGCTTTCCGGCGAACCCTTGAAGTCAGGTTCCTCCGTCTTGGGCTTGGAGCCGTCCTTGTAGCGGATCTTCTCACCGTCGTTCTTGAAGGTCAGATTGTAAATGCTGACCTCACGCGTACCGGGCGCAACGTAGATGATGCCCGCATGCAGATAGTCGTCCGTACCTGCCGTCATGCAGGAGTTGATGTTGTTGTAATAGCCGGGCGCGGTCGCCAGATGGATGAGCGTGGAATGGTTGGTGCCCGTGAGCTCCTTGATCTGGTTGTTGGCATCCGCCTTATAGAACGTGATGCGCATGTACATGCTCTCCGATTCCGGCACCTTCATCTCCTGAGTGACCTTCTGGTCCTCACCGTCAATGGACGTAACGTAGGAGACTTCCTTGGAAACGGTCTTGGTGTGGTACATGGCGGTCACCATGACCAGGTTCTGATTGTCCAGCGAAGAAACTGAGAACTCATAGAGTTCCAGATTATCCGGTTCCGCAGTCAATTCATCCTCTGCGCTGTATACCGGTGCCGGCAGGGCGATCGATTCCTCCGCGAAATCGTTGATGCCATCGTCCAGGCGCAGGTATTCGATGGACGCGGTCGAGTCCGTCTTTTTCAAATAGAAGCCGTAGCTGTTGCCGTTGACATTGACGATCTTCATGTCCGCGCCGCTGGTGGATACCTTGCCGACGTGGTTGATTTCATCCGCACGGACCACGACGGCGCTGTCCATCGTCTCGCCGGGGAGAGAAATGTCCTCTGCCTTTTCCGCGTCGCCGACGTTCTGAGTGCTCTTGTCCTTCGGATAGAAGTTACCGGAAATGATCATATAGCCGAAGGAGACCAGGAATACCTTCACGACCGCCTTCACATAGCCGCCGACAGTAAAACTGTCCACAGTCGGCGGGACGAAGCCCGTATCACCACCCCCCAAAATCGTCGCGCTGAACGTCATGGTAAAGCCACCCTCAATGCCTAAGGAGCAAATGCCCTTGACGCCCAGACCGCCGAAAAGCGAAATACAGATATTGAAATCGAAGCGCAGCTTGAAGGCAAATGCCGTTGTGCCAGTCTTGAGCGAATATACATTGCTGAATGCTTCCTCAAAACGCTTCACCTGCAGGGTGTCATCCGGATCGGCCTGGCACAGCGCGGTAATCTGGAAGGCAGGAGAAAGTGCCACACCCGCATTGATGCACACGCGGACGACAAACGGCACAGGGCCTGCAAAGAACTGCCACTCCCATTTCGCGCTTGCCTGCACAGAGACGACCGCCTGAACGTTCATGTCCAGGATCCAGCCGGAAGAAGCCTGCTTCTTCCAGGCGCCCATGACAGAGCCGCCCACTGTGACCCTGATATTGCCGCCGAAAATCTTGTCCTTATCCTCCGGATCAGGGATGCCGGCCTTATAGCACATCTGCTTGTTATAACCGTTGACGATAGACTGGATGGGCGTCTTGATCGCATCCCAGTCTTTGGAGGTAAAACGCTGTTTGTTCTTGTCGGTTGTCTCCTTGTCCCAGTAGCGGTCAACCAGTGACTGACCGACGGAAAGCATGGCAAAACCGCTCGGATCAACCATCGCGTTGAACATGAATCGCTGCCAGGGATTCTCGATACCGATCTCAATTCTGGAACCGTGGAGCGCATTGGGCGTCGCAATATTGATCGTGAGGAACTTGTTGAAGAAGCTGCTGATGCCAAGACGTATGTTCTTAGGCATGCTTACCTTGCCTAAATCGAGCAGCACCTTGACCGGCACCTCGATCTCATAGCCAGCGCCGCTGGTGGGCGTCATGACGAGCTTCACGGTGAAATCATCGCCGGTACCCCACTGCAGGATCTGATACCACTTGTCCGAGAAGTTCAGCAGGACCTCGCCATCCTTGGTTTCCTTCCGCACCTGCTCTGCGGTAAAGGAGTACCTGCGGGTCTCGTTCTTCTTGCTCTCTCGCGCGGTATAGCTGACCTGGATCTCAACGCCGCCCTCATATCCGCCGGCGACATTCAGGACAAGGCTGCACGGAACCGTTGACGTGTCATAACGATTGCACAGCAGCGTGGCGCTGCCGGTCATGCAGTCCTGGTCAGAGATCGTCACGCGCTCCACATAGGGGATCTTTTCCACCGCAGGCATCTTCTCCAGCTCAACCTTGATGATGTCGCCGCCGGCCACCACCGCATGCTGCACCTGCTGATCCATGTAGCCATCCTTGGACACGCTGTAGCAGACCTCGAATTTATCGCTGCCCCACTCGTCCTTGTAATCAAAGGCCGTGCTCTTGAAGCGGGCCGCGCCGCGATTCATGTCCGTATCAGTGGTCAGTTCGTGGAGCACGCTGCCGTCAATCGGCTTTTCGCGATCCTCCTCGCGATTCACGCGCCAAATGTCCACATTTGCGCTGCCAAGCGGCATATGTGTTTCCTTGTCATACACAACAACGATCAGCTCGTCCTTGTGCGCGACCAGCACCGTAAAATCGGAGCTGTGCATGCCCACCGACTGCATAAGGATCTGACTTTGCTTCGCGCTTGTCAGTCCGCTGCGCAGGGTAGCGGCAAACGAATCGACGCTCACAACGCCATTCGCATTCTTGTCAGAACCGGCGCCGAAGTTTTCCAGATCGTCGACCGCCTTTTTCAGCGATTCATCCGCCTGTCCGGCCATCTTCTGCCACGTCTCATAATTGCCCGCGACGATCGCCTCCACCTCGCGGATACGCTGGTAGCATTCGTTCATCTTCTGATACGCGATGGCGCGCTCGCGACCGTCCGGCGCAGTCATGATAATGTCGTAGCACTGCTCGATATCCAGCACAGCATTGCGGATCGTGCTGCTGTAATTGGCGACCTGCGTCTTGAGCTCGGTGATCGCCTGCATACCGGCATAGCTCGCCGTAAACAATTCATTGTTCTCCAACAGCGCGTCGTTCGCAGTCATGTTGCTGCGGATCATGGTCATGCTGCGCGCAGCAGAGACGGCGCGTGAAGTGGTGACGCTCAGCTGATCCATGTGGAACGCATCCAGCCAGTCCATCACCTGCAGGGCGCTCATGCTCCGAGCGGGATTCTGGCCGGCACGCAGCGGCACCGCATCCGTGAGGCCGGTGCTGGCGAAGATGGCCTCTGCCGTCATTCCGGCCGGGAGAAAGCGCTTTTCCAACGCACTGTTATTGTACAGCACGCGATCCAGCGCATCGCCCACCATCTCCCCTGCCGCCTTCGCAGGAAATGCCTGCATCAGAAAACAGGTCACCAGAACAAGAGAAACCAACCTTTGCATTCTTCTCATCGCTTCTGCACCCCGTTCAATCAGTAGATGAAGATGATCTGCGAATCATCGGACCAGATCGGCGTCTGTTCTGCCTTCTCGCTGATGATCTGCTGCAATTGGTCCATCTGATCCATGTAGATCAGGTAGTCCCGGATCTGCTGCCGGTTCGACTCAGAGAGCGGCAGCCTGCCGTTCTCGCCGATATCCGCGCCGCGCTGATACAGATAAATACCGGATTCAGGGAAATAAACCGCCTCGCTCAGCTCACCCGCCTCCGTCAGTTGGTTAAGCGCAGCTTTCGCCTCGTCCAGCCACATTGCGCTGTCCGGATGATACGGGAATCCAGGATCGTTCTCGGCCTGGATCTCGCCGCTGCTGTACAAGCGCATAAGATCCTCAAAGGACTCACCGGCCGCATAGCGCTCACGGATCTCCTCAATGGATTCCTCCGCTCCCTGCACAAGCTCCGCCACCTTCGCGTCAACCTCCGCTTGTGCGGCGTCCTGCTCGTCCAGCGCCGCCAGGTAAGCGGCTCGCTTTTCGGGCTGATCGTCCGTTCCAAGGATCGCGGCATTAGCCAGCGCGTCATAGGCCAGCTGGCACAGCGCCTCCTTTTCCTCCAGCACAGCCTTCGCGGCCAGGACCGCTTCCTCGCGCATCTGCGGAATATCGAGCTGGATATGCTTCACATAGAAATACCCTTCCGGAACATAAGCGGTGCTCTCGCCGTTGAGGAACACTTCTTCCTCATAGCGTTTGATATTTCCCTCGTATTTTTCACGACCGGGCTTCACAAAATTATCGTCATAGAACGCGAGGATCTCCTCCTCGCTCGGCTCCTTCTTGGTGCAGAGCAGGTCAATCAGCTTTTCTTCATAGGAAAGAAGCGTGAGCTGCTCATGCAGGGAATTGAAGTCATAGCCAATCGCGGCCAATGCCTGGGTGATATCAGACTCCGCAATCTCCATGTCCGGATATTCCTCCGCCAGCGCTGCCTTGGCCTCCTGCCACACTTCATTATAGGTCTCGCGCACCTTGCGGCTGATCATTTCCTCGTCCGCTTCCGTCGTCTCACGCAGACCGTGTTCATCAATCAGATCTTCGACAATGGCCAGAATAATGAAATGCTGCGACGTGGCGTCCATCAGCATCTCACGATCCTCGTTGGTCAGCTCCGCCGCCTCGCTGAGACCCAGCAACGCAAGCGCATTCTGATTCAGATACGTCTGCGCATCCGAAAGCCGGTATTCATGGCTGCCCACCCGCATAATCACCGGGTTTTCTTCCTCTGCGGCCGCGCCGAGACAAAGCATCGCCGTCAAAACTGCAATCAGCAGGATGATCGCCTTTTTCATGGTCAGAAGATCTCCTTTGAATGGACAGTATTTACTGCCGAATCTAATAAACCAGGATAAGTATATTTATGCCCACAATTTATGTCAAGCAACGCCAAAAGCGGATCAGCCGCTGAAGCAGACCGCTGAATCATGATTCTGTAATACTTATTATTCTTTTTGTAAATGGTGCAGCTTTTCCGAAAAGAGAAACCGATTTTCATTCTTATATAATATATTATTCTTTCATGTTCGGTGAAAAAACCGGAGCAGCACATAAAATGTTACAAAAATACAAAACTTTGTTTTGGCGTGTAGAATCACGCTTGTATCAACACGACTTCCAATAAATCAAAAAAAGAGGGTGTCCACCCTCTCAGGCCATCAACAAAGGCACGATTTCCAAACAAGAGGAGATACAAATCCTTGCACAAATCATCAATCAAACTGAAATC
>R21__coassemble_1813_pt1 | contig 13555 bp, 13 predicted proteins | sample R21__metabat2_low_PE_059 | metagenome-assembled genome bin R21
ACTGATAGGTGCCGCCCTCCTGGTACAGCCGCACGCTGCCATGCAGGATCACCTGGTCGCCGTCCGCCGGCCTGAAGCTCATCCGCATCGCATGGGTGCGGAAAATCACGCAGCTGACACGGCAGCGGTCATCCTTCAGCGTGAAATACCAATGGCCGGATGGATACGCCTTGAAATTGCTGACCTCGCCGCGCAGACGCATCGACCGCAGCACCGGATCTGCCGCCAGGCTGTCCGCCACATAGTCGTTCAGCGTTGTGACGTCGAGGATCCAGTCCTTGTCGCGCATCATGCCAGGGTGCGCTCCGCCGCCTCAACGGTGTTTTCCAGCAGCATCGTGATGGTCATCCGGCCAACGCCGCCGGGCACGGGGGTGATCCAGCCCGCCACTTTCTTCACCGCGTCATACGCCACATCGCCGACGACCTTGCCGTCCACGCGGTTGATGCCCACGTCGATCACGATCGCGCCGGGCTTGACCATGTCCGCGGTGATGAAATTGGCGCGGCCCACCGCCGCCACCAGCACATCAGCCCGGCGGGTATGCGCCGCCAGATCAGCAGTCCGGCTGTGGCACATGGTCACCGTGCAGTTCTCCTGCAAAAGCAGCATCGCCATGGGTTTGCCCACGATGTTGCTGCGGCCCACCACGACGGCCTCCTTGCCGGACAGGTTGACACCGGTGCGCTTGATCATCTCCAGCGCGCCCTTGGGCGTGCAGGCGATGACGCCCGGCAGACCATTCAGCAGACGACCCGCGTTCCGAATGTGGAAGCCATCCACGTCCTTCTCCGGCACGATGCAGGCCAGCGCCGCCGCCTCATCCAGATGCGCGGGCAAAGGCAGCTGCACCAAAATGCCGTGAATACCAGCATCCGCATTCAGCGCCCGAATCTGTTCCTCCAGCGCCTCCTGGGTGGTTTCGGCGGGCATGTTGATGGTCACGGAACGCATGCCCACTTCCTCGCAGCCTTTCCCCTTGTTGCGGACATAGATCTGGCTTGCGGGGTCCTCGCCGACCAGGATCACGGCCAGACCGGGCGTGACGCCCTTTGCCTTGAGCGCTGCCACACGCTCGGCGATCTTCACGCGAAGCTCCGCAGACATGATTTTGCCATCGAGAATCTGTGCAGGCATCTGCATCCCTCTTTCACTCGTTTATGCAGCCCGAATCAATGGGCCGCTTCCATTTCGCGCAGCTTCCGCGCACCGATCAGCGCCGTGCCGACCGCATTATCCCCGCTGAACTCGGGTCTGCCGAAGCAAACCCGCATTTCGGGGGCCTTCTTGTTGATCCGTGCCGTCACCAGCTCGCGGAACAGCTTCGACGAAGCCACGCCGCCGGCGATCAGCACCTGCTTGATGCCCGTGTCCCGGGCTCCAGCCAGCACCAGGCGACAGATCGAGCGGGCCAGCAGATCGTAGACCTCCCGCGCGATGTCCTCTTTAGCCATCGTGCCTGCCTTGATCCAGCGCTGCACCTGGCTCTCCGCGCCGGAGAAATGGCAATGCAGGTCGCCATCCGCCATGTTGACGGGCAGCTTTGCCTCCGCTTGTCCCTTCACCGCCAACTGCTCCAGGTACGGTCCCGCCGGGAATGGCAGCCCCAGCGCGACGCCCACGCGGTCCACAAACTGACCTGCATGCAGATCCAGCGTGCCGCCCATCAAGGTCAGGTCGTCGCCCTTCAACGCCAGCAGCTCTGTGGTTCCGCCGGACAGATGCACCGCCAGCAGATCACCTGGCGCAATGCCGCTGTCCACCGTCGCCGCAGCCACATGCCCGCGCTGGTGTGTGGACGCAAAGCAAGGGACCCCAAGCATCGCCGCAAGCGCACGACCCTGGGCATCCCCCACCTGAAACACCGGCATGTATGAATCTTCATCATCCCGCGGCCTGCGGGACACGCAAACCGCTGCGATCTCCATGCCGCGGATCTTCTCTGACAGTTCCTCCATACGCTCCGGCAGCTGACGGACATGGATGAACACGGCCTCGCTTTGACGCAGGCCGCGCTCCCCTTCCGCCACCGGCAGCAGCTTCCGGCAGCTGGCAATCACCTGGCCATCCACCGTCACTGCCGCGGCAGAGGTCGTATAGCAGCTGGTGTCCAGCCCGATGACGACGCGCATTATTCCGCTGCCTCTTTGCCGCGCAGGATGCTGCCAAGCACGCCGTTGATGAAGCGGCCGCTGTCAGGATCGGAATAGCGTGCAGCCAGCTCAACTGCCTCGTTGATCGCCACGCTGCCGGGCACATCCTGCTCATGCAGGATCTCCCAGGCGCCCAGGCGCAGGATCGTCAGATCGACCTTGGGCATGCGCTCAACGGTCCAGTTGCGGCTGGCCGCCTGGATCTTCTCGTCCAGCTCATCGAGGTTATCCAGCACGCCCTCCAGCAGGGTCGATACGTAAGCGCGATCGGCCACGCCTGGCTCGTCGTCACGGGCCGTGCCCTCGGCGCGCAGTTCCTCATAGACCATCTCAAGGGTTTCGTCGCCGCCCTGTCCACCGGCCAGATGCTCATAAATCATCTGCATGGCTGCAGCTCTTGCGGTTGCTCTTGACATATGTGTGATGCTTCCTTTGCTAATTTACTTTTTTGCCGGATCAGCCCTCGTCTTTGGGCGGGAACAGGCGGTTGATGGTGTTCTTGGTCCACTTAGCCTTATCCTTCACGCCGCCCACAAACACGCCAGCAACGCACAGAATGGCAATAAACAGCGTTTTCCAGAAGCCGACCGACAGCAGCAGTACCGCCAGCAGCACGCCGCCCAGGCCGCACAGCGCGGCGCAAGCGGGCGTTCCCCAGCGGACCAGCTGGCTGATCCAGTCGTTAATCATGTCGGGCGTAACGGACGCAGGCTTTGCTTCCGGGACGTCCTGAACGGAGGGTGCATCCTCCGCGGGAGCTTCGTCCACAAACTCGATGACTGGTTTGACGCGCAGGTCTTCTCCTGCACCGAACTTCCCTTCAGAGGGCATGCAAATCCACCTCCGCTTCCGCATTCTTCCGACTCGTGTCCTCGTCCTCCTCCACCACTTCCTCGGCGGCGGCGTCGGTCTCAGTCTCCTTCACTTCTTCAGGAGCTTCCTCTGCCTCAGGAGCATTCTCCTCGGCAGCGTTCTCCTCAGCAGGTGCCTCCTCGGTCACGGCAGGCAGAACTTCTTCCACGCTCTCCGCAGGGGCCGCCTCAGTCACAGGCTCAGCTTCCACAGCAGGCGCTGCGGGCACCTCTGCCGGTGCTTCAGGCGCCTCCACCGGAGCGGTCTCCTCAGCCTTGGGCGGCATCGGAACAATCTCCGGCTGATCCTTGCGGCCAAACAGGCGCTGATGCAGTGGACGCTTCTTTTCTTCGGTTTCCTCAGCGGCTTCCTCGATCGCGGGGACCTCGACCGTCACAGGCTCGGCCGCCTCCTTCGCCGCGCTGCGCACGGTATAGACGGAATCCTTCACCTTTGCGGCGGTGGTATCGACCTGCACGCGCACGTCGTTGATCGCAATGCCGGAGCACTCGTTCACGTACTGCTTGATCTGCTTTTGCAGTGAACCGACAGCCAGCGGGATGCTCATGTCGCTGGAGGTGCCCAGACGCAAGTCCACATTCAGGCCCTTGCGGGAGTTGTCCAGCTTCATGGACGTGACGCGCAGCTCCTCATGCGTGTCGATGCACTTCTGCACCAGGCCCTCGATGGCCTTGATGGAGATGCTCATCTCGCCCGCTTCGGTCTCCTGCAGGACAAAGTCCTTGCGCTTCCTGTGGCGGAACAGCATCAGGAAGCAGTACAGGCCCAGCAGCAGCAGCAGGATCGCGCCGCCGATGGTGGCCGCCATGTGCGGCAGGTCACGGACCTGGATGAACGCCAGCGCCGTGGTTGCCCACTCATTTTTGAAATACGCCACGATGATTACGGCGACCGCCGCTGCCATCAGCAGCAGGCCCGCCAGCATCACCAGCAGTCTGTCTCTGATTCGGATCTTCATTTGCGCCAGCCTCCTCTGTCCGGACCGGCATTGCTGCATGCCCGGACCTTCGCATTACTCGTTCTCGGTCTTTTCGGGCTCAATCTCGGCGGCAGCCTCTTCCGCAGCGGCTTCAGCAGCAGCTTCGGTGACTTCCTCCAGCACGCTCTCGACGATCTCGGTCGCATTCTCGACAGCGGGCTCTTCAGCCGGAGCGGGTGCAGGCTCTTCAGCAGGTTCCTCTGCCTTGGGCTCCTCTGCCTTCACGGGCTCAGCCTTGACCGCTTCCTCCTTGGTACCGGAGAAGAGCGCCGCCTTCTGCTGGCCGGCGGTCAGCGCGCTGTTTTCCTTCTCAAAGCTCACGCCCTGCACATGCACGTCCACACGGACCACACGCATGCCTGTCATGCTCTCGATGGCCTTGCGCACGCTCTCCTGGGCGTCCATGGCCACCTTCTGGATGGGCTGGCCGTACTCGATGATGACATAGAGATCGCAGCTGACCTCCTCGGTGCCGACCTCGACCTTCACGCCCTTGGTGATATTGCGGTTCTTGCCAAGGATGCCGCTGGAGATATTGCACATACCTGCGATACCCTCGACCTCGTTGGCGGCGACGCCCGCGATGATGGCGATGACCTCCGTCGCATAGGTAATGGAGCTGGTCTGCTCCATGTCGTTATCCATCGTCAGGGGCAGATTATCCTTTCTGGCTGCCATAATCACAGCACCTCCTGCATTTTCATACATTCATTTGGGTATGCCGAAAGGGGGAAAATCCCCCATTTACACCATACCATTCTTAGTATATCAGATTTTTCCCCGCTTGACAACATTTCATTTTTATCTCGCGCAAAAAACATGCGGCAAAAATGCATCTGCGAAGGAAAAATCCTTCCGGGCGGAGGGGCCAACCTTCCGCCTCCGCCCGTGAAAAATGCTTACTCGGCCTTCTCGTCCTTCACCAGGGCAATATGGAGCTCGTCCAGCTGCTTCTGCTCGACCGTGGAGGGGGCGCCCATCATCACGTCCTGGGCATTCTTGTTCATGGGGAACGGAATGACCTCGCGGATGGAGTCCTCGCCTGCCAGCAGCATGACCATGCGGTCGACACCGGGCGCGATGCCGGCATGGGGCGGCGCACCGTAGCAGAAGGCATTGTACATGGCAGGGAACTTGGCCTTCACGTCCTCCTCGCCCAGACGCACCATCTTGAAGGCCTCGATCATGATCTCCGGATCGTGGTTACGCACAGCGCCTGAGGACAGCTCCACGCCGTTGCAGACGAGGTCGTACTGGAAGGCGGTGATGGACAGCGGGTCCACCTCGCCGTTCTCGGCCTTTTTCAGGATCTCCAAGCCGCCGTTGGGCATGGAGAAGGGATTGTGGCAGAACTCCAATTCGCCGCTCTCCTCGCCGATCTCGTACATCGGGAAGTCGACGATCCAGCAGAACTCGTACTTCTCGGTATCCATGTGGTTGGGGCACATCGCGCCCAGCTGCTTCACCAGCACGCCGGCGGTCTTCTGGGCAGCGCCCTTCTTGCCGGCAGCAAGCGCCACAAAGGTGTTGGGAGCCAGGTTCAGGGCCGCGATGACCTCGTCCTTCTTGGCCTGCAGGAACTTCGCGATGCCGCCCGCGATCTCACCCTTCTCGTCCAGCTTGAACCAGTAGGGCTTGCTGCCGGACACGACCTCGACGTCGGCGCACAGCTTGTCGATCTGCTTGCGGGTGGCGGTCATGTCAGTGACGACGACGGCCTTCACCACATTGCCCTCGAAGGGACCGAAGCCGCAGTCGCCCACCAGCTCGGTCACATCCTGCACGGTCAGGTCAATGCGCAGGTCAGGCTTGTCGGAGCCGTACTTCTCCATGGCTTCCAGGTAAGGAATGCGCTTGAAGGGCGCGGCAGAAGCGGTGTTGAACTTGCCATACTTGGCGAAGATGGGCGGCAGCACATCCTCCAGCACGGCGAACACGTCCTCCTGGGACGCGAAGGCCATCTCCATGTCCAGCTGATAGAACTCGCCGGGACTGCGGTCGCCGCGGGCGTCCTCGTCGCGGAAGCAGGGAGCGATCTGGAAATAGCGGTCAAAGCCGGAGGTCATCAGCAGCTGCTTGAACTGCTGGGGCGCCTGGGGCAGCGCGTAGAACATGCCGGGATGCTTGCGGGCAGGCACCAGATAGTCGCGGGCGCCCTCGGGAGAGGACGCGGTCAGGATGGGCGTGGTGATCTCCATGAAATCATGGGCCCACATGGACTGGCGCAGGGCCTGCACCACCTGGGTGCGCATGATGATGTTCTTCTTCACATCGGGATTGCGCAGGTCCAGATAGCGGTACTTCAGGCGGATGGCCTCGTCGGCCTCCTTGCTGCGGTTGATCTGGAAGGGCAGCGCATTGTAGCGGCAGCGGCCCAGCACCTCGATCTTCTCCGGCACAACCTCGATATCGCCGGTGGCGATCTTGGGGTTCTTGGAGTCGCGCTCGCGCACGGTGCCGATCACGGAGATGGTGCTCTCCTTGTTCAGGCCCTTGACGGTCTCCATGATGGGATCGTTCTCGTTTTCGGTCTCGATGACCACCTGGGTCGTGCCGTAGAAGTCGCGCACGATCACAAAGGCCAGGTTGCCGCTGACCAGACGGACATTCTCCATCCAGCCGGACAGCTGGACCTTCTTGCCCGCGTCTGCCAGGCGCAGCTCGCCGCAGTTATGGGTACGATTCTGCATAAGATTGCAGCTCCTTTCGCTTTTCACGTATCACAGCTTGATCCGTGTGAATATCTCGTTGTTTTCCTCGTGGTGGATGTACGCGCCGTTTTTCAGCATCACCTTGAGGGACGCCGGATTGTCCTTGGCGCAGGCAAGGTAGAGCTCATCCTCCGGCACGATGCCGCGGGCGATGTCGATCATCAGCGCCAGACCTCGCGTGGCATAGCCTTTGCCTCGCTCGCCCTGACAAATGCCGTAGCCGATGTGACCGCCGCCGCTTTTCAGCGTCTCCGTCAGATAATGACGGAACTTGAACCAGCCGACGATCCGGTCGTCATCCCACAAGAAATAGTAGGTATCCGGGACATGGCCAGGCTTGAGGCCCTCGCCCTTCGCGTAGGCCAGGCAGCGCGGCAGCTCCTTCTCCACATAGGTCTCGTAGGACATGCCGTATGCGCCGTTTTGCAGGCCGTTTTCCGGCGGAATCTGCTGGAGCGCCTTCCAGGCTGCTTGGGCGTCCTCCTGTGCCAGAGCTTTCAGGCGCAGACTCATTTCAGCATGTCCTTCACGCACTCGGCAGCCTCCGCCAGTGCGACGGTGCGTTCTTCCTTGGTGGCCATGTTCTTGAACTTGACCACACCGTTGGCCACTTCGTCGTCACCCAGGGTGGCGGAGAGCAGTGCGCCTGTCTTGTTGGCATACTTGAACTGTGCCTTCAGGCTGCGGCCGGTGTGATCCATGTCCGCCTTGACGCCCGCCTTGCGCAGCTGCTGCACCAGGCTGAACGCTGCCACCTTGTTCTCACCCATGTAGGTGACGAACACGTCGTACAGGTCAGGCTTCGGGATCTCGATGCCCTCGCCGTCCAACAGCATCAATACGCGTTCGAGGCCCATGCCGAAGCCAACGGCAGGCATGCTGGGGCCGCCCAGCTGCTCCACCAGATTGTCGTAACGGCCGCCGCCGCAGACGGTCAGGTTGCCGTCCTTGGTGGTGGTGATCAGCTCGAACACGGTCTTGGTGTAGTAGTCCAGGCCGCGGACGATGCGGGGATTGATTCGGTACGGAATGCCTGCGGAGGTCAGGCAGGCCTGCAGCTCCTCAAAGTGGTTCTTGCAGTCGTCGCACAGCACGTCCAGCATGGAGGGCGCATCCTTGACCTGCTCCTGGCACTTCTTCTGCTTGCAGTCCAGCACGCGCAGCGGGTTGCGCTCAAAGCGGCTCTTGCAGTCCTCGCACAGGCATTCGACCTTGCCCGCCAGATACTCCTTCAGCATCGCGTGATACTTCGGGCGGCAGTTGGGGCAGCCGATGCTGTTGATGTTCACGGACAGATTCTTCACGCCCAGGCCGCTCAGCAGGTTGTAGGCCAGCAGGATCAGCTCGGCGTCCACGGTCGCGCCCTGTGCGCCGAAACTCTCCAGACCAAACTGGTGATGCTCGCGCAGGCGGCCCGCCTGGGGCGCTTCATAGCGGAAAACGGGGGCGGACAGATAATACATCTTGCAGGGCAGCGGCTCCGCGTAGAGATTGCTCTCCAGGAAGGAGCGGGCCGCGCCGGCGGTGCCTTCGGGCTTCAGGGTGATGGAACGATCGCCCTTGTCCTTGAAGGTATACATTTCCTTCTGCACAACGTCGGTGGTGTCGCCGATGCCGCGCAGGAACAGCTCGGTGTGCTCGAAAACAGGGGTACGGACCTCGCGATAGCCAGCCTCTGCGGCGGCCTTGCGCATGGCAGCCTCGACATACTGCCAGCGGTAGCTGTCCGTCGGCAGCACATCACGCGTGCCTCTGGGTGCCTGAGTCAGCATAAATGATTCCTCCTATATGGTAGTCACGGCCAGGTCCGCGCCGGGACAGAAAAAGCCCCACGCAGACCAAGACCTGCATGGGGCGAATATTCTTCGCGGTGCCACCCGTGCTTCACGGGCTGAACCGGCCCGCCTTCACTCCCCCTATAACGTGAGGAACACGTTCGGATTTCTCCAAAAGGCTCAGGGTTGTCCCCGCGCTGCTGTGCCAGGAGCTTTCAGCCATGGCTCCCTCTCTGACGACGCAATCGGCGCGCTCTTCCCTTCATTGCCAAAGATACATGGTTATTGTATCAGCTTTTGGCGTTTCTGTCAAATACTGATTCTGTGTTTTTCCCAAAACAAAAGCTGCCCGGCTTGATTTGCCGGGCAGATGGGTTACCACTTGCTTTTCAGCGCGTTCTGCACGCAGTTTTGGTGCGTCGTGTCCACCCGCTTGGTTCCGTGGGTTTTGGAGCCAGTGAAGTGGAGGCAGAAGTGCCCCTCAAAATCGTTGGTGTCGATCGTCGCCGTGCCGTGGGGCATGCCGTTGATGGAGCCTGCGTACACATGGCCCTTGTAGTACACCAGGACCGAACGTCTCGTCCAGCTCCAGTTGCCATAGATCGACAGGAGGATGCGGGTGTCCTCTGCGGTCAGCGGCTCCATATCCGCATGGTTGGCGCCGCTCCAGCGCTTCGCCTTGAAGGTCCTGCCTGTCTTGCAGTCCTTGATGGTGACAGTCGCCTTTTTCGGGATCGTTTTGGAGCCCTTCTTGAACCAGTCAAGACTCTCTGTCGGCAAGCCCTTCGCCGAATCCGTAGTCGACGACGATTTCCTGTTTGTGTTGAACAGCCACGCGATCGTATTTGCGCCCGCGATGCCATCCGCCGAAAGACCTACGGATTTCTGATATTTCTTCACAGCCTTCTTCGTCGAATCTCCGTATGATCCGTCGACCGTGCCGTTGAAATACCCCATGATTTTGAGCGCCTTTTTCAGCTTTTTCACTTTGCTGCCCGAATCGCCCGGCTTGCTGGGCGACGGTGCAGCGCCCAGGGCCGCGATCTGCGCCGCCTTGGTCTGTTTGGCGGTGCTGGTCGATGTTTTGGAGGCTTTGGCGCTGCCCGTCGTCTTGGAGGACGAGGACCCCGACGTGACGGTGATGTACTTTCTCTGTACATAGCCCGTATACTTGCCGTAGGTGACCTTGTACCAGTCGCCGCTGGTCTTGCCGATCGTGACCTTGTCACCCTTGCTCAATGTCTGAATGGTTTTGCTGGATTTTGAAGCCGACTCGCGCAAATTGAGCGAGTTGCAATTGACCTTACCCGTCTGAGAAGCAAACGCCATGACCGGCAGCATCATCGAAACAAAAATACATATCAAAAGTCTTTTCAGCGCGTTTTTGATCGTTGCGCCCTTCATTCGTGTCAGCTCCTTTCTCCGATGTTCACGATAAATATATTACAAACTTATTTCGTTGTCAATGATAATTGCAGGGATTTTACACTTTTGTTTCAATATTCATATTTATTTGACTTATTTCCGCCATTTTTATCCACTGCCCGCCAGTCAAATATGAAAATTGCAAAACCGTCGATCCCGCTCTTGCAGGTTGCGTTTTGAAATGCTATAATATATGTTGGTTTTCGTATTTACAAAGCAGGAGGCTTTTTCAAATGATGAAACGCATTCTGGCATTTGCCATTGCTGCCATGCTGGCCATGAGCGCGCTGCCCACGGTTTGCGCCGAGGACGCCGATGAGGAAGACGATTTTTCCTCGGAAACCCTCAGCGAGCAGGAATTGGCCGAGCTGCTGGCCCTGGACCAAGAAACCGAAGAGGATGAACCCATCTATGTGGTCGGCCCGACTTATCAGGAGCCGAGCCGCAAGGACTTCAATGCAAAATCTCCCGCCATCTACACCTGCAAGGTCAAGGCCAATTACAGTCTGTTCAGCGAGCGCGACGTGACCTCCACCCGCGTGTACATGAGCGGCAAGATCTACACGGCAGACGTTCTGTACGTCGGCTCCGCCTGGGCGATCCTTCGCGCGAAGGACGGTTCCATCGGCTATATCAAGCGCGATCATATCTATAACGTCAAGCCCATCGACAATGTCTACACGCCCCCTTACGGCGTGCAGAAGTCCATCTATATCGCGACGACCGCCACCACCTGTCACGTCCGCAAGTCCATGAGCGACCAGGACGATAACTGGGTGGTGCTGAACCCCGGCACGATGCTGTCCATTTGGCGCATCCAGGATGGCTGGGCCATCGTCCCCTACTGGCGCACCTACGGATACATCGACATGAACGAGCTGACGGACCTGATTCCCGTGTCACCGACGGACAATACCATCAGCTGCGATACGCCCATTGCGGCTTACACTTCCTATTATAGTATGGCTCAGGACGAGATCAACCTGAGCCGCCTGGTGAACATTGAGGTGGCCTGCCGCCGTCTGACCCGCGTGATGCAGCCCAAGGAAGTCCTGAACTTCAACGCCAATGTGGGTCCCTATCGTCCCGGCAACGGTTATCAGAAGGCCTGGGTGCTGATCGACGGTACCTCCAAGCCCGGCTATGGCGGCGGCACCTGCCAGGTGTCCTCCACCCTGTATAACGCGCTGATGCAGCTGCCCGGCATTGAGATCCTTCAGCGTCGTCCCCACGGTCCCTCCGGCGCCAAGTATCTGCCCCATGGCGTGGACGCCGCCGTCGGCAGCACGGATCTGAACCTGCGTTTCCAGAACCACTATGAATTCCCCATCCGCGTTGAGGGTCATACCAGCAGCGACGGTGCGCTGCTGATGGTCGTTTACCGCGCCGACACCATGCTGGACGCCGAATGATCCTTTATCATCACCTGATCGAGGGGCGGTTCGTCTCCCGGATCAATCGCTTTGTCGCTGTTTGCGAGATCGGCGGCGCACAGACGGTCGTTCATGTCAAGAACACAGGCCGCCTGCGCGAGCTGCTTCTCCCCGGGGCGAAGGTCTGGCTGGAAGCGTCCGACAATCCCGCCCGAAAAACTTGCTATGATCTGGTCTGCGTTGAGGCGTCCGGCTATGTGGTCAATATTGACAGCCAGGCGCCTAACGCTGTTTTCAGGGAATGGGCTTCATGCGGCGGTTATCTTCCCAGACTGACCGCGCTGCGGCCTGAGACCGTCTATGGCGCCTCCCGCTTCGATTTCTCCTACATGCGTCATGGCCGCCCCGGTTATGCTGAGATCAAGGGCGTGACGCTGTTTGACGGGGACGGCGTTGCCTGTTTTCCCGACGCTCCCACCGAGCGCGGCGTAAAGCACATCCGCGAGCTGATCCATGCCGTCCGCGAAGGCCATGAGGCTGGGATCTGCTTCGTTCTTCAACGCGATTTTGCCACCGGACTGCGCCCGAATGACGCGACGCATCCCGCCTTTGGCGAAGCACTGCGAGAGGCGGCGTCTGCCGGTGTTCGCTTGACCGCCGTCGTCTGCCATGTGACGCCTGACGCCTGCACGGCAGACCATGAGGTCCCTGTGATCCTCTCACGAAAGGAGTTGTCCCTGTGAAAAGGCTGTGTTTATTGCTGCTGACCCTCTGCCTGTGCGCAGGCGCCGCCTCCGCCATGGCAAAGGACACAGTCATTGAGCCCGCCTATGAGGTGCCGGAATATGTGACCTGGCTGCTAGAGGTCGCCTCCGAGGAGGTCGGCTACAAGGAAGGGGCGCATGGCTACAGCAAATACGGCGATTGGGCCGGTGATCCTTATCAGCAGTGGTGCGCCGAGTTCCTCTGCTGGTGCGTGGACCAGGTGGATCAGCTCCACGGCACGCAGCTGCTGAACAACGTCTATCCGCTTTATTCCGGCTCCAACACCGGCCGCGCATGGTACATCCGCAATGGCCGCTATCTGACCCGCAACGGTAATCTGGATGGCTGGGGCTATCAATGGCTGAAGGGTTCCTCCGACTATATCACCACCGGTTCCTACATTCCCCAACCCGGCGACTGGGTGTTCTTCACCTGGACCAGCACGCAGGATACCGATCATGTGGCCATGGTCGAATACTGCACGCGCGACAGCGCCGGCAAGGTAAAGATCCACGTGATCGAGGGCAACAACCCCTCCGCCGTTCAGCGGAATACCTATGACCTGACCTACACGCGCATTCTCGGTTTTGGCACCGTGCATGACTGTGCCGAGTGGACCATGCGCATGGGCAACAGCGGCGAAAAGGTGCGTCAGCTTCAGGCAAAGCTGGTCCGTCTGGGTCTTTTGGCCGTAGAAAAAGCCGACGGCGTTTATGGTCAGGCGACCTCCGACGCGGTCAAGCAGGTCCAATCACACAGTCACATCCACGCCAACGGCATTGCCAACATCAGCACCCAGAAGGCCATCGACGAGGCCGTTGAGCAGGCGCTCCTCGAGGACCCCGCAACCTGGCGCATCGCCGCAGGCTCGGCAGACGATGATGATGACGACCTGGATCTTGGCGGCTTGATGGATTTCTTTGCGCCATCCCTGCCGGATTCAGACGACGAACTGTCCATCGTCGATTTCGATTAACTGCGTTCACACAGATTCCTACATATATTGAGGAGGCAATCTCCATGGATCCGATTTATGTCTTTGGTCATCGCAATCCCGACACCGACGCGACGGTGTCCGCCATGGCCTATGCCGAGCTGATGAACGCGCTGGGCGAAGGCGAATATATTCCTGCCCGTCTGGGCCATCTCAACGACGAAACCAAGTTTCTCCTTGGGCGTTTCGGCTTTGCCGAGCCGCTGTATCTGACCACGGTGCGCACACAGGTCCGCGACATCGAGTACGACCGTCCGCCGCGCCTGAGCTATCGCGTGCCGATCAGCCATGCCTGGGAGGTCCTGCACGTCAACAATCATCTCTCCGCCCTCCCCGTCGCCAAGGAAAACGGCACGCTTTACGGCATGGTGACCGCCGGCAGCATCGCTGAGAGCGACATGGACTCGATCCAGCATCCGCAGGTCACAGATGTGCCTGTGTTCAACCTGCTGTCCGCGTTGGAAGGCCGGATCATCAACAATCACGTGGAGGTGTTTCATGTGAAGT
>R21__coassemble_1820_pt1 | contig 13524 bp, 10 predicted proteins | sample R21__metabat2_low_PE_059 | metagenome-assembled genome bin R21
ATACAGGTAAATCCACGTGCTTTGCAATCAGGGGGCACTACATATTGTCTATTCTTTGAATCCGCATTTACATCGCAGATGCGATACCAAGGAGGAACCAGGATGAAATGTATGTTCTGTATGCTGCTTTGCCTGCTGCTGGCGCCGACCCTGACGGGCGCTGCGCTGGCCGAGGGAACCCCGGATATCTATGCCATCCGTGAAAATCTCACCTCGCTGGAGATCGCCGATGACATGGGCAACGGCATCAATCTGGGCAATACCATGGAGGCCTATGGCCACACCTCCCTGGGCGTCCACGCTTCGCCGAGCCGCTATGAGGCGCTGTGGGGCATGCCGTCAACCACCCGCAAAATGATCGAGGGCATGAAGGCCTGCGGCTTTGACACCATCCGCATTCCCGTGGCCTGGACGAACACCATGGACTTTGAGCATGACAACTTTGCCATCTCCGAAGCCTGGATGGACCGCGTGGAGGAGATTGTCCGCTGGGCGCTTGAGGCCGACATGTACGTCATCCTGAACGATCATTGGGACGGCGGCTGGCTGGGCATGTTCGGCTCCGCTTCCCCCGAAAAGCAGGAGCGGGCCATGAACCTGTATGTCAGCCTGTGGACGCAGGTGGGCGAACGCTTCGCCAAGTACGGCGATCATCTGATCTTTGAGGCCGCCAACGAGGAGTTTGGCAACCGCTTCAACGACACCGACTGGGCCGAGGACTCCGGCACGCTGGATACCAACGCCTGCTATGCCAAGATCACTGAGCTGACGCAGATCTTTGTGGACCTGATCCGCAGCCAGGGCGGCAACAACGCCCAACGCTTCCTGCTGATCCCCGGCTTCAACACCAACATCGCCAATACCGTCGATGACCGTTATCAAATGCCGACGGATGCCGCCAACCGGCTGCTGCTGTCCGTTCACTATTATGATCCCGACGGTTTCTGCCAGTGGGCCAGCGTGGACAGCTGGGGCTCTGAGAAGGATTTCGCGTCCATGGCTGACAGTCTGTCCAAGCTGACCAAGTGGACCGATCAGGGCTACGGCATTGTGATCGGCGAATACGGCGTGCTGGGCCAGAAGCACGGCGGCACCGAGCTGCGCAACGATACCCTCAAATATCTGACCTGCTTCCTGGATCATTGCGATCTGTACGGTTACGCGCCAATGCTGTGGGACTGCAACGACCTGTACCTGCGCCTGAAGGCGATCATGTATAATGACGACGTGCTGGCCCTCTACACCGGCCGCAGCCGAAACGCTCAGGCAGACATGACCGTGGAAGAGATCAAGGCCGCCGCCCAGGCGTCCATCGACGAGGCGATCGCCAATGCCACCGCGCCCGCCGGCGCCGCCGAAAATCAGGCCATTGCCTGGTTGATGTTCAACAGCGCCGACTGGTCCGCCACCTACAGCGTGGGCGACGTCTATGATCCCTCCGCAAAGAGCGCGGGCATCGTCGCCACGGACGTCGAGGTCACCGGCCCCGGCCGCTATACCGTCGGCCTGGACTTCTCCGGCTATGGCAGCGGCTATGTGGTGGGCACGGTTTTCTCCGCGCTGGCCATGAGCAACGGCGAGCAGCTTTTCCCCGGCTGCTTCCTGGACCTGAAGGAAATCCAGATCAACGGCGAGCGCTACCAGTTCAAGGGCCGCGGCTACACCACCAGCGACGACGGCAAGTGTACCCGCGTGAACCTGTACAACTCCTGGGTCACCAAGCTGCCCGGCAGCGCCCGCATCAAGGGCAACAACCTGACCGGCTGCATGTCCACGCTGCTGAACAACGACGACGCACCCATGAAAAAGATCCGGAGCATATACGTGACCTTCGAGCTTGTGCTGCCCTGATCCATATTGTCCCATGAAAAATGCCCATCAGCCTTTGCGCCGATGGGCATTTATAATAGGAGAGAATCAATCAAATTTCATTCAAGGCCAGCATCACCGGTCCCATCAGGCCGCACACCCACGGCTTGCCCTCATAATCCGTCACCTTGGCCGAGGTCACCCGCACGGTCAGCACATTTTCGCCGCAGACCAGCCCCTCCGTCACGTCCGCTTCAAAGGGCGGAAGCAGCAGGGGGAACGCATCGCTTCCGTTGATAGATACCTCCGCGATTTCGCAGACGCGGCCAAGGGACAACACGGCGCGTGCCGGGAGCTTATCCAGAGAGAAGCGCAGCGTATAGACCAATGAGCCATTGAACTTTTCCAAGCCTGGCAGCGTCTGCCAGTCGCACAGAACCGGCAGCGGGCGTTCCGTTCCGTCTGGCAGCGTCAACGTGAACGCGTCAAATAGCGGGATCTCGCGGCGGCCAGTCCACTTCACGGGTCGTGGTAGAGACGTCGCTTCGCCGCCGGTCACCAGCAAAATCGACTGACGTGCTTCCAGGCGCAGCTCGATCCAACCGTCCCCGCACGCAGGGGCGGATATGCGACCGGTCCAGGCGTCCCAGCACTCGCAGGAGACTGCGTCCGTCAGCTCGACCTGACCCTCCCAGGCGCTCAGCCCCTCGTTCACCAGCATCATGACGCGCTTGTCACCGATTTGGCGAACAGCCACGCGAATGTCCGCACATTCAGGCGTCAACCGAACCGGCGCCGCGTCTGCGGCCAGCAGCGCCTGCGGCATGGCCGCACCGCAATCTGCCGCGTCGATCACCGGGACCTGATGGTTCGCCAGCAGCGCCAGGAAGGCCTGCGCCTTCGGATCATGGTTCCAGGACGCCTTCGCTGCAACCAGCGCCCGGTATTCATGCCCCGCGACACGGAAGCTGCCGCGCTCCACCTGAACGCCGTCCAAATGACGCACTTCGAGGTAGTGGAAAGGAATTTGATGCTGTTGAAGCGCCGTCGTCAGCTGCCAGGGGAGGTGCAGACTGTCTGTCAGCACAGCCACTTTTGCCAGGTCTTTGCCGACCGCGTTGGTCGCGCTCATTCGGGTCATGTAAGCGGCAATCTGGCCGAAATGGGGCCACCAGTAATTGCTCGGACCCACATCCGGCGGGCGGTCCTGGGCGCTGATGGCAGGGTCCATCTCATAGAAGAAGGCATGAGGCGCAAGCCAGTTCACCCCGCGCACAAAAAGGAAATCCATCATCCAACGCATGTCGGCCACCGTCATGCCCCACTGGCTCTCCTTCGGGCCGCAGCAGCCGAAGCATTCATCGAGGCAGCGGCGCTTCCCACTATGCAGCATGCTGTCGGCCGCACAATGACCCTGGGTGCTTTCAGGCCCCTCAATGGCCGTGACGCCCGGCGCAACCCAGCCCCAAACCATGTCCTGTCCGGGAATGGTGAACGCCTGCTCCAAGCCGATGCTGTCCGCATGGGCCGGGTGGCCGGTGAGGGCAATGCCATGCGCCTCGCACCAGCTTCGCAGCGGCTGATAGTACACGCGCAGCATCCGATCCTCGATCAGCTGCTCATAGGCATCCCGGATCGCCGCAGTGACCGTACCCGCTTCCATAAACAGCGCGGGCAGCTCCGTTAGTTGATGGCCAGCCGCCAGCCACTCTGCCTCCAGTCCGCGGGTCCATGCGCGCATTCCATGCGGAACGCAGCGGCCCGTGGGGCTCGGTTCGTCGGTAAACATGGCCAGGATGGTGACGCCGAAATCCTTGGACATGCGGGCGTAATATCGCTCATGCGTCAGGCGGATAAAGCACTGCACCGCCTCCGGGTCCAGCAGGTCGGCTGCGGGCGGCGCATCCGGCAAGCCGTCGTCCTGCGTGGGCAGCAGGCCGCGGATCGTTCCGTGCGAATAATCCAGCGTCACGCACAGCAGCGTTTCACCCTCCTGCGCCTGTTCATCCTCCGCCAGCAGGCGGGCAGCGGCCGGATCGTACGCTTCGCCATTCAGCACGTCGGCAATCCTGGCGATCACCTGACCGGACGCCGGCGTCGTGCCGACCGTCATCGTCAGGCCGCGGGCAGCATATTCCGGGTTTTCAGCCACTACCTGACCACAGGCTGCGCCGGAGGGGTACATGCCCTCATCATAGAGGAACACATACATGCCCAGCTCGCGCGCCGTGTCGACAATATACTCGATCCAGTCAAAATAAGTCTCGGACAGATACGCGACGGAGGGATCAAACCCCATGCGGGGATGCAGCACAGCGCCCCAGACGCCATGCGCACGAAAATCCAGGAGCTGCCGACGATGCTCCGCGCGGTCCATCCGCCCATTCAGGAACCAGAAGGGGACAGGGGAGTATTCCTTCCCTGGATGAAAAAACAGATCCTTCAGCTCGACTGACATCGCAAATTCTCCTTTGCCGCCATACGGCAGGAAAAAATTCTCCCGGCTTCCCCGGCCCAACCAAGCGCCGGGGGGCGATTCATTATAGCACGATCCGGCCGAAAAGGATACAAAGAAATAAAATATTACAAAAGTGTGAAATTGTTACATTTCCTTATTGCTATTTTTACAAAATTGATATAGAATAGTGGAAAGCTCTTTTTCGACGACTCCACGAAAGGAAGGCCAACCAAAAAATGAAACGACTTCTCTCCCTCTTAATGGTTTTCGCTCTGCTGGGCAGCACGTCTGCCTATGCCGCAGGCGCTCCCGATGGAATGACAAAGATCCAGGGATCTCTCGAGGCTCCCATCGAGTGCAAAAGCGTCTATCCCGACAATCCCGTGATCGAGGGCGAAAGTCCCACCACCGGTCTGCCCGCCTCCGGCGAAGCATTCACGCCAATCCTGGTCACCATCGACAATTCCGAGGACGCTCATCCGCACTGGGGCGTAGGCATGGCGGACGTCATGTTCCAGATTCCCAACGCAGGCTCAGGCGCAACCAAGCTGCTGGCGCTGTTTGCCGATCAGTATCCGGAGCAGGCCGGCGGCGTCCGATCTGCCCGCGCCACCATGCTCCCGCTCGCCATGGCGTTTGACGCCGCTTTCGCTCACGCAGGCGGACCCAGCATTGAGAACGGCAACTCCAATCCTTTCTATCTGATGAAGGAATGGGGGATGAAGTCCGGCAAGCGAACCTACGACATGCTCGGCAAGAACTACCGGGAACGCGTCAACTTCATCAAAGCTCCCCATAACCTGTCCTGCCATGTCCGCGAGATCCACGAGCACCTGGTGGACGAGAACGTCACGTTTGACATGCGCCCCTTCCGTTTCACCGACGAGCCGCGCACGGACGGCATTGAGGTGACCTCCCTCATGCTGCTGCATCACGGCGACGACGCTGCCAACCGTGCCAACAACGCCAGCACGTCCACCTTTGAATATCATCCTGAGCTGAATGCCTATATCCGCTCCAATGTGGACGGCGAATACATCGACCGCGATTCCGCCGAGGCTATTCCCTTCGCCAATGTGATCGTGCTCCGAATCAAGTTCTCCTGGATCTACAAATATGTTTATCTGAGCAATCACCTGACGGGCAGCGGCTGCATTGAGATCTTCCAGAACGGCCGCTATGTACAGGGCGCATGGATGCGCAAGGACCTGAACTCCCGCCTGGTTCTGATCGGCCCGGACGGCGAGGAGCTGGCATTGCAGCGCGGAAAAACCTTCATTGTCGTAACCAACGACGTGACCGAGGTCTTTTATCAGTAACCGACCGGCGAAAGGCGAGGGGACAAGCACCCCTCGTTTTTCAACCCGCAAACCCTTTGACAAAAGGGGTAGATTGTCGTATCATGAAGAAAAGAAATCGGGAGGACGGTGAAGAACATGACGCCGGAGGAGGAAAAACGGCTGCATCGCTGCTGTTTTGCAGGCCATCGGCCGGAAAAGCTGAAGGCGTCGGAGGCAGAGATCAAAGCCTGGCTGGAGGTTCAAATTGACCAGGCGATCCGCGACGGCTACGTGACGTTCATCACCGGTATGGCCATGGGCGTGGATCTGTGGGCCGCGCAGATCGTCGCACGCCGCAAGCTCAAGGCTCCGCAGCTGCACCTCATCGCCGCGATCCCATATCCGGGCTTTGAGGCCCGCTGGCACCGCGATTGGCAGAACCGCTATCATGATCTGCTCAAGCTCGCCGATCTATCCAAGCTGATCTGCGAGCACTATGAAGAAAACGCCTTCCGCAAGCGCAACGAATGGATGGTCGATCATTCCAGCCGGGTGATCGCCTATTACAACGGCGAAACCGGCAGCACCCGCAGCCTGCTGGATTATGCGCAGAATCAGGGCATTGAGGTGATCACCGGCGGCCTGAACGGCGACTTTGATACCTACGTCGCCTACGACTTCGAGACCACCGGCCTGAGCGCCCGCAGCGACAGCATCATCGAGATCGGCGCGGTCAAGATCGTTGGCGGCGTAGAGACCGAGACCTTCCAGGAGTTTGTGCGCCCCTACGGCGGAGCGGTCGTCTCTGCGCAGATCACCGCACTCACCGGTATTTCGCCCGCCGACGTGGCGAACGCCCGACCTATCGACGAGGTGCTGGCAGATTTCTCGCGTTTTGTCGGCAAGCTTCCCATGATCGGGTACAACAGCGTCAGCTTTGACCATGCTTTTCTTCAGTGCGCCGCTGAGCTGACCGGGCTGCGCTTTCGCAACGAGCAATTTGATGTGATGATCTACGCGATGCAATTCCGGTGCACATTGTGCTTTGCCAGGCCCCGCGTCAGTCTGACACGGCTCAGCGAACGTCTTGGCATCGTCAATCCCCGCGCCCATCGCGCCCTGGCTGATGCATTGACCACCTCACGCGCCTACCTGGCGCTGCGCGGCATGGTCGGGAAGGATACGCCATGACAGATGAAATGCAGCAGGCAGAATCCCCGCGCCCGGTCCGGAATCGGCTTCGGCTTGATCAGCTGGATCTGCGCGTGAGCCGAACAGAGCCCAATGCACTGCTTTTGACCGATGCGAAGCGGCACATGCTATGCATCCGGTTTCAGCAGACGAATGATCTATACGACCTGACCGAGTTCACCCTGAGCGAGGATGAGGCTTTCGTGACCTTCGATCAGGACGAATATACGCGGCTGCTTTTCTGGCTGCGAGCCGAGAACGCAGCGATCCAAGCACCGTCGGAGGAATAATCATGAAGCAATACGTCATCAAAAAAATCACCGGTACGCCCGACTGGTCGCAGATTCCGGCGCTGACCATTGACACCCTGATGTGGACGCCACCGGCGCCTGTCACCGCGCAGGCACAGATCTGCTGCAACGGCGATGGCTTCCAGGTCCGCATGACAGCCCACGAGGTCCATATCCGCGCCGAAGAAAAGGGCCCCACCGGCATGCCCTGTCTGGACAGCTGCCTGGAGTATTTCTTCTGCCCAGTCGAAGGCGATCCGCGCTATTTCAACATCGAGTTCAACCCCAATGCCTGCATGTTCCTGGGCTTCGGCACAGGCCGCGCAGACCGCATCCGGCTGCTGCCGGAGGCCATTGACCTGGCTCCACAGATCGAGCGCGGCGACGGCTGCTGGCGTGTGACCTGTCAGGTGCCGTATTCGCTGATCCAGGTGTTTTTCCCAGGCTATGCACCACGCCGCGGCGACGTCATCCGCGCCAACTGCTACAAGTGCGGCGACCTGACGCCCGCGCCTCATTATCTGCTCTGGAATCCCTCGACCAGCCAAACGCCGGATTATCACCGCAGCTGTGACTTCGGTGAGATGGTGATTGACTGAGCATGTCATCGAATCAAATAAAGCCGTCCACAACTATTCGTAAAACCGACGTTTAGCGAATAGTTGTGGACATATCTGCGTCTCCCCTCTCAGGCTGTGCTGTACAGGGAGGCGTTTCCTTTTTGATGAAAAAGGCAGGAAAGCTGTACGCCTTCCTGCTTTTTCATTTCCCGATCAATTATCGCCGCGGTTATAGCCGTTCTTCATGTGCTGGCTGGCATCCATCAGCACCTTATTGAGCGTGTTGGTGGTTTCCTTCTTGGCCATGGCGCAGAGCTTGTCATTCGCCTCGGCAGCCAGCGTAAAATCGCCGGTCTCCTTCATTTTGCGGTCATACTCATTGAGGATGGCGCGGGCCTGGCTCATCACGGCATTTTGATAGCGCTCCACATGCACGATGGACGTGGGATAGTTCGGATCAGCCAGTGCACCGATCAGGCGGCTGCCCCAATAGAAGTTCTCGGTCGAGGTATCCAGCGTCACCTGGCTGAGGTACGCAGGGATCTTGTTCACACCGGTATACACGGGCAGCACGGTATCAAACGTCGTTGAGCCAAAGCAGATCCACTCGACGCCCTTGATGGGATCGGGCACATCGCTGCGGACCTGGCAGATGGCCATGACGCCGGTGCGGTTGATGCCGATGGAGCGATAGACGCCCTTCTTGGCGCTGGTCGCGGAGTATGGATCATAGGGCGTGCCCTGATAGTGCGCGGACAGCAGGTACTTGACGTCCTCAATGGTCACCTTGCGCTCCGGCAGGAAGGACCACGGAATGTTATCGCTCATGGGCGTGAAATCGGCATTCTCGCCGTCCCACTTGTACTTGGTAGGATTGAGATAGCGGCCCATGAACCAGGCGCGGGGCGTGTTATAGATGTGGTCGGTATCGGAATGGGAGCCGAAGCAATCGCGCGGATTGAACTGCTCGCCGCAGTTCAGGTCCAGGTGATTGTCCGCAATGAACTCCTTCAGGTCAGCTGAGCAGAGGTTGTCCCTCTGTGCGCCGAAAGCATCGTCAAAGTCAAAGCGGTCCAGGCCGAACTGGTTGGGCATCACAACGCATTCCTCGTCGCGGACGCGCTGTGCGATCCAGTGATGACCGCCGATTGTTTCGAGCCACCAGACCTCGTTTTCATCGTTGAAGGCAATGCCGTTGGATTCATAGGTGCCGTACTGCTCCAGCAGCTGGCCCAGGCGCAGCACGCCTTCGCGGGCGGTGCGGATATAGGGCAGCACGAGCACGACGATATCTTCCTCGCCGATGCCGCCGGGCACATCCTTTTCCTTGCGGTTCTCAGCCTTCTTATAGCGGACCATCGGGTCAGCGCCGAGCACGCGGGGATTGGTGGTGATGGTCTCGGTGGCCGTCATGCCGACGTTGGCCTCGTTGATGCCGGTTGCCGCCCACACGCCATACTTGGGGTCAACGCTCGGGCAGGACGTGTAGCGCATGGGATTATCGGGCAGCTCGATGGTCAGATGGCCAATTGCGCTGGTATACTTGCGGGGCTGCTTCTTGGGATCGACAACAACCAGCTTTTTGACGTCAAAGAAGCCGTCATCGGTGCGGGCGATCATCGTCGATCCATCATTACTTGCTTTCTTACCCACCAGAATAGTCGTACAAGGCATATTTTCTCTCCTCCTGATCTTTTGTGCATTTTCCTCAGCTCAGCGTCCTGTTCGACATCTTTGCTGCAATTTCCCTTGGTCGCTTTTTGTAATCACCTTACCATTTTACTTATGCGCAGGCCATGAGCATCAAGGTCACTTTGTCTGACCATGGTGCGACATCTCATTAGATAATGAAAAGACACGATTTGATAACCCTTCTCAACGGATGAGCATCGCCAGCGTACCAGCGACGATCAGCGCCAGGCCGGCCGCTGCCTTGCGGGTCAGCTTTTCATGGAACACCACCGCCGAGAAGGCGATCGTCACCAGAATGCTCAGCTTGTCGATGGGCACGACGACGCTGGCCAGACCATCCTGCAATGCGCGGTAATAGCACAGCCAGGAGCCGCCGGTCGCAAGACCCGACAGCACGATGAAGCCCAGCTCCCGGCGCTCGATCCCGCGCAGCTCCTTTTGCTTGCCTGTCACCAGCACCATCACCCAGGCCATCACCAGCACCACGCCGGTGCGGATGGCTGTGCCCAGGTTGGAGTCAACGCCCTCAATGCCGATCTTGCCCAGAATCGACGTCAGGCTGGCAAACACCGCCGAGCCAATGGCGAACCACAACCACATGCTGCCGTTGGCCTCCTGCCCGGCGCTCTGCTTTTTCTCGATCATCATCAGCGTGCCGACGCCGATCAGCACCGCGCCGATGCACACCGGAACCGTCACCGTTTCACCCAGGAAGATGAGCGCCAGCAGGACGGTCAGCACCGTGCTCGACTTGTCGATCGGCACGACCTTGTTCACATCACCCAGCTGCAAGGCCTTGAAATAGCACAGCCAGGAAGCGCCCGTCGCAAGACCCGACAGGATCAGGAACAGCAGGGTGCCCGGCGCAATGTCCGCGATCCCCGCCTGTGCGCCGGTAATCATGACCATCAGCCAGGAAAACGCCAGCACCACCACCGTACGGATCGCCGTGGCAACGGTTGAATCCGTCTTTCGGATGCCGCATTTCGCCAGGACAGACGTGAGTCCGGCAAACAGCGCCGAGCCCACCGCAAAGAATATCCACATAAAGCATGATCTCCTTAGCGCCCTTTCGGGTCAGGATTATTCAACCATATTGACCAGCGTGCCGATGCCGTCGATCTCGCACTCGACCACGTCGCCGGGCTTGAGGAACACGGGCGGATTCATGCCCATGCCGACGCCCGCGGGGGTACCGGTGGCTATAATGGTGCCGGGCAGCAGCGTCATGCCCTCGGTCAACACGGTCAGGATGTCCGGAATGCCAGTGATCAGGTTCTCGGTATTGCTGTCCTGGCGGGTCTCGCCGTTCACGCGGCAGCGGATGCCCTGCTTGGGCGGATAAGCGAACTCATCGGCGGACACGATGCACGGACCGATGGGCGTGAATCCGTCCAGGCTCTTGCCGAAATACCACTGCTTGTGGCGGGTCTGCAAATTGCGGGCGCTGACGTCGTTGACGATCGTATAACCAAAGATGACGCTGCCGGAATCCTCGCGCGTCACATTCTTGGCCGCCTTGCCGATCACCACGCCCAGCTCGCACTCATAGTCCAGCGAATCCACCAGACCCGGATAGGACGGGATCGGCTCGCCGGAGCCCTGGCAATAGTTGACGCGCTTGGAGAAGAAGATCGGATAAGGACGCTCGCCGCCGAAGGCCGCGCTGTTGAACTTGGCCGCTTCCTCGGCATGGGCGGCATAGTTGATGCCCAGGCAGACCACATCCTGACGCGGACGCGGGATGGGCGACAGGACCTTGTATTCGCCCTCGACCTTGGGGGCTGTCACCGGGATCACGGGCACGCCGCCTGCCTCGATCAGCTCGCTCATGTCGCGGAATGCGTCCAGCACATACAGCTCGGCGCCGTCGACGCTGGCGGCCACCTTCTCCTGGCCATTTTGAAGAATCGTATAATAGCGCATCGTTGCACTTCCTCTCAAGTCTATAGGATACCTTCTACACTATAGCACGAAATCCGCTTTTGCTCAATCGTCCCGCCGTCTTTCTTTCGTATTTCCTGCGAAAGTCGTGGGTTCCGGGCTTTTCTTTCGTCCGGTTTTGTTCTATAATAGAAGAAACAAGGAGGGATTTATCCATGAAGATTGCACTGCTGGAGCCGCTGGGCGTGAAGCGCGAGCTGATTGACGAGCTGTCCGCGCCGATCATCGCCGCAGGCCACACCTTTACCTATTATGATAGCAAGACCACCGACCCGGAGGAGCTGACGCGCCGCAGCCAGGGCGCTGACGTCGTCATGATCGCCAACAACCCCTACCCTGCCGACGTGGTTCGTGCCGCTGACTCGCTGAAACTGCTGAACGTGGCCTTCACCGGCATCGACCATGTGGGCCTGGACGCCTGCCGCGAGCGCGGCGTGATGGTCTGCAATGCCGCCAACTATTCCAACCAGACCGTGGCGGAGCTGGTCATCGGCATGACCATCGACCTGCTGCGCAAGGTCAAGGAAGCAGATGTCCGCGTCCGTCAGGGTGGCACCTCTGCGGGTCTGATGGGCCGCGAGATCGCTGGACGCACCGTCGGCATCGTGGGCACCGGCAAGATCGGCATGATGACTGCAAAGCTGTTCCTGGCTTTCGGCGCAAAGGTCATCGCCTATTCCCGCACGGCGAAGCCCGAAGCCGAGGCGCTGGGCATCAAGTATGTGACGCTGGACGAGCTGATGGCGCAGAGCGACATCGTGTCCATCCACACGCCCAACAACGCCGCCACCCGCGGCCTGATCGGCAAGGATCAAATTGCGCTGATGAAGCCCAGCGCCATTTTCATCAATTGCGCCCGCGGCCCCATCGTGGACAGCGCCGCCCTGGCCGACGCCCTCAACAATGACCGTATTGCCGGCGCCGCCGTGGATGTGTTCAACGTCGAGCCCCCGATCCCGGACGGCGAGCCGCTGCTGCACGCCAAGAACACCCTGCTGACGCCCCATGTGGCGTTCCTCTCTGAGGAAGCCATGATCCGCCGCGCACACATCGTGTTTGACAACCTGACTGCCTGGCTTGCCGGTCAGCCGCAGAATGTCTGCGCACTGTAAGCTTTGCACATTTTGAGACCGCCTGCGCCTTTGCAGGCGGTTTTTGATTTCCTGAATAAATCATGTCACTTACATAACCACTCTGTTGCAGTAAATTGATGCAATTTATGACGTAATACACGGGCATCCTGCAAATTTTGACTTTCTCACCGCAGGATAATCCAGTGTATTCAGAAATGCATGAAAAATACTTGCAATATTCTATTTTCCCCCTTGCATTTTTTCATATCTGTGCTATAATGCGCATATTCCAATTTGAAGGAGGAGTCCTTTATGAAAAAGGTAGTTGCTTTTGTTCTTGCTCTGACCATGGTCCTGACCTTCGCCATGTCTGCGATGGCCGAGAACGTTGTTAAGATCGGTGTCTTTGAGCCCTCTTCCGGCGACAACGGCGCTGGCGGCAAGCAGGAGGTTCTGGGCATCCAGTACGCCAATGAGCTGGCTCCCACCGTCAATGTGGGCGGCGAGGATTACAAGGTCGAGCTGGTCATCGTTGACAACCAGTCCGCCACCGACAAGGCCATTTCCGCCGCTTCCGAGCTGGTGAACGCCGGTGTTTCCGTCGTGCTGGGCTCCTATGGTTCCGGCGTGTCCATGGCTGGCGGCGACGTGTTCGCTGAAGCCGGCGTGCCCGCCATCGGCATTTCCTGCACCAACCCCAACGTCACCCTGCTGTGCGACTACTATTGGCGCATTTGCTTCCTCGATCCCTTCCAGGGTTCCGTCATGGCCAACTTCGCCAACTCCCTGGGCAAGACCAAGGCCTATGTTCTGACCATGCTGGGCGAGGACTACGGCAACGGCCTGGGCTACTACTTCACCACGGCCTTTGAGGCTCTGGGCGGCGAAGTGATCTCCGAGACCTTCACCGAGGGCACCAGCGATTTCACCGCCTACATCAACAACGCTGTGAACGCCGGCTGCGACGTCGTGTTCGCTCCCTGCGCCACCACCTATGCTTCCCTGATCATCGACCAGGCTGCTGCCCTGAATGTGGCCTTCCCCCTGCTGGCTGGCGACACCTGGGAGTCCTCCGTTATCCTGGACGCTGCCAAGGGCAAGGCCATCGAGGTCTATGTGTCCACCTTCTTTGATGAGAACGACGACGGCGCTGCTGCTGCCGACTTCGTTGCCGGCTTCAAGGCCTGGCTGAATGCCAACGGCGACAAGCTGACCAACAACGGCGGC
>R21__coassemble_1822_pt1 | contig 13515 bp, 12 predicted proteins | sample R21__metabat2_low_PE_059 | metagenome-assembled genome bin R21
TGGGAAGAACGCTGCTGCCGATGGATTGCGGATTAGTTCAGAGCGGTGGGAACCTCGATCTCGCCGGCGACAATGGCAGCCTTCAGCGTCTCGACCTCAGACTTCAGCTCGTCGGGAACCTGCTGGGTCATGTCGTCGGTGCCATATACCACGTCGATGTAGCCGGTGGCCATGTCGGCGTTCCAGATGGTGCCGCCAACGAACATCTCGCCCACATTGGCCACCACGTCATAGATGGACTGGCCGACCTTCTTGACCATGGAGCAGATGATGACGTCGGGGTTGATGTACTTCTGGTCGCCGTCCACGCCGATAGCAAGCTTGCCAGTCTCGGCAGCGGCCTCAAAGACGCCCTCGCCGGTCTTGCCGGCCACCTGGAACACGATGTCGCAGCCAGCGGAATACAGAGCCAGCGCGCACTCCTTGCCCTTGGCGGGATCCTCGAAGTCGTTGGCATACTGGAAGGTGACCTCAACAGCCTCGTTGGCATACTTGGCGCCCGCTTCGTAGCCCACAAAGAAGTCATTGATGGTGTCACTGTTCTCGCCGCCGACCGCGCCGACCTTGCCGGTCTTGGACAGCTTGGCAGCAATGTAGCCAGCCAGGAAGGAACCCTCGTTCTGCTTGTAGACCACAGACATCAGGTTTTCGCCCACGCCGTCCAGGCCGTTGTCGATGAACAGGAACTTGTTGTCCGGATAGTCAGCCAGCACGGTGCTGTCCGCCAGGGCGTCCCAGAACTGCCAGCCGACGGCAGCCACGATGTCGTACTGATCGGCAGCGTCGTACAGGGCGGACTCATAAAGGGAAGCGTCCTCCTTGCACTCGATCACGGTGTACTGGGTGCCCAGATCGGCAGCCAGCGCAACAGCGCCCTCATTGGCGGAATCGTAGAAGGAACGGTCGCCCAGGGTGCCGGCCACAACGATGGCGATGGAGGGGGTGCCTTCAGCCACAGCGGGAACGACGGCAACGGACAGAACCATCACCAGGGACAGGAGAAACGCAACGAACTTTTTCATGCGGATACGCCTCCAAATTCATTTGCCGATTGCTCGGCTTATGGTATAATGATTCTTGATAACAGTCAAAATTCCTGCAAAATGTGCGCAGGATTCATCGGAAAAATCAGTCAGTGGGAAGGAGCGGTCTTATGAAAATCCTGTTTGTGAATGCGTGTCCGAGAGGCAATGAATCCCGGACGCTTCAGCTGGCGCAGGCCTTTCTTGAATCGGTCCGGTGTGCCGCGCCGGATACGGAAGTGGTGACTCACGAACTGACCCGGATGGGTTTGCTGCCGTTCGATGCGGCAAGGCTGGCAAGAAGGGAAACTGTGTGTGACGCCCGGAATTGGGACGATCCGCTGGTGTCTGCGGCCGTTGAATTCCAGGCAGCAGATGCGGTTGTGATTGCCGCCCCATACTGGGACCTTTCATTCCCGTCCATCCTCAAAATCTGGGTGGAAAACATGTATGTGCGCAACCTGACCTTCTATTATGAAAACGATCATCCAGTCGGTTTGTGCCGCGGACGCGAAAGCATCTATATCACCACAGCGGGCAGTCCCATCGGCGAAAACGACTGGGGCGCGATGTACATGAAGGCCGTGCTGACGACGCTGGGCATTCCGGGCTTCTCATCCATTCGGGCAGAAGCGCTGGATCTGGAAACGACGGACACGGAAGCGGTGATGGCTGAGGCAAGCAAACGCGCGGTGCGTGCTGCGCAGGCATTTATGCAGCGAATTCGGATGTGACAGCAAAACAGACACTGGTCTGTATTTGGCATAGCACAGCAAAATCATGAATTTCAAAGCAAAATTAGCGGGTCGGAATTTGCTCCGACCCGTTGTTTTGGACTGGATTCTGTTTTACTCGGCCTTGTATTCAGACGCATCTGGGGCATCAACAGCATCAGCAGCAGCCTTGCCAACCAGACCGCCGGTCGAGACGTCCCTGAGCATCTTGGGGATGTCCAGGCCGACCGCTTCCTTGACGGCCTCGAAGGTTTGCAGCATGGTGCCTGCGGTGTCGCGTGCCATGGAGGAAGCGCCGCCCTCGCCAAAAAGGATGATCTTGTCGGTCTTGGACAGGGGCTCGCTGACGGCACGGGCCATTTCGGGCAGCTTTTCAACGATCATCTGCATCATGGCGGCCTGACCGTAGAGCTGCATAGCTTCGGCCTTCTTGCGCATGGCGTCTGCCTCGGCTTCGCCCTTCAGGCGGATGGCTTCAGCTTCCTTTTCTGCCAGGATCAGCTTGGCCTCGGCCTCCTTCTGGGCGGTGATGAGCTGCGCTTCGGCCTCGGCGATACGGGCGTCGCGCTCGGCTTCGGCCTTCTCACGGATCTCAATGGACAGCTTCTCGCGCTGGATCTGCACCTGCTGTGCCTGGAGCTCGGTTTCCTTTTGCAGACGGATCAACTCCGCGGCGGCACGCTCGGTTTCGAGGGCTTTGCGGCTGTTTTCCTGCTGGACCTGGTAGGCGAGGTCGGCTTCGGCCTTGGCGCGGTCCTGGGCGGCGCGATACTCTGAACTGCGCAGCTCCAGCTCCTTGTGCTGCTCGGCGATCATGGCGTCGGCAGCGGCGCGGGCTTTGTTGCCCTCCTGGTCGGCGATGGACTGACGGATCAGGGTGTCGCGCTCAGCCTCGGCACGGGCGATGTCAGCGTCGCGCTTCTTCTCAGCGATATTCTTTACGGCCAGGGTGTTCAGTACGCCGTCGTTGTCGGAGAAGTTCTGGATGGTCAGGTTCACGATTTCAAGGCCCATGTTCTTCATGTCCATGGTGGCGGCACGCTGGGTCTCTTGGGCGAACTTGTCGCGATTTTGAACCAGGTCGGCAATGCTCATGCGGCCGATGATCTCACGCATGTTGCCCTCCAGCACCTGCATGGCGACGGCGGCGATGTCGCTCTGGTTCCAACCCAGGAACTGCTCAGCAGCGGTGGCAACGGACACGGCGTCGCTGCCGATCTTGATGTTGGCCACGCCGTCGACCATCATGCCGATGTACTCCTGGCTCGGAACGGGCTGGGTCGTCTTGATGTCCACCTGCATGATGCCCAGGTTCAGCTTGTCGACGCGCTCAAAGAAGGGAAGCACGAAGGTTGAACCGCCGCGGACGATACGGTAGCCAAACTCCTTGACGATTTCCTTGCCGTTCTCGTCCTTGACCTTGTACTTCCTGCGGCGGCCGGACACGATCAGGGCCACGTTCGGCGGGACCTTGACGTAATTGGTCATGAACGTGATCAGCAGCAGCACAGCAATGACGACGATGGCAATGACGGTGTACATGGGAAGCCAAACAAAGGGACGGGTCATGGGGTGCCTCCTTTCAAGAGGAGCCGATGTCATTCGTAAGCCCGATTGCTTACCATGCGTACATCATACAATCAGATCATGAAAAGGACAAGGGGAAAACGCTGAAAAGATAGGTGATTTGTCTGAAAACCTTGTTTTGCTGTCCAAAGCCATACAAAAACGCCGCCGGATGGTTCCGACGGCGATGAAAATGGATCAATTACCAGCAGCGGACCGCGTCGGCATAGAACGCGTCCAGCTCCTCCTTGGTGTTGAAGTTGGCGACATACATCATGTTGCCCATGGCGCCGGACAGGGCATCGGGGATGCGGGTGACCATACGCATGGAGGGCGCATACTTGGCGACCAGTTCATCGTGGGACAGCACGAAATTCTTGCCGTCGCGGCGGCCAGCGAAGCCGCAGTAGAAGTGCTCGCCGGTGGGCTTGGTGGAGCAGTTGAAAGCGATCATGTCAGCCCAGATCTTGTACACGTCGGTGCTGTTGGCGAAGTTCATCATGTCCGGAGAGAAGCCGCCGCAGGGACGCATGTTGACTTCCAGGGCCACGACATCGCCCTTCTTGCCCATGCTGGGCTGATCCTCGGTCAGACGGAAGAACTCGAAATGCACGAAACGGCTCTTGACGCCGAAAGACTTGACGGTGGCGCGGCCGGCCTTGCGGGTGTCTTCGGGCAGATCCTTGACGATGTAGTACAGGGAGTTGTCGCTGTTGTTGACGATGTCCATGATGGAGAAAGGCGTCACGTTACCGGTCTCGAAGATGGGCTCGCCGTTGGAGTCGATGATGGCGTCATAGCTGTTGACCTCGGCATGGATGAACTCCTCCATGATGTAGGAGACGCCCTCCTCACGCTGGTTGGCCAGGAAGTTGCCCAGATCCTCGTCGCTGGTCAGCTTGTAGGTGTGGGAGGCGCCCACGCCGTTGTCGGGCTTGACGATGACGGGGAAGTTGACTTCATTGATGAACTTCTTGCAGCCGTCCCAGTCGTCGACGATGTGATAGCGGGCAGTGGCAATACCGACCTTCTGATAGTATTCCTTCATCTTGGACTTGTACTTCACCTTGGCCATGTCCTCCACCTGGAAGCCGCTGGTGATGTGGAAGTCAGTGCGTAGCATGGCGTCGCGCTCCAGCCAGTACTCGTTGTTGGACTCCAGCCAGTCGATGCGGCCATAGCGGCTGATGAAGAAAGCCACGGCGCGGTACACCTCGTCGTAGTTCTCCATGCTGCCGACCTTGTAATACTCGTCCAGGGAAGCCTTCAGCTCAGGCAGCAGCTCGTCATAGGGCTGATCGCCAACGCCCAGCACGCGCAGGCCGTTGTTCTTCAGCTCGCGGCAGAACTGCCAGTAGTTGGTGGGAAAGTTGGGGGAGATGAACACGAAATTCTTCATTGGGTCAAACCACCTTTATCTAAATTTTCAGGGTTGTCTTGTTTTAGCCCAGCAGATGGGGCACGTGATATTCGACCTGCTTGTACCACCAGTCCCAGTCGTGCTTGCAGTCGTAGCCCCACACATCCACCCAGACATTGATGCCCTTCTCGGCAAAAATGTCGCGCATGCGGAAGGTGGTGTCCGGGATCTCCCAGGGGCCCTGACCGACCACGATGATGCCCTTGTGCTGGTTGTACTGGCCGATGAAGGGATGGTCGGCGGGCATGCCGGCCAGATAATCGACGGGGGAATTGCGGTACACGACCTCGTCCCAGTAGCCGTCAAAACCGTAGTTGGCGGTATAGATGCCGCTCAGGGCCAGCATGCCGTCGAACAGGTCGGGGCGGCGGAAGTACAGGTTGGCGGCGTGGGTCGCGCCCAGGGAGCAGCCGAAGGTGATCACGCCGGGATAGCCGTCCCAACCGTTGCGCTCATTGACCATGCCGCGGATGAAAGGAACCACCTCGTCGGTGATGTAGGCGATCCAGGCTTCATAGCGGCGGACGCGCCAGTAGGGGTCGCCCTGCTTGTCGCTCCAGGTCTCCAGGTCAATCGTGTCGATGGAGAACACCATGCACTGACCGTTCTCGATCCAGGGAGCCCAGACGTCGGCTATCTTGTAGTTCTCAAAGTCGAAGAAACGGCCGTCCTGGCAGGGAATGAACAGGACGGGGCGGCCAGCGTGGCCGTAGACCTTGATTTCCATGTCCTTGCCCAAGGCCTGGCTGTACTGCTTGAAATACTGTGTCTCCATCAAATTCCTCCGTTACTCGCGCTCGTAGAGCAGGATGTTCATGAAAAACGGTACCTGCTCTTCCCAGCAGGCTTCGCAGTGGTCACCGTTTGGCACCACGCGGGCGGTGAGTGATACGTCCTTGTTCATCAGCTCGTTGGACGTGAGCATGAACAGGTGCCGCATGCCTTCGTGATTGGCAAATTCGCGGGCGCCGTAATCCATATAAATGGTGGTGCCGGGCGCAAGCTCGGTCTCGCGGATCAGGCGGTTCAGCTTCTTGGGGGCGACCCACACGGACGGCGACAGCGCCGCCGCCTTGCTGAACACCTGATTGTAGGCCGTGACCGCATAAAGCGTCATCAGGCCGCCCATGGAGCTGCCGGCGATCCAGGTGGCCTCGCGGTCGGGGATCGTGGGATAGCGCTCGTCGATCATGGGCTTGAGTGTGTTGACCAGCCAGTCCATGAACAGATGGCCGCGGCCCTGCACAAACCCAAAGTGGCTGTCCTGGAAGGACCAGGGCGAATACTCAGACAGTCGGCCGTTTTTCGGGCGGTGATTGCAGTCGATCCCGACCACGATCACAGGCGTCTCGGTCTCATCCATGTAGTCCTTCATGCCCCAGGACTTGCCGTAGGTGGCGTCCTTGTCGAAGAACACATTGTGGCCGTCGAACATGTACAGCACCGGGAAGCGTGCCTCCGGGTCTTCCTTTGCCCCGTCGGGAACGTAAACATAGATGGTTCTGGGCGCCTTGCCGGTGATCTTGGGAACCGGCGTGCCCCATTTCTCGATCATGGGAAACCTTCTCTCGTCATTTGCGTTGGTCTGAACGAAATGGTCCGGGAAATAGTTTATCACATGAGAACGGTGCGTACAAGACAAATTCCGTGCCAAGACTGCATTTTCTCGGTTTTTTTGACAGAAATGCGGGCGCAGAATGAGAAATATGCCAGTTGAAATGCAAAAGGAACAAACAGGCTGCGTCTTTCCGGAGCAGCGCAGGCATATGCTTTCCCGGAGGTGACGGACAGATGACGGAATTGGAGCTGTTTGCAAGGCTGATCCAATGCGAGGCGGGCGGTGAGGGCGACAACGGCATGCGGGCGGTGGCCAGCGTGGTAATGAACCGCGTCCGAACGCACGTTGGCGAATACGGACGCTACAATACCTTGACTGACGTGATTTATCAGCCGGGTCAGTTCAACTGCTCCCGGACCGTGTTGGGTGGGCAGGCGAACCGGCAGAATATCTATAACATGAATCCGGGGACGATCCATTATGCCATCGCAGAATGGGCGATTGCAGGCGGCAGGCTGGCGAATCTGGGCCAGGCGCTGTGGTTTTTCAATCCCTATTCGACGGTGTGCCAAAACAATTTTCCCTCGGCGGTCGGGTATTTTGTGATCCGTATCGGCGACCATTGCTTTTATAATCCGGCTGCATCCTATGCGGAGACATGAGCCGGCCTGCTTTTTCTTTTCGATGTGGCTGGCATAATGGCGCGAAGTATGCTACAATATGCACGAAAGATGAGGTGCTTCCGATGGCGTGTGCATTTACACTGAAAGATCTGACGCTGTTTTACAGTGAAAAGGAACTGCTCAATAACGTTGACCTGACCATCTCCGACGGGCACCGGCTCGGCGGGGTCGGCCGCAACGGCGCGGGCAAGTCGACGCTGCTTCGTCTGCTGGCGGGCAGAGAAGAACCGGACCGCGGTGAGATCTCGCGCAGGCGCAACATGAGCATTGCCTATCTTCCGCAGACGCCGGACCTGGCCCCGGAGGCGACCATTACCGAGGCGACACTGGCCTATCTGCCCGCGCGTCCCGGAGAAAATATTGAGGCAGCGGCCTATGAGGCACAGTCGATCCTGACGCAGCTGGGCTTCAAGGATTTGAGCATAAAGGTGGCGACGCTGTCCGGCGGCCAGCGGATGCGCGTGGCGCTGGCAGGCGTGCTGTGCCGCGAGAGCGATGTGCTGCTGCTGGACGAGCCGACCAACCATATCGACCTGGACATGGCCGAGTGGCTGGAAAAGCGCCTGATGGCCCGCAAGGGCACGCTGATCGTCGTGACCCATGACCGCTACCTGCTGGAGCGTGCCTTTACGCGCATCCTGCATGTGGGCAGCGGACGGGTGGACAGCTATCAGACGGACTACGCCGGTTATCTGGAGGAGCGCGCCCAGCGCGAGGAGATGGAGGCCGCGACCCTCCGCAAAAACAAGAGCCTGTACCGCAAGGAGCTCGCCTGGATTCGCCGCGGTGCACCCGCCCGGACCACCAAGGCCAAGGGCCGCATTGAGCGTTTTGACAACCTGGTGGAGGCCGTAAAAGAAGCGCCCCCGGAGGAAAATCTGACCATGAAGAGCGTCGCCAGCCGTCTGGGCCGTAAGATCATGAGCTGGGATGGCCTCTCGGTGGAGATCGGCGGCAGCACGCTGCTGTCTGATTTCAGTTACACGCTGCTGCGCGATGACCGCATGGGCATTATCGGCGGCAACGGCGCCGGCAAGACGACGCTGCTGCGCACGCTCTGCGGCGAGATCCCGGCGGGAAGCGGCACTATTGAGATTGGTGATACGGTCAAAATCGGCTATTTCGCACAGCACTGTCCGACGCTGGACCCGGAAACCCGAATCATTGACGCGGTTCGCGATGTGGCGGTTCATGTCTACACGCCCGATGGTGAATTGTCTGCGTCGCAGATGGCGGAAACATTCCTGTTCCCGTCGGGTATGCAGTATCAAAAGGTGTCGTCTCTGTCCGGCGGCGAGATGCGCAGACTCTACCTGCTGCGCATCTTGATGGCCGCGCCGAATGTGCTGATCCTGGACGAGCCGACCAATGATCTGGACCTGGAAACATTGAATGTATTGGAAGATTATCTGGACAGCTTCCAGGGCGCGATCATCGCCGTCAGTCACGATCGTTATTTCCTGGACCGCGTGACGAAGCACCTGTTTGCTTTTGAAAATGGGAAGATGGTTCCGTATATCGGCGGTTATCAGAGTTACCTGGATGCCCATGAGGAGGACGAACCGGAGCGCCCGGCAGCCCGCGAGGAAGCACCGAAGTCCGCACCAAAGAAGTCTGGCAATTCCTATGAGAACCGTTTCTCCTTCAAGGAACAGAAGGATTTCGACACCATCGAGGAAACGATCGCCGGGCTTGAGGACAAGCTGGCGGAGCTGGAAAAGGCGCTGGATGCCAACAGTGCCAACTACACCAAGGTCACAGAGATCATGGCTGAGCAGGCAGCCACGCAGACGGCGCTGGACGAAGCCATGGACCGCTGGATGTACCTCCAGGATAAATGGGAGCGCATCCAGAGTGCCAAGGAGAATAAGTAAAGCAAAAACCGACTTTGGTTTGAAACCAAAGTCGGTTTTGCATATAGCGCGATTACTGGCGGCCCCAGCGGCGCTTGTCCTCGACCAGCAGGCGGCGCATGGCGGCGGTATCCTCCAAAGCGCGGCCACAGCCGATGACGACGCTGGTCTGCGGATCGTCCGCGACGCCGCAGGCAATGCCCAGCACGCGATAAATGGCTTCTGCCAGGCCGGTCAGCGCGGCGGCACCGCCGGTCAGCACGATGCCGTCCTCAAATATGTCGGAGGCAAGCTGCGGCGGGGTGCGCTCGATCACAGTCTGGATGGCTTCGATCAGATCGGCAACCGGGTCCTTCAAGGCTTCGTAGATCTCGCTGGTGGTCACGGACAGCGTGCGGGGCAGGCCGGTGACCAGGTTGCGGCCGGTCACATCCATGGCCACATCGCCCTGCGGCTGCACGGCGGTGCCGAGATTGATCTTGATCTCCTCGGCGGTGCGTTCGCCGATGAGAAGGTTGTGCTTTTTGCGCAGATAGCGGATGATGGCGTCGTCGAAATAATCGCCGCCGATCGGCACGCAGCTGGACACTGCCAGCTCGTTCATGGACAGCACGGCAATGTCGGTCATGCCCGCACCCATATCCACGACCATTGTGCCATAGGCCTCGCCAAAGCGCAGACCGATGCCCAGCGCGGCGGCAATGGGACGCTCCATGAGCTGCGTCTTGCGCATGCCGGCGTCGAACATCACGCTGCACAGACTGTGCTTTTCGCTGTCCGTCACGCCCGACGGAACGGACATGATGGCACGCGGGCGGGAGAACCAGCGGCGGCCAACAACATTCATCACAAATGTGCGCAGCATCATGTTGGTCAGATCGAAATCGCTGATGACGCCCTGGCGAAGGGGACGGACTGCCAGCACATTGCTGGGCGTACGTCCGATCATCCTGGCAGCGTCAGAACCGATGGCCAAAACCTTGCGGGTATCGCGGTCAATGGCCACGACGGCGGGCTCGCGCAGCACAATGCCCTTGCCCTTCATATAAATAAGCACATGCGACGTGCCCAGATCCACGCCGATATCGTTCACCTGTGCCATAATATCCCTCACATTCAGTCAGTGAATAAAGTCATACCGGAATATTATAGCATCTTGGACGGCAAAGGACAAGCCCCACAATGTAAAAGTCGTGCAAACAGATTTGGAACATGCAAGAATTATGTCGGAGAACACTTCTGCGCTTGCACATCCTTTCAAGCCATGCTATAATATAATCTGTATTATTATGGAGGTGGCCTGCGTGATCACGACGATATGCATGAATCCTTCCTTCGACAAAACGGTCGAGGTGGATAGTTTGGCGATCGGCGAGGTGAATCGCATCAGGTCGGCCAGGATCGACCTGGGCGGCAAGGGCGTCAACGTGGCGGTTGTGGCGCAGCGTCTCGGCGTGGAAGCGCTGTGCGTGGGCTGCATGGGCAGCGACGGAGCGGAGCTGCTGGAATCCATGATGGATGCGGAGGGAATCCGGCATTCTTTCCTGACGGTGGGCGGAAACGTACGCACCAATCTCAAGATCGTCAGCCGCGCGGGTCAGCCGGTGACGGAGGTCAATGAACCCGGACCGGCGATGACGACGGAGATGCTCAAGGCGTTCTTTGAGCTGGCGGCTGAGCAGGCGAAGGACAGCGGCTATGCGGTGATTACCGGTTCGCTGCCGCCTGGATGCCCGGCAGGAACCTATCGCGGCCTGCTGGAGGCCCTGCGGATTCCCTGTGGCCTGGACGTTGGCGGAACAGAACTGATCCTGGGCTGCGAGGCGCGGCCGCTGCTGATCAAACCCAATCTGCCCGAATTGGAGCAGACGATGGGCAAAGCATTGTCGACGAGCCAGGAAATCATTGACGCGGCACACGCGCTGATGGCGAAGGGCGCTCAGAACGTGCTCGTCTCCATGGGCGGAGACGGTGCGCTGCTTGTGACGCCGGACAAGGCGTATTTCGCACCGTCGATCCCAGTCAAGGTGCATTCGACGGTCGGCGCGGGCGATTCGATGGTTGGCGGCGTGCTGGCCGGGCTGGCATCCACCGGCGATCTGGTCGAGGCGTTCCGCTACGGCGTCGCTGCTGGAACGGCGAGCGTCATGACGGAGGGAACGCAGCTGGTGGTCCGTGCGGATTTTGATCGGCTGCTTGAAAAAGTGACTGTGCAGGAAGTGTGAGCGGTGTTCTTTTTACGAAGGAATCAGGCGGAATTCACAGACGGTATCATTGACCTGATCCCGCTGGATCTTTATCCGCCGCCTGAAGAAATGGCGTTTGGCGACGTGTATGATTACAAGATCACTGCGCACGGCAAGCACAAGGAGATGGGGCGCATCAGCCTGCGCATGGGCGAGGGCGCGTGCATCTATTACTTTGGGCACATCGGCTATCACATTGACCCGCCTTATCGCGGTCATCACTATGCGCGTATGGCCTGTGAACTGCTGCGGCCGATCATCGAGGGCGCGGGCAAGCATAGCGTGGTGATCACCTGCGACACGGACAATTGGCCCAGCCGCAAGACCTGCGAAGGCCTGGGCTGCACGCTGGAGCGGATTGTTGATGTGCCGCTGTGGATTCGCAACAAGTGGGTCATTAGCGAGCGGAAATGCCGCTATATCTGGCGGCTGGATTCGCGCATGGACATTGATTGACAGTGCTGCATGCGGGTACACTAACCCGGAAAAGCGGCGCATACGATATAGCAGAGTATTTGGAAAGGAAGTCGCTGCATGGAAATGAACTGCGGCGGGACCAACATTCATTACGAGATCACCGGAAAAGGCGAAAAGCGTGTCGTGCTTCTGCACGGCTGGGGCTGCAGCACCGAATTGATGCAGCCTGTGGCTGAAGCCTTGGCTCAAGATATGACGGTCCTGAATATTGATTTTCCCGGACATGGACAAAGCGGCAGACCGCCGGAGCCCTGGGGCGTGCCGGAATTTGCCGAGGCGACACTGGAACTGCTGGAGCAGCTGGACTTTTTGCCGTGCAGCGTAGTGGCGCATTCCTTTGGCGGACGCGTGGCCATCTGGCTGGCGTCGCAGGACAAGAGCCTGTTCCAGAAGCTGATCCTGACCGGCGCGGCGGGCATCCGTGCGCCGCAGACGGAAGAAGGCCGCAAGCGGTCGGAACAGTTCAAGCGCCTCAAGGGTCTGTGCCAGACGGCGCGCAGCCTGAAGGTGTTCGGTTCACTGCCGGATAAGATGGAGGAAAAGCTGCGCCAGAAGTACGGCTCCGCGGACTACAACGCGCTGGACGCCGAAATGCGGCAGACCTTCGTTAAGGTCGTGAATCTGGACCTGACGGATCGTCTGGACAAGATCATTCAGCCGACGCTGCTGATCTGGGGCGACAAGGACACCGCGACGCCGCTGTGGATGGGGCAGAAAATGGAACGTACCATCCCGGACGCTGGGCTGGTGGTGTTCGAGGGCAGCACGCACTTCGCATACCTGGAGCAGACGGCGCGCTTCAATAAGATCGCTCATCATTTCCTGATGGAGGAGTAACCGAATGAGCTGGGTTCATCTATTATTTATCGGATGCATGGCCGCAGCGATGACCATTGTCAGCCGCAGCCTGTTCCATTATTTTCAGTTGGAAAGCTATCAGTTTCCTGGCTATTACCGGACGATCAAGCGCAATCTGCGCAAGGCTTTAATGCCGGGCTGCCTGCTAATGGGCGTCACACTGGCCGCATGGCTGGTAGGCCTGCTGCTGGGAACCTGGCAGCTGGTGCTGACAGGCTTGACGGCGCTGGCGGCGTCCTGGTTCATCCGGACGCGTCTGGTCGACGCGAAGGCCAAGAAGAAGTTTGCCTTCACGCCCCGCGTAAAGCGCCTGTACGGTGTGGCAGCGGTGGTATACGCATTGCTGTTGGCGCTTGTGGTCGGCCTGGTAAACGGACTGATTGCCGTACTGCTGCCCGTACTGCTGCCCGCAATGGCAGCGCTGGCAGGCCTCCTGGCCTGGCCGATCGAGAAGGGCATCAGCGAGATGTATTTCCGCGACGCACAGCGCATGCTCAAGGAGCGCCCTGATCTGATCAAGATCGGCATCACCGGCAGTTATGGCAAGACGAGCGTCAAGTTCATCCTGGGCACGATGCTGTCCGAAAAGTATCAGACGCTGGTCACGCCCAGCAGCTTTAACACCCCCATGGGCGTCACCAAGATCATCCGCACCAAATTGCAGCCTGCGCATCAGGTGTTTGTGGCGGAGATGGGCGCACGCCATGTGGGCGACATCAAGGAGCTGTGCCGCCTGGTTCACCCGACCTATGGCGTGCTGACCAGCGTGGGTCCGCAGCATCTGGACACGTTCAAGACGATCGAGCGCATCAAGTCCACCAAGTATGAGCTAATGGACGCTATTCCCGCGAACGGCTGCTGTTTCTTTCCGAATGACGGCGACATCTGCCTGGAACTCTATGACAAGACTGCAAAGGACAAGCGCCTGTGCAGCTTGACGGGCGGCGATAAGGCCGATGTGTGGGCGGAGGACATCCGCGTGTCCGCTGCCGGCAGCAGCTTTGTGCTCTGTACCCGTGAGGGGAAGGTTCAGTGCGAGACTTGCTTGTTGGGTGAGCACAATATCCAGAATATCCTGCTGGCGGCAACGGTCTGCCT
>R21__coassemble_1829_pt1 | contig 13505 bp, 9 predicted proteins | sample R21__metabat2_low_PE_059 | metagenome-assembled genome bin R21
GGGGCGTCCGGAGCGGCTGCTGGAGGATGCGCCGCTCAAGCTGGAGGACTATGTGGCACAGCTGCAAGCCATTGGTGACCGGTTCCTGTTTGTGGGCGATGGCATGCCGGTGCATCGCAAGCGCCTGATCGAGCTGCTGGGCGACGCGGCTGTCTTTGCAGCGCCGCAGCTGGCCTATCTTCGGCCTGCGTCCGTGGCCTGGCTGGCCGCACAGACGGAGGAAGAACTGGATTATACCAGCCTGATGCCCCTGTATCTGCGTGCGCCCAGTGCGGAGCGGAACAAGAAACTGATGGAGGCGGCAGCCCATGAGCAGTGAATGCATTATCCGCCGCATGGTTGAGGCGGATATCGACGCGGTGACCGCCATTGAAGCCGCGACCTTCCCGCGGCCCTGGAACCGCGAAGCCTTTGAGCATGAGATCCGGCAGAATGCCGCTGCCCGCTATTTTGTGGCAGAGAAGGACGGCAAGGTGATCGGTTTTGCCGGCACATGGATCATCATCGACGAGAGCGAAGTCACCAACATCGCCATTGCCGAGGAGGAACGCGGTCATGGCTACGGTCGCCAGCTGCTGACCTATGCGATGCAGTACCTGTCCAATCTTGGCGCCGCCTATATGACGCTGGAGGTTCGCAAGAGCAACGAGCGAGCCCAGAATCTCTACAAATCGCTGGGCTTTTTCAAGGTCGGTGTTCGCAAGAAGTACTATGAGGACAACCAGGAGGACGCCCTGCTGATGTTGTGCGACCACATGCCGGATGTCGACGAGGACTTTGAGGAACCTGAGACGCTCCATGAGAATCCATGAAAAAACGCGCAGCAACCCTGCGCATTTTTTGAAGCATTATCTGGAACGCCGCGGCGAAACAGCAGCCGGCGCCTTTGCAGGCGCACAGCGAATCTGGCCGCTTTCATCAAAGGCTGAACCGTGACAGGGACATTCCCAACGGCGGGTGGAACGGCTGTAGCGCAATCGGCAGCCCATATGCGGGCACTTCGGCGCACGGTGGTGCGGAAAACCGGCGGCATAAGCAGTCATGATGCGCAGGGCGCCATTCATCTCGGTCAGCAGATGGCCGGAATAACAGCGTGCAGGCGCAAAAATCGGCGCTTCCGCCAGCGGCTTCCCGAATATCTCACCCGCCAGCAGACGGGCCGCGAGAAAAGAACCGGTCAGACCATAACCTGAATATCCGGTGGCGGACAAAATGTGCGGATTCGGCTTGCTGATCTGGCCCACGGATGGCAGACCATCCCGGGCGAACACCTCCTGGCGAAAGCATCCGCCGACGGTCTGCATGGCTGGAAAGTGTGTCCGGAGATCCTGAGCCAGAGCGGCGCGTTTCCTGGCGTGCTGTGTTCCGGACAGACCGAGATCACACCGGATCAGCATGCCGTCTGGCAGCATACGCAGCTCCAGACAGGAGGGAAGGAACGGGTCCTGAATCATATCGGGGATCGAACCGGACAGCCAGCGCATTTCAAAGACATGCTGCTCCAGGGTAGAGAGAATCCGCATCCGCTGACAGCCCAGTGGCACGCCGGTGGCCAGAATGATGGTTTGCGCTGTGACGCTGCCGTGATCGGTGATCAAGCGATGACCGGCGATTTGCCGGACGGCGCTCTGCTCATGGATATGGCAGCCCATTGAGGCGTCGTATTCGGCTATGCCGAGCAGATACAGCAGCGGCATCAGGCCGAAGGTCCCGTCGCTGTAGCGGGTCAGGCCGCAGTAAAGGCCGAGACGGTCGATCATCTCGCAGATGAGCGGGATACATTCGTCGTTCAGACGAGCAAAAACGGATGCGGCGTCCCGCCCGGCGGTAAATTGGATTCGCCTTTGCTGAAGCTCATCCAGCGGCCGCAACTGTCCCAGACAACCCCAGGTGGCGCCGTCGCCAAGTCTGCCGCGCTCCAGCAGCGTGACGCGCGCACCCAGGGCCGACAGCATCAGCGCGGTCGTGACGCCGGTAAGACCACCGCCGACGATGGCAATGTCCGTCTGACAATGCCCGGTCTGGACAGGCCATGGGTGGCGAAAACCGTTTTGCCATCCGGGAAAATCAGCCATGTCAAACACCCCCAGTACAGGGATTTTGCGCAAAAACGGCCTGAAACATGCAAGGAGGAAGAACAATGGCAACGATTCTTGTGACTTACGGCATGCCGGACGATGGTTTTGAGGCGCTGGCGGGACATCGCATCGTGCGTCCTGAACCGCTGAAGCATTTCACAAAGGAAGAACTGCTGGCGAAGATCCCGGAGGCGGACGCCGTGCTTGGCGCCAGCAAGATGGACGCGGACGTGATTCGCGCTGCGAAGAATGTCAAGATCATCGCCAATTACGGCGCAGGCTATGACAGCATCGATGTGCGAACTGCGGCAGAGGCGGGCATTCCGGTGACCAACATCCCTGAAACAGTAACGGAAGCTACGGCGGAGCTGGCCATTGGTCTGACCATGGCGGTGCTGCGCCGCATTGGCGAGAAGAACCTGCGCATGCGGACCGAGGGCCCCGAAAGCCAGTTTGGCATGTATTTTGAGATGGGACGCAACCTGAAGGGCTCTGTGATGGGTGTGATCGGCGTGGGCCGGATCGGCCGCCGCACGGCGGAGCTGGCACGTGCGCTGGGGATGGAGACAGTGGGCTACAGTCGTCACGGCGCTCCGGCGGATGTGGTGCGGCCAGTGCCGCTGGACGAGCTGCTGGCGGTATCTGATGTGGTGTCGCTGAACTGCCCGCTGACAGAGGAGACGCGCGACCTGATCAATGCCGAGACGATTGCAAAGATGAAGCCCGGCGCGGTGCTGATCAACACGTCGCGCGGCGCGGTGGTGGATTCGGACGCGCTGGCGGACGCCATTGAAAATGGCCATCTCTTTGGCGCAGGCCTGGACGTGTTTCCGGACGAGCCGCATGTGCCGGAGCGCCTGATGAAGCTGCCGAACGTCGTGCTCACGCCGCATGTCGGCAGCAACACGGCGCAGACGCGCCGGATCATGGTGGAGGCCTGCGTGCAGCAGATCCTTGACGCACTGGCAGGCAAGCGTCCGCGGAGCATCGTGAATGGACTGTGAACTGATTTTCAAAAAATCGCCAGAAAATTTGATTTAACTCTTGACAAAGCGCAAAAGAGTTGCTATAATCAATACCGTTGCGGATGACTGACGCAACGTGTGCAGAGTTGGCTGAGTGGTCTAAGGCGCACGACTGGAAATCGTGTGAACGCTAATACCGTTCCCAGGGTTCAAATCCCTGACTCTGCGCCAGAAGAAACCGTCATGTAGAAAGCATGGCGGTTTTTTCATACCTGTTTTCAACACGATGGAGGTGAGCGCTGCGTGAGCATTTTGAACCGGGTTCAAATCTATCTGCGGCAGCATGGTGTGCGCTACACGGCCAAGCGGGCGGCGGAAAAGGTGGGCGAGCGGGTCTTCGGCACGTATGACCGGCTTTGGCGGGAAATGACGCCGGATGCGGCTGAGCTGGCACGTCAACGGGCGCAGCAGCCCAGGGCGGGTCTCATCAGTATCGTGATCCCGGTTTATAATACACGGCCTGAGCTGCTGACAGCGCTGATTGATTCCCTTTGTGCGCAGACTTATGCGAACTGGGAAGCAATCCTATACGATGGCAGCACGCGTGAGGAAACGCGGGCTGCGCTTCGGGCGGCGGAATCGCGTGACGAGCGCCTTCGGGTGACTTATGCTGAGGTCAACGAAGGTCTGGCGGGCAATACGAATCGCGGTATTGAGCGGGCTCGCGGCGAGTGGATCGCGCTGTGCGACCACGACGATCTGCTCACGCCCGACGCACTGTGGCGGATTGCGGAGGCCATTGAGCGCGAAGCTCCTGATCTTGTCTACACGGACGAGGATAAAATCACTGAGGATGGCAAACGGCACACTGATCCGCATTTCAAGCCGGATTTCTGCCCGGATAACCTGCGTTCGGCCAACTATGTATGTCACTTTATGGCGATTCGCCGCACACTGATCGATCAGGTCGGCGGCCTGGACCCGGCCTATGACGGGTCACAGGATCATGACCTGACGCTCCGCTGCACGGAGCATACGAGTCGTATTGCCCATGTGCCCTTCGTGACCTATCACTGGCGCACGGTAGGCAGCTCCATGAGCCACCAAAACCTGGACAAGTGCCTCAATGCCGCCTGCCGGGCGGTAGAAGCCCATGCAGCACGGATCGGCTGGCCATGCCGGGCGACGACGGTGAACAGCGTCATTCGACTGGATTATGAGATCAAGGGGACGCCGAAGGTATCCGTGATTGCTGACCATCTGCCCAAGCTCGACTGGCCGGACATTGAGCATGTGCCCTTCCAAAGCACGGGTGATTTGATGGCGGACATGAACCGTTCTGCTGTGAAAGCAACCGGCGATGTGCTGCTTTTCGTTCATCCCGGCGTGCAGGATATTCAGCCCGGTTTTCTGCGGGAGATGCTGATGTATGCCCAGCGGGACGATGTGGCTGCGGTCACGCCGGTCCTGACAGACGACAAAGGCGGTACGACGCATGGCGGATATGTGATCGGCGGCACGAACGGCGCGGTCTGCCGCAACGCGGGACTGCGTGTGATCAACGGAGGCTGGCACCTGCTGGCGGCGCAGAGCCATAATGTGGCGGCTGTCAGCGCGGCATGCTTCATGATTCGACGCGACCATTTCATGCCGCTGAATGAGCGGTATCAAAGCGGGTTGGGTATGGTGGAATGGTGCCTGCGCCTGAGGGCGAAAGGCTTTGTTCATGTCTACACGCCGCACGCCAAGGCGGTTTGCACCGACAGGGAGCTGCTGCTTCTGAATGAAAAACGGAATGCAGACGACCTTGCGCGGCTGCGTGAGGATTGGCCGGATCTGCATGATCCCTGCTACAGCATCCGCTGCGACGAGAATAAGGGCGACTTCACGATCAAACGAAAGGATTGAGCATAGATGGATCAGCAGAAAATGCTTGACATGGTCAAGGCGCTGCCCGGCAGCATTGGCCTGTACATCAAGGACACAGCAACGGGCGAGGAGATCAGCTACAATGCGGATCTGCCCGTGGAGGCCGCCAGCGTCATCAAGGTGCTGGTGATGGCCGAGGCGTTCCGACAGAAGGAAGCGGGTTTGATCGACTTTGCAGCGCCGGTGACAGTGCCGCGCGCGGCCTGCAAGCCCTCCTGCGGCGCACTGACTTATCTGCATGACAACATCACTGTTCAGGTTGGCGATCTGGTCACGCTGATGATCATTCTCAGCGACAACACCGCGACCAATCTGCTCATCGATATGCTGGGCGTGGCCAATGTGAATGCGATGATCGCTTCGATGGGACTTCATGGCACGATCCTGAACCGCAAGCTGTTCATGCCGGAGCTGGCCGCGTTGGGCGTCAAGAACTATATTGCCGCCGGTGATCTGGGACGTGTGATGCAGCTGTTGCTGGACGGACAGGTGGTGAGCGCGGAGGCTTCCGCCGAGATGCTGCGCATTCTGGGCAACCAGCGCCTGAATGGCAAAATGCCCTTCTTCCTGCACAGTGAGGGTATCAAGTGCGCCCACAAGACGGGTGAGGACGACGGCATTACTCACGATGTGGGCGTGATTTACGGCAAATCGACGGTCATCTTCTGCTTTGTGAGCCAGAACACGGACGTACCGGAGGCCGAGCTGGTCCTACAGCGTCTCGCCCAAATGGCTGTGAAATGAAAAGTGGACGGGAAAACACGGTGAAATCGGCACATTTACCCTTGACGAACGGTGAAAAGTCGTGTATAGTGGATAAGTCGGTTGACAAACATTGATTGATGAAAGGGGGCTGCGCGGTATGACTCGGATGAACAAGGTGTTTCGTTTTGTTTTTGCAGATCTGTCCGCAGCAGCCTTTGCAGCCCATAGGTGAAGAATGTACCCGGGTACTACATTCGCTCCGTGGGGTTATCGCACCGGTTGCGCAGGACGTGCAGCCGGTGCTTTTTTGCGCAGACAGAATGGGAGGCGAGGACCCTTGTAAGCAAAGGGCAAACGGTTGGAAATGATTTGGACCAATGAAAGCTAAGGTGAGTTGATTATGAAGAAAAATCAGAAACCGTTCGCAGCAATGGTATCGCTGGCAATGAAGAACGGCTGGTGCTTCGTCGGCGCGATGATCTCGACGGTCATGATGGTGCTGATTGGATTTGCCACGCCGCTGCTGCTGGCGGAGACGATCGACTGCGTGCTCAACGGCGACGCGTCGACGCTGCCGGGCGTGATCCTGGGGCCGCTGCGTGCAATGGGCATCAACCGCAATTATCTGATCGATCATCTCTGGATGCTCGGTGTGGCGCTGGTGGCGCTGAACCTGATCAACGGTGTGTTTACTTATTTGAAGGGCCGCTTGACTGCTGTGGCCAGCGAAAATATCGCGCTGACGCTGCGTGAATCGCTCTATGAGCATTTGCAGCGCCTGCCCTTCTCCTATCATGTGAAGGCGGAGACCGGCGACCTGATCCAGCGCTGCACCAGTGACGTGGACACGATCCGCCGCTTCCTGTCAGTTCAGATCATGGAGGTCGTCAATGCAGTGCTGATGGTCATCATTGCCCTGACGATTCTGCTGGGCAAGAGCGTTCGTCTGACGCTGCTGAGCATGATCCTGGTGCCGCCGCTGTTCCTGTTTGCCATGTGGTTCTTCAAGGGCGTCCACAAGAGCTTCCGCCTCAGCGACGAGGCAGAGGGCAAGATGAGCGCCGTTTTGCAGGAGAATCTGACCGGCGTACGCGTGGTGCGTGCCTTCGGTCAGCAGCAGCGCGAGGTGGAGAAGTTTGAGGCCTCCAGCGAGGATTTCCGCAAGAAAACCAAGCATCTGTGCGACCTGCTGGCCATCTACTGGGGCGGCGGCGACGTGATGACCATGACGCAGCAGCTCATCACGCTGCTGGTGTGTGTGTTCGCGGCCATTCGCGGCGAAATCACGGTAGGTACGCTGATCGTGTTCACGAACTATGTGGGTCAGCTGCTGTTCCCGATCCGTCAGCTGGGCCGCACGCTGTCTGATACAGGCAAGAGCCTGATCGCCATGGAGCGTATCCAGCAGATCCTTTATGCGCCTGCCGAGCCGGACGAACCGGACGCCATCAAGCCGCCGCTGAACGGCGATATTGTGTTCGATCACGTGTCCTTTGCTTACCCGGACGACAATGTGCCGGTGCTCAAGGACGTGTCCTTCACCATCAAGGCGGGCACAACGGCGGCGGTGCTGGGCTCCACCGGCAGCGGCAAGAGCACGATGATGTACCTTTTGCAGCGTCTTTATGAGCCGACCGGCGGCACGATCACCATCGGCGGTGTGGACATCAAAAAGATCGACCGCGCTTATCTGCGCAGCCATGTGGGCCTGATTTTGCAGGAGCCGTTCCTGTACTCGAAATCCATTCGTGAGAACGTGGGCATTGTGCGCCGCGACATGGACATGGACGCCATCAACCATGCGGCGGACATTGCCTGCGCGTCCAGCTTCATTGCCAAGGCCGACAAGGGCTATGACACGGTGGTGGGTGAGCGCGGCGTGACGCTTTCCGGCGGTCAGAAGCAGCGAATTGCCATCGCGCGCACGCTGCTCAAGGAGAACAATATCCTGGTATTTGACGACTCGCTGTCCGCTGTGGACACGGAAACCGACGCCCAGATCCGTGCAGCCCTGAACCATGAGCAGAAGGGCGTAACGACGCTGATCATCAGTCATCGCGTGACGACGCTCAGCCAGGCGGACCTGATCCTGGTGCTGGAGGAAGGTCGTATCACCCAGCAGGGCACACATGCCGAGCTGTGCAGCCAGGAGGGATTGTACAAGCGTATCAACAACATTCAAAACGCGCTGGAGGACGAGCTGAACGAGGCCCGCGCCGCGCAGTCCGCTGGAAAGGAGGCGGAGTAAGATGCAGTCATTTCAGGAAGAAGATTATACCCGGCGATTCGACCTGTCCCTGTGGGTCAAGCTGCTGGGCATTGCCAAGCCGTTTCACAAGAATCTGCTGCTGATCTTTGTGGCCATGGGTATCTGCGCCATCGTCGATGTGGCGCTGCCGATGATGAACTCCTATGCCATTGACATTTTCATTGCGAACCAGACCACGGAAGGGCTCGGGATGTTCATCTTCGAGTACATTGCGCTGCTGCTGGTGCAGGTCGTGTTCATCTTCACCTTCATGGTGCAGTGCGGCACCGTTGAGACCGGTACGGTCCATCATATCCGCAAACTGGGCTTTAAGAAGCTACAGGAGCTGCCCTTTTCGTACTATGACCGCATGCCCGTCGGCTATCTGATGAGCCGCCTGACCAACGATACCCAGCGCCTGGGCGATACCATCGGCTGGTCGCTGCTGGACCTGTGCTGGGGCGCTGTGTATCTGATCGCCTGCTCAGTACAGATGCTGGTCCTGGACTGGAAGCTGGCGTTGATCGTGATGCTGGTGCTGCCGCCGCTGGCTGTCATCTCCTGGAAGTTCCAAAAAGGCATTCTGGAAGCCTACCGCCAGGTCCGCAAGCGCAACAGCCAGATCACCGGCGGCTTCAACGAGGGCATCAACGGCGCCAAGACCACCAAGACGCTGGTCCGCGAGGAGCTGAACATCGAGGAATTTGACGAGGTGGCGCAGGGCATGCGCGAATCCTCCGTCCGGGCGGCCACGCTGTCTGCGCTGTTCCTGCCCATTGTCGTGAGCCTGGGCTCGCTGGCGACGGCCTATGCGCTGTGGCAGGGCGGCAGCTCCGTGCTGGCGGCCCGTGTGGGCGGCATTGGCATGACCGTGGGCGTTTTGCAAGTGTTTATCAATTATACCATCAACTTCTTCCAGCCGGTGCGTGACATTGCCCGCATTTTTGCGGAAATGCAGTCTGCGCAGGCCGCCGCCGAGCGCGTCATCACGCTTCTGGAGACGGAACCGGACATCGTGGACAGCCCTGAGGTAGTCGAAAAGTTCGGCGACAATTTCCACCCCAAACGGGAGAATTGGCCGAAGCTGATCGGTGACATCGACTTTGAGGATGTGACCTTCCGCTACAAGGACGGCGAGAAGGTGCTGACGCATTTCGATCTGCATGTGAAGCATGGCCAGACCATCGCGCTGGTGGGCGAGACTGGCAGCGGCAAGTCGACCATCGTCAACCTGGTCTGCCGCTTCTATGAGCCGACAGAGGGCCGCATCCTGATCGACGGAGAGGACTACCGCACCCGCAGCCAGCTATGGCTGCAATCGAACCTGGGCTATGTGCTGCAATCGCCGCACCTGTTCAGCGGTACGGTTGCGGACAATATCCGCTATGGCCGTCCCGAAGCTACAGACGAAGAAGTGCATCGTGCCGCACGGATGGTGGGTGCGGAACCCTTCATTCTGAAAATGAAGGACGGCTATAACGCCAATGTCGGCGAGGGCGGCAACCGCCTCTCCACCGGTCAGAAGCAGCTGGTATCCTTCGCACGTGCGATCCTGACCAATCCGTCCATTTTTGTGCTGGATGAGGCGACGTCTTCTGTCGACACCGAGACGGAGCAGCTGATCCAGAACGCCATCCAGACGGTGCTGGAGGGGCGTACCAGCTTCATCATTGCACACCGCCTGTCCACGATCCGCTCGGCAGACCGTATCCTGGTCATCCAGAATGGCACGATCATCGAGGACGGCACGCACCGCCAGCTGATTGCCAAGCAGGGCTATTATTATCAACTCTACACCAATCAGTTCCAGGAGGAGCAGGGCCTCGAGATCCTGGAGGGCAAGAAAGCATAATCAACACACGGGGAGCGCCTGACCGGGCGCTCCTCGTTGACAATTGGGGAGCAGAGAAGAAAATGATCAGACGTTGTATGGAAACCGGGCGGGTTGCTCCGCTGTTTGATGGTTGGGAGGAAACCATGATCTGGTCCTGCCTGCAAGGGGTCATGGGCGAGATCTATGCAAACGAGACTGAAACGTCAGCTGTTGCGGTGCTTGGCGACTTTGCGTTCTATGTGGGCGAACCCGACGCAGAACTCGCAGCCTTTCAGGTGCCCGGCAGACCGTGGAAAGGCATGCTGCTTACACCGCAGAATGACGCGTGGGATGCGCTGCTTGCTGCTGCATGGGGAAAACGTGCAAAGAAAATTGATCGTTACGCAATCATGAAGGAACCGGGCGTGTTTGACCAGGCACAGCTGCGGCTGCTGGCGCAGGTGCCGGCGGGTTATACGATTTCCAGGATGAATGAGTCGCTGTATGAACAAGCGAAGCAGCAGGCCTGGTCGCGTGATTTGGTGAGCAATTATCCGGATTGGCCGACGTTCGAGCGTCTCGGCATGGCAAGCATTTTGCTGAAGGATGGCGAACCGGTTGCAGGCGCGTCATCCTACTCGACGTACATCGGCGGCATCGAGATTGAGATCGACACGCGGCCGGATCAGCGTAGGAAGGGGCTGGCGACGGTCTGCGCTGCCAAGCTGATCCTTGCGTGTATGGAGCGGGGCTTATACCCAAGCTGGGACGCCATGAACAAAATGTCGCTGGGATTGGCGCAGAAGCTCGGCTATCATTTCAGCCACGCCTATGCGGTCTATAAGGTGGAGGACGCAGAAACCTGACGCGCCGCCTTGCAAAATCGCCTGAAAACGACTATAATAACCCACAAAGAGACTTCGGCCAATGGCCGCAGACGAAAGGATGACTGATTTATGAGAGAGCAGCTGACCGCCCTGCGCACAGCGATGCAGCAGCATGGCGTCGATTATTATCTGGTTCCCTCCGGTGATTTCCATGCGTCCGAATATGCGGGCAAGTACTTTGGATGCCGCGCCTATGTATCCGGCTTTACCGGCAGCGCGGGTACGCTGGTGGTGAGCGCCGACTGGGCCGGTCTGTGGACGGACGGCCGTTATTTCCTCCAGGCAGGCCAGCAGCTGGCAGGCAGCGGGATCGAGCTGTGCAAAATGGGCGAGCCCGGCGTGCCGACGGTGAACGAGTACCTGGCAGCGAATGTGAAGACGGGCCAGGTACTGGGCTTTGACGGGTGTACCATCAATACGCGGCAGTATCAGCAGCTGGAAAAGCACATGCAGCGAAACGGCGCGAGCATCGCCTGTGAGATGGACCTGGTGGGCGAGGTGTGGACGGACCGCCCGGCGATGTCTGCTGAGCCGGTGTTCGAGCTGGCGACCGAGGTCGTGGGCCAGAGCCGTGCTGACAAGATCGCCAACCTGCGCCGTGACCTTGCGGCAGCAGGCGCTGATGTGATCGTGCTTTCGTCGCTGATGGATATCTGCTGGCTGCTGAATATCCGCGGCAACGACGTGGCCTGCACGCCGGTGGTGCTGTCCTTCGCGGCGGTGACGGCGGATGAAGTCGTGCTGTTCATCAACAACCGGTGCCTGCCCGATGACATTCGCGCCCATCTGGCGGCGGATGGCGTGACCTTCCGTGCTTACAACGATGTATATGAGTATGTGAAGGCCATCGACGCGGGCAAGACGCTGATGATGAACCTGAACGTCATCAACAGCACCATTTTTGCCAGTGTTCCCGCAGGCGTGAAGGTGCTGGATCATGTGGACCCCACCAATGCGCCCAAGGCAGCCAAGAACCCCACCGAGGTGGCCAACATGCGCATGGCCCATGTGAAGGACGGCGTTGCGGTGACCCGCCTGATGTATTGGCTGAAGCAGAATGCGGGCAAGGTGCCCATGGACGAGATTTCCGTGGCAGAAAAGCTGGAGAGTTTCCGCCGCGAGCAGGAGAACTATATCGAGCCGAGCTTCTCGCCGATCATTGCATGGGGCCCTCACGGCGCCATCGTGCATTATTCTGCGACGGAGGCCTCCAACATTCCTGTGCAGCCCAGCTCTTTCCTGCTGGCAGATACCGGCGGCCATTATTTGGAGGGAACGACCGACATCACCCGTACCTTTGCCATGGGCCCGCTGACCGATGAAGAAAAGAAGCTGTATACGCTGGTGCTGATGGGGCATCTGCGCCTGGGCGGGGCGAAGTTCCGCTATGGCTGCACGGGCCTCAATCTGGACTATCTGGCCCGCGAACCTCTGTGGGCAGAGAACCTGGATTACAACCATGGCACGGGCCACGGCGTCGGTTATATTCTGAGCGTACATGAGGGGCCGCAGAATATTCGTTCCCGCATGATGGACGGCAGCGCCGGTGCGGTGCTGGAGCCCGGCATGATTACCAGCGACGAGCCTGGCATTTATCTGGAGGGCAAGTTCGGCGTTCGCCTGGAAAACCTGACCGTGGTGGTGGAGGCTGCGACCAGCAGCTTTGGCCGTTTCATGAAGTTTGAGTACCTGACCATGGTCCCGTGGGATCTGGATGCGATCGTGCCGGAACTGATGACGGAGCGCGACAAGCAGATGCTGAACGCTTACCATCGTCAGGTACGCGAGGTGCTGACGCCTCGCCTGAACGCAGAGGAAGCCGCCTGGCTGGCCGAAGCGACCCGCGAAATCTGATGACCACGCAGCAAAGCAGACGGACTTGTGCCGCCTGCTTTGCTTTGGTTGACGCTGGGCGGGCTGTGCGGTATAATGTATTTGTTGGAATTTGCCTTCTTCAAAGAAGGAATGGATAAAGGAGCAGTCGCGAATGACCGAAAAACGTCGATTCAGCAAGCCGGAGCATCGGGCAGCCAAACCTGCGCATCCGCAGAAGCCGAAGGGGGAGCGCCAGCGCCGGGAGGCAGAGCGTCCTGCGGTAAGGACTGCTGCGCAAAACAGCAAGGGCATCTATTTTAATTGCCCGGTGAGTGCGAAGTGCGGCGGCTGCCAGCTGAACCGACTGAGTTATGAGGAACAGCTTCAGCGAAAGCAAAAGATGGTCCAGGAGCTGCTGGGCGATCTCTGCAAGGTCGATCCCATCCGCGGCATGCAGAATCCGCTGCATTACCGCAACAAGGTACATGCGGTGCTGGCCGTGGACAAGCGCGGAACGCCGGTCTCAGGCGTCTATGCCATGGGGACCCATCATGTGGTTCCGGTGAAGCATTGCCTGATCGAGGACCGCCGCGCGGATCGAATCATCCAGACGATCGTCGGGATGCTGCCGAAGTATAAGCTGCGCATCTACAACGAGTATACGCACCGCGGTTTTCTTCGCCATGTGGTGATCCGCACGGGCCATGTGACCGGTCAGATCATGGTGGTGCTGGTGGCGACGAGTCAGGAGTTCCCTGGTTATCGCGCGTTTGTCGCAGAGCTTTTGGAGGCACACCCGGAAATCACGACCATCGTGCTGAACGTCAATCAGCGTGAGACGAGCATGGTGCTTGGTAAAAAGGACGTGGTTCTCTACGGCGACGGCTACATGGAGGACGAGCTGTGCGGCAAGCGCTTCTGCATCAGTCCGCAGTCCTTCTATCAGGTCAACGCCCAGCAGTGCGAGGTGCTGTATCGCACCGCCATCGACATGGCACAGCTGACCGGCAAGGAGACGCTGCTGGACGCCTATTGCGGCACAGGTACGATCGGCCTGTGTGCGTC
>R21__coassemble_1835_pt1 | contig 13469 bp, 13 predicted proteins | sample R21__metabat2_low_PE_059 | metagenome-assembled genome bin R21
GCACCGGAACCGGTGGCAATGAAAGCACAGTTCCTGGGCAATCCCTATCCATATCTGAACCAGATGAACTGCCCCCGCGAACGTACCTATGTGGTGGGCAGCCCCATGGCAGAGGTGCTGAAGGAGAGCTACGACAAGATCCTGGCCTCCGATGTCCATGCCCGCCTGGGCCTGGAAAAGGGCAAGTATATCCTGCTGTCCGCCCACCGCGAGGAAAACATCGACACGGAAAAGAACTTCCTGTCCCTGTTCAACGCGGTCAATCAGATGGCGGAGAAGTATGACATGCCCATCCTGTACAGCTGCCATCCCCGCAGCCGCAAGCGCCTGGAGAGCTCCGGCTTCCAGCTGGATCGCCGCGTGATCCAGAATCAGCCGCTGGGCTTCTTCGACTATAACTGCCTGCAAATGAACGCTTTTGCGGTCGTGTCCGACAGCGGCACGCTGCCGGAGGAAGCCAGTTTCTTCACCTCCGTGGGCAAGCCTTTCCCGGCTGTCAGCATCCGCACCAGCACCGAGCGTCCTGAGGCGCTGGACAAGGGCTGCTTTGTGATTGCCGGCATTGACGGCAATGGTCTGGTCCAGGCGGTGGACACGGCGGTCAGCATGACGCAGAATGGCGACATCGGCCTGACGGTGCCTGATTATCAGGATGAAAACGTGGCGACCAAGGTCGTGAAGCTCATCCAGAGCTATACGGGCATTGTCAACAAGATGGTCTGGCGCAAGTTCTGATCGCTGTATCACAAAATCTGCCGCGGATTTCTGCATGAAAAACCCCCGGTTCCTGCTGCACATGGCAGGAACCGGGGGTTCGTTTGGTTTGCTTACTTGCTTTCGAGGATCACGCTGCTGTTCTTCATGAAATAATCAACACCGCTCAGCAGGGTGATGACGGCGACCCACAGGGCGCCGAGGGTGCTGAGCAGGGTGCCGAAATTGAAGCCTGCGTAGGCGGAGGCGGTCAGCACAGGGAAGCGCAGGATCATCAGATAGAGGATCAGCACCATCTGACTGACGGTCTTGATCTTGCCCAGCATGCCGGCGGCGATGACGTGGTTTTTGGTCGCGGCCACCAGGCGCAGACCGTCCACCGCCAGCTCGCGGGCCAGCACGATGACCACCACCCAGGCAGGCATTAGGCCGTTGGCGATCAGCATGATGAACGCGGACAAGACCAGCAGCTTGTCGGCCACCGGGTCGATGAACTTGCCGAAATCCGTCACCAGGTTGCGGCTGCGGGCAATGTGGCCGTCCAGAAAATCGGTGAAGGACGCCAGCCCGAACACGGCGGCGGCCAGCAGGCTGCATACCAGATCATTCGGCAGCATCAGCACCACCATCAGCGGGATCATGGCGATTCGTGCCAGGGATAATTTGTTGGGTAGGTTCATACCATCTCTCCCATCAGGTCGTAGGTGTCGGCTTTGGTGATCTTCACATTCACGAAGGAACCAATTTGAGGCAGCTTCGGCGCGGTGAATACGATCTCACCGTCGGTTTCGGGAGCTTCGCGCTGGGAGCGGCCCAGGATGTAGCCGTCGTTGTTGCGGTCGGTGACCAGCACCTTTTCGACGGTGCCCACGCGCATCTGGTTCCGCTTCAGGGAGATACCGGCCTGCAGCGTCATCAGGCGGTCCAGACGCTCCTCCTTGATCTCGTCGGGGATCTGGTTGGGCATCAGCGCGGCGGGCGTGCCCTCCTCAGGCGAGAAGGCAAAGGCGCCCATGCGATCGAACTCGGTCTCAGCGACGAAGTCCATCAGCTCCTGGAACTGCTCCTCCGTCTCGCCGGGGAAGCCGACGATGATAGAGGTGCGCAGGGTCAATCCACGCTCGCGGGCGCCCTTCAAGGCACGGCGGATGTCGCGGGAATCGCCGCGGCGGTGCATGCGCTTCAGGATCAGATCGTTGATGTGCTGCACCGGAATGTCCAGGTACTTGCAGATCTTGTCGTTGGAGGCGATCACATCCAGCAGGCGCTCGCTGGTCTCGTCCGGATAGCAGTACAGTACGCGCAGCCAGTCGACGCCCTCGATCGCGGCGGCCTTTTCCATCAGCTCGGGCAGCGCGGTATGCTCCTGCCAGTCCGTGCCGTAGCGGGTGGTATCCTGGGCCACCAGGATATGCTCGCGCACGCCCTGCTGAGCCAGCCTCTCCACCTCGGTGAGGATCTCGGCCTGGGGGCGGGAACGGTAATTGCCGCGGATCAGCGGGATGGCGCAGAAGGTGCAGCGGTTGCTGCATCCCTCGCCGGTGCGGATATAGGCGGTGTAGGAGGGCGTGGTCAGCACGCGGTCATGCTCAAAGAAGGTGCTGCTGTCCACACAATAGCTTTGGTGCTGCTCGCCCTTCAGCGCCTTGTCGATGGCATCGGCGATCTGCTGATACTGGTTGACGCCCATCAGGATGTCGATTTCGGGCATTTCGTCCATCAGCGCTTTTTCATAGCGCTGGGCCAGGCAGCCGGTGACCACCAGCAGCTTGCAGCGGCCGGTTTTCTTGTACTCGGCCATTTCGAGAATGGCGTCGATGGATTCTTCCTTGGCAGGCCCGATAAAGCCGCAGGTGTTGACCATCAGGACGTCGGCTTCCGCCGGGTCGCCGGTAAATTCGTAGCCCCGTGCCTGCAATACGCCCAGCGCGGTCTCGGAGTCCACGCGGTTCTTGTTGCAGCCCAGGGAGATCATTCCAACCTTCAATGCATTGCTCATGAACGGATTTCCTTTCGTGGTTCGTATCCAACAATCATTATATCACGTTCTGTTCGATTTGAAAAGCCATGGAGCTTCACCGCGGCCTTCCCAAATATCGTCCATCACGTTGGATTCATCCATCCTTTTTTCTATTCGCTTCTCAGCTGATATTCTCCTTGACAGCCCGGCTTTCTGCATGCTATGATGATTTTATCAAGCACATGGAGGACAATCGAATATGTTCGAGCGAATCACGGTCAAACAGCTGGATTCCTATATCTATCTGATGGACGAGGATCATTCCGCCACCGGTTATCTGGTGCTGGGCACGGAGAAGGCCGCCATGATCGACACCATGAACGGCAATGAAAATTTGCTGGCGGTCGTGCGCACCATCACCGATCTTCCGGTCATGGTCATCAATACCCACGGTCACCCGGACCACATCGGCGGCAATCCCTATTTCGACAATGCGTGGATGAGCCCGGCGGATGTGCCGATGGCGAAGCGCTTCATCAGCGATCCTGAATGTCAGGAATGGCTGGCGAAGGAGGGCCTGACCATGCCGCCCTTCCAGCCGCTGAACGGCGGCGACGTCATCGACCTGGGCGGCGTTCAGCTGGAGGTCATCGACATGCCCGGCCACACGCCCGGCGGCATCCTGCTGCTCAACCGCGCCGACGGCACCCTGTTTACCGGCGACGCCATCAACTGGCACACCTGGCTCCAACTGGAGGACACGCTGCCGCTCATGCAGTGCCTGGCCCACCTGAACAGCTTCGAGCCCCGCTGGTCCGAGGTGAAGCGCATCGCCCATGGACACGCCCAGGGCTTCGATGACCCCGAACTGCTGCGCTATCACCGCGACGCCGTGCAGGAGCTGGTCAACGGCCAGACGGTGAACGACACGGACTACCAATACTTTGCCGGTACCGTCAAGGCCCATCATTATCAGGTCGAGCCGATGCTGATCGTCTACGATCCTGCCCGGCCCGTCGACCGGTGACAAATGGTTTCGCCTCACAGTCGCTCATGCGGCTGTGGGGTTTTTGCATGAGCGCCGGGCGGCGCGGACGGATTGTTATTTCGGGACGGGTGTGGTATACTGGCGGTATGACATGGATCGGGGGATGAAGCATGCAGGAAAAATGGGTTGCGGCCTGGGCCAATGCGATGTCGATCGCGGAGCACAAGCCGATGGCATATGCGAAAAACGTGACCATCCGCTATAGTGCGCTGGCGCCGTTTTCGGCGCGGGGCGTCCGGATGACGTTTGATAATTTCTGCGGCACGGAGGCCGTCACGATCACCCGGGCCACCGCAGCGCTGGGGGATGGCAGGCGCGGGATCGACGAGACGACATTGGCGCTATTGACCTTCGGCGGCAATCAGAGCGTGACGATCGGCGCGGGCGAGACGATCCGCAGCGACGAGCTGTCTTTTGAAATCAAGGCAGGGGAACGCCTGACGGTCAGCTTCTATCTGGGAGATTATACCCAGATGCAAAGCGCGGTGTTTGTCAGCGGCCCGCTGAGCGGAGGCTGGTTTGCGGTGGGCGACCACGCAGACTGCGAGCTGCCCCTGGAGCAGAGCAAGACCACCAGTATGGTGTATTTCCTCTCGGAGATCGACTTTTTGACCGATGCACGGAACAGGGCGCTGGTGTGCTTCGGCGATTCGATCACCGCGCAGAACTGGCCGGACGAGCTGGCGCTGATCGCCAACGCACAGACAGACAATCGCACGGCGGTGGTGCGCCGCGCAGCCAGCGGCTGCCGTATCCTGCGCCAGTACAGCTGCCTGACCTACGATTCCTATGGCTTGAAGGCGGATGTGCGCTTCCCGCATGAGTTTCCTATGCCCGGCGCGGATACCGTCATCATTCAGGAGGGCATCAACGACATTATCCACCCCGTCGGCGTGGAGGTGAACCCATTCCGTCCTTGGGAGGATCTGCCTACCCTGGAGGATCTGGAAAACGGCCTGCGCTATTGTATCGACCAGGTACACGGCCACGGCATGAAGGCATATCTGGGCACGCTGCTGCCCATCGGCGGCTGGCGCACCTATGCGCCCTTCCGCAATGAGCTGCGCTGTGCGCTGAACGACTGGATGCGCACCTGCCCAGAGGCGGACGGCTGCATTGACTTTGACGCCGCGGTGCGTTCGCCGGCTGATCCGGCATATTTTGACCCGGCCTGCGACAGCGGCGACCACCTGCATCCCAGCAAAGAGGGGTACCGCCGGATGGCGCTGGCGGTGCCGGGGGAGCTGATCCGATGATGTCGGACGAAAGGAGGAAACTCCATGGCTGAAAAACAGACGGAACAAAACGCTGTCATGGACGTCATTGCGACGGCGCTCAAAGCGCCGGGCGTGCGCGTCGATCGGGAGAAGTTCCTGCGCGAGACTTTTCAGCTGACTGATTCCTACACCATGCGGCAAATCCTTGAAAAAGGCCCCGTTGCCGCCAACTATGACCGGCAAGCGCTGAAAAAGCAGGCTGAGCGACTGATTCAGTCCGGAACGCTGACGGCCTCCGGCGTATCGTTTGCTACTGGTCTGCCGGGCGGTTTGGCTGGCGTCAGCGCAGGCGTGGCAGCAGATACGGTGCAATTCTTGGCGTCTGTGCTGCGCATGGCACAGGAGCTTGCGTATTTGTATGGGGCGGATGACCTTTGGTTCAACGATCCGGTGGAGGAGCGTGCGCAGGACCAGCTGATGCTGTATTGCGGCGTGATGTTTGGAATCAGGGAAGCCGACGCGGCGGTTAGGGTCACTGCTTCTGCCGCCGGTCGCGCAGCGCTGACGGCATTGCCCGAAAAAACGCTCACACGCACGCTGATCTTTCCCGTCGTCAAGTCTGTCGCGAAGGTAGTGAGCGCCAAAATGACACGGAATCTGCTGACCAAAGGCGTCTCCAAGGCGGTGCCGCTGGTCGGCGGCGTGATCTCCGGCGGAATCACCTATGCCACGCTGCGTCCGATGGGGCGGCGGCTGGCAAAAGCGCTGGATACCGCTGCCTTTGAGTATGACGCGGACGCCCTCCAGGCCGACTGGTACGAAATCACCGAAGCCCACGCCGACGATTGAAAGGAGAGGTCGCCATGACCCGCACCATTGAAGAACTCCACGCCCGCAAGTCCGTCCGCGCCTATACGGACGAGCCCATCACCGACGAGCAGAAGCAAGCTATTTTGCTGGCAGCAACTGCTGCCCCGACTGCGGGCAATCAGCAGCTGTACACCATCATTGACATTGTGTCGCCGGAACTCAAGCAGCAGCTGTCCGTCAGCTGTGACAACCAGCCCTTCATTGCGGAGGCGCCGATGGTGCTTGTGTTCTGCGCCGATTGCCGCAAATGGTACGACATGTTTGCAGCGGCGGGCTGCGAGCCGCGCCGCCCTGGCGCTGGCGACCTGCTGCTGGCGGTCAGCGACGCCAATATCGCTGCGCAGAATGCGGTCGTCGCTGCCGAAAGTATGGGCATCGGCTCCTGCTATATTGGCGACATCATGGAAAACTGCGAGACTCAGCGCGCTTTGCTGAACCTGCCGGAGTATGTGTTCCCCGCTGCCATGCTGGTCTTTGGCTGGCCCACGGTGCAGCAGAAGGAACGGGAAAAGCCCGTCCGCTGCCGGCTGGAGGACATTGTGTGCCAGGATCGTTATGAGGTCAAGGACGCTGATGCGCTGAAAGCCATGTTTGAATACAAGCGCGGCCAGCTGACCTATGAGGAATGGGCTGCCCGTTTCTGCAACCGCAAGTACAACTCAGACTTTGCCCGCGAAATGACGTGCTCAGTCGAAGAATACCTGAAGCAATTCAAGTAAAACGGCGCACAAACGCTGCATCTACGCGCAGGCTGCAAAAAAACCGAATCGGTCAGGGATTGAGCTCCTGACCGATTCGGTTTTTTGATGAACAACCAGCTTTCATGCGCTATCCCCAGGCGCACACAGACCGGGCGGGCCGGGTCGGGCAACGACCTGATTACTGCTTGCAGGCGATGGCTTCGATTTCGAGGACGGCGTCCTTGGGGAGCTTGGCGACCTGGAAGCAGGCGCGGGCGGGAGCGTTTTCGGGGAAGAAGGTGCCATAGGCGGCGTTCATTTCAGCGAAATCGTTCATGTCCTTGAGCAGAACGGTGGTCTTGACCACGTCGGCCATGGTGCAGCCAGCCTCGGCCAGAATGTTCTTGATATTGGTCAGGCTCTGGACGGTCTGCTCGGCCACGGTGCCCTCCAGCAGCGCGCCGGTGGCGGGCACGATGGGCAGCTGACCGCTGACAAACACCATATTACCGGCCTGGATACCCTGGGAATAAGGCCCGATCGCGGCGGGCGCATTGACAGTATTGAGAACCTTGTTCATACGAATTTCCTCCTTCAATCAATCGGCAAAATACCGGATAAATCAAGTGTACACGCGGCGCGGCACCTTGTCAAGCAGGCCCCGAAAGCAGAACCTGGAAAATACAACCCGTCACAGCGCCGCATGGGCCTCCAGCCACTTCGCCACGCCATCCTCGTTGTTCCCGCCGATCACGGCTGTGGCTACGGCCTTTAATTCATCGCATGCGTTCGACACTGCGTAGCTTTCGTCCGCCAGCTCAAACATATCAATGTCGTTCTTGCCGTCGCCGAACACCACCAGCTTTTCGCAGCCCAGCAGCGCCTTCAGCTGGCGGATCGCGTTCGACTTTGACGCGGCCAGCGGCATGATCTCCAGCCATTGTTCTCCGGAATAAATGTCCTTCTGATACACGCAATGAAATTGGTCCTTGTATTTCTCATACAGCGGCTCCAGCTTCGACGGATCGTCAATGCAGGTAATGTAGAACCGGTCGCCTGCCAGCAGCTCATTCACCGTATGCACCGGATTGTCGCGCACGTCGCCGTGGCGCGTGGCCACAAAGTCCAGCACGCCCTTTGAGCATTTTTCCGGAATGTAGGTGAATTTCTCCGCGCCGCCGATCTGCGCGTACACGATCGGATAAATGTTTCGTGCCAGCAGCTCTGCCAATACCGGCTCGATGTCAGCGCCAAAATAGTTCGCCAGCAGAATCTCACTGGTCACATTGTCGCGCACAAAGGCACCGTTGTAGACGATCAGCGGGATCTTTGCATTCATGCCGCGGGTGACTTTTCTGGCCGTGTTCAGCGACCGTGCCGTGGCGTAGGAAAAGATCATGCCCTGCTCCGTCAAACGGTTGATCGCCGCGTTGGTATAGTCGGAGGTGGTCTCGTTGCTGCGCAGCAGCGTGCCGTCCAGGTCGGAAACATACAGCGTTTTCATGGCTGCCTCCCATGCTTGCATCGTGATGAACAGATTATAGCACGATTCGGGCGGATTGCCAATCGCTATTGCATCCGCTGCGGTTTGTGTGCTATGATGGGGACCGAAGAACAAGGAGGCGCACGCCATGCAGCAAGACCTGACCCGCGGCTCCATTCGATCGGGGCTGATCAAGTTCTGTCTGCCGCTGATCGCAGGCAATCTGCTTCAGCAGCTTTATAATATCGTGGATACCTATGTGGTGGGCCGCTATGTGGGCCAGGAGGCCCTGGCGGCGGTGGGCAGCGCGTTTGCGCTGCTGATCCTGCTCACCAGCGTGATCCTGGGCCTGTGTATGGGCTCCGGCGTGGTGTTCAGCCAGCTGTACGGTGCGGGGAAGCGCGAGGACATGCGCCGCGCCATGGGCAGCGCACTCATTCTCACAGCCTCGGCCTGCGCCCTGCTGACGCTGGCCGCGTGTCTGCTGCTGGACCGCATCCTGGTGTGGATGAATATCCCGCCGGAGGTCACGCCTGGATTGACTGCCTATCTTCGTATCGTGCTGCCGGGCATGCTCATGACCTTTGTCTATAACTACATGGCTGCCGTGCTGCGCAGCGTGGGCAACTCGGTGACGCCGCTGGTGTTCCTGGCAGCGTCGACGATCATCAATGTGGTGCTGGATCTGCTCATGGTCATCACGCTGGGGATGGGGATCGCGGGCGCGGCCTGGGCAACGCTCATCGCGCAGACCGTGTCTGCGGTGGGCATCACGGTGTTTGCCCTGCTCCGCATGCGCGATACGCTCCCGGCGCGGCGGCATTTCCGGCCTGACGCCGCCCTGATGCGGCGCATTGCCGCGGTCTCTGCGCTCACCAGTCTCCAGCAGTCCATCATGAATTTCGGCATCCTGATGATCCAGAGCCTGGTCAACAGCTTTGGCGTCACAGTGATGGCTGCCTTTGCCGCCGGCGTCAAGATCGACGCCTTCGCCTACGCGCCCGCGCAGGATTTTGCCAATGGCTATGCCACCTTTGTCAGTCAGAATGCGGGCGCAAACAAGCCCGACCGTGTCCGGTCGGGCATTCGGAATGCATTTGTCATGTCGGGCGTGTTCTGTGTGGTGGTGTCGGCGCTGGTGGGTGTGTTTGCCCAGCCGCTGATGCAGCTGTTCATTGACGCGTCGGAGACTGAGACTGTCCAGATCGGCATTCACTACCTGCGCACCGAGGGACTGTGCTATATCGGGATCGGCACGCTGTTCCTGCTGTATGCGTCCTACCGCGCGGTGGAGCGGGCCGGCATGTCGGTGGTGCTGACGGTCATCTCGCTGGGGCTTCGCGTGGCGCTGGCCTATGCCTTCGCGCCGACCTTCGGCGTGGACGCCATCTGGTGGGCGATCCCCGTCGGCTGGCTGGCGGCGGACGTTACCGGCCTTGCGGGATTGCCGGGGCTGCTCAGACGCCTGTCGGTCAATGCTCAGCGCTGCGGCTGATCCGGATATTTTGAAGATTGTCGCTGTAGGAGCGCAGCACGACGCCATACAGCTGATCCTGCGGCGCAGCCTGGGCATTGTATGCGTCCCAGACGCCCTCAAAGTCATACGCGGCACGGGCGTAGTCCTGCGCCTGCTCAAAGTGCAGCTCCTGCGCTTCGCCCGTCCGGACCAGCCGGGCCAGCGCCACAAACAGGGCCTGATTGCCCTGGCTGCCAGGGACAAGGGCGTTGCTCATCGCGTACCAGGCGTATTCGTCACTTGCGCAGGCCGGAAGGCGGAATGTGTCGTCCGGGCAATGCTCCTTGCCGAACCATTCGTCCGTCAGGTTGAAGTACCAATGACTGCATGTCTCCTGATCGTCCCAGGTGACGTCTGTCCAGACGCAGCAGCCGTCCAGCTCGACCAGATTCCATCCATGGCCGACCCATTCTCCGGTCTTGAGATCCAGCGCCTTGCCGGTGATCATGCTGCATGGAATGCCGCTCATGCGGCAAAGCAGCGTGAACGCCTTGGCATAGCCCTCGCAGACGGCGCGACCTTCGCGGATGGCGCCGAAGGCAGTGTGTGCGTTTTCGGCGGTTTCATAGGTCGTCATGGCGCACAGCGCGTCATGCAGGAACAGCTCCCGCTCATAGGGTGTTCCCGAAGCCTCACCGGCGATGTTCATGGCGACGCCCGTGACGATCAGCTGATGATCGACCGGCAGGTCATAGGTAAAGGTCAGCTGATTGACCACATCAGGCGTATCCTGAAAATAGTGGAATGTGACGCCGGGATTCAGCGCACACAATTCCGGCGCGTCGTCGCGCAGCACGTTCACGGCGATCGTCATATCCGCATATCGGGCGCCGTCCGGCGTGTCAAGCTGGGTCTTGCCCTCCCAAACGCAGTCGTAGCACAGATCGAACAGCTGCTGCTGGGCAGTTGTCAGCGTCCGATAGCGAAGGCTCAGCTGCATATCGTAGGGCGCGTGCGCAGGCTGTGCCTGGGCAGACGAGGCCGCACCGAAAAGCAGAATCAGGCCGAGCATAAGGACCATGCCACGCATGCAATCACCTCCACGTCATCATGATACGGCATTTCCTTTGGTTTGTCTATCACACTTTTTCCGCCTTCGCCACGTTTCTTAACATCGGGCCGATGATTTGACGCTGCCTGTTGCTGGAAAATCTCTTCCGATCGGTGTATGATTGTTGAGAAAACGGGCAAAGGTGTGAAATGTATGAGAAGAAAGTATCTGGACAACATTCGCTGGATGACTGTAGCCCTGGTCGTGGTCTATCATGTGCTGTACATCTTCAATGCGCAGGGCGTTCTGGGCGGCATGACGCCCTTCAGCGACGTGCAGTACCAGGATGTGCTTCTGCCGCTGGTCTATCCCTGGTTCATGGCGCTGCTGTTCATTGTGTCGGGCATGAGTGTGCGCTTCTATTTGGAGAAGCACACGGCAAAAGAGTTCCGGCATTCACGCACGGTCAAGCTGCTGGTTCCCTCCACGCTGGGACTGCTTGTGTTTTTCTGGATCGCTGGTTGGGTCAACATGACCATCAGCCATGCCTTTGAGACGATGAGCGGGGTTCCGGGACCCATTCTGTATCTGATCATGTGCCTGTCCGGCACGGGTCCCTTATGGTACATTCAGCTGCTGTGGGTGTTCTCTATGGCGCTGCTGCTGATCCGCAGGATTGAAAAGGATCGTCTGTACAATGTCTGCGCGAACGTCAGGCTGCCGGTGCTTATCGCGCTGGCGGCACCTGTCTGGGCGGCTGCGCAGGTGCTGAACACGCCGGTCGTCACGGTCTATCGCTTTGGACTGTATGGCATATGCTTCCTGCTGGGCTATTTCGTGTTTGCGCACGATGAGGTGATCGCCCGCGTGGAGAAGGCTTGCGTCCCGCTCGCGGTTGTGGCCGCGGTGCTGGGCGTCGTGTATGTGTGCCTGACCTTCGGTCACAATTATGCCGAGGAGCCCGCGCTGAGCAATCCGCTGGCGGTGGGATATTTGTGGATAACTTGTCTGGCCATTCTGGGCTGCATGAAGCGCTTTGGCGACCGGTCGACGCCGCTGACAGACTTCATGAACCGCGAGAGCTGGGGGTTGTATGTGTTCCACTATCTGCCCTTGTCCGCCTGTGCGCTGCTCCTGCGAACAAAGACAGATCTGCCCGCTGCCGCCGTCTATGCGCTGACCGCTGTCGCAGCCTTTGCGGGCGCCTTCGCCCTGTATCACATCGTTTCAAGGATTCCGGTGCTGCGCTTCCTGACACTGGGCATCGAGAATCCGGGAAAAAGAAAGGAACGAAACCATGCTGCATGATAACCTGATCCAGCTGCGGCGGATGAACAAGCTGACCCAGGAGGCGCTGGCCGAGAAGGTCGGCGTGTCCCGTCAAACTGTGTCAAAATGGGAGACCGGCGAGTCGATCCCCGACATTCAGCAGAGCAAGCTGCTGGCAGATATCTTCAACGTGACGCTGGACACGCTGGTGGATTACGAGGCCGCCGATTCCCGCTTCCCGATTCCGCCCAGGGGCAAGCATGTCTTTGGTCTGGTGAGGGTAGGGGAACGGGGTCAGATCGTGATCCCGGCCAAGGCCCGCACTGTGTTTGACATCAAGCCCGGCGACAGTCTGCTGATGCTGGGGGACGAGGGACAGGGCATTGCCATTGTCAAGGCGGGCGATTTTCTGAATCTTATCAATCAGCTGGGCCATGGCAGGGATGACGAATAATCAGTACAAATTTCAACAAATGTGAGGTTTTGTGACCCATTTTCCCGGCTCCTGTGCTATAATGGTGCAAACAGGAGGCGATATTATGGCTTTTTTGCAGACCCAATTTTTCTCCAAGGCGCTTGAGGTAGCCGTGACCGTCAACGTGATCCTGCCCGAACCGAACATGGGCATTGGCATCACTGCGTCTGAAACCAAGGATGACCCTGCTGTGCTGTACCTGCTGCACGGCTACAGCGACGACCACAGCATCTGGATGCGCCGCACGTCCATTGAACGCTACGCCGCGTCCCACAATCTGGCGGTCATCATGCCGGCCGTCAATCACAGCTTCTACACCAATGAGGCCGTGGGTGAAAAGTACTGGGATTTTGTGGCGGAGGAATTGCCCGCCGCCATGCAGCGCTTCTTCCGCCTGAGCAGCAGTCCTGAGCGGACGTATGTTGCCGGTCTGTCCATGGGCGGATACGGCGCAATGAAGCTGGCATTGACGCACCCCGAGCGCTTTGCCGCCGCTGCAAGCTTCTCCGGGTGCGTGGATATTGCCGACGTGACCGGCCGAGATTCCAAGCGTCTGGCTGATTTCAACCGCATTTTCGGTGATGCTCAGCACATTCGCGGTACCAAGAATGACCTGCTCTACCTGCTGGAGAAGAACGCCAAGGCGCCCCATCGCCCGAAGCTGTATGTCTCCTGCGGCACTGCTGATTTCCTCTATCCCCAGCACCAAAAATTCCTGCCCATCGTCGAAAAGTACGGCTGGACCCTCGAACACTACGAGGAACCCGACATGGTTCACTCCTGGGTTTTCTGGGACAAGCAGATCGAAGTATTCATTGAGAAGTATATCGAGTGACCCGATGGCGCCCTTCTGCGTCATGCTTGACTTACCCCGCCAGCATGCGCAGCGTCAGCGCATGGAAGAAAATTAAAGACAGCAAGAATCGCCTGTTCAGGGCCCCAATCCCAGAACAGGCGATTTTTGCATGCAGCTTGCCCATATCTGCGAGAACAGCACTCAAGCCCTGTCACCGGCACGACCATCCAATCCCAGCCCCACAAACTCCAACGCTGCGTCCACATCCAACCAGCATGCAAAAAGCAATTGCTCAAGGGTTGGGCCCCTGAGCAATCGCTTTTTGCGCCCCTCATTCATGCTGCTGCATTCTCCCTTGCGGAACCAACAAACATGAATCCGCGCAAGCCGCAACGCAGAACGGGTCCAGGGCCGACCGGCCCTGGTGGGGTCCAGGGGCAAAGCCCCTGG
>R21__coassemble_1836_pt1 | contig 13463 bp, 9 predicted proteins | sample R21__metabat2_low_PE_059 | metagenome-assembled genome bin R21
ACCAAGATTTTCCTGGGCGAGTCTTCTGATGAGCTGATTACGATCAGCGAGCACATCTACTCCAGCGACGCGGTGGCGGCTGTGGACGCTGCCAGTGCTGTGAAGATGGCTGACATGACCGAGGAAACGTTCAACTCCTTCATCGAGGAGAGCATGATGAACCTGCAGATGGGCCTGATCGGCATCCTGCAAACCCTGCCCCAGAGCGCTTTGCAGATGCTTATGGGCAACTAATTCTCAAAACCGACCAAGGTTTGTGGAGCATGCAGCAATGCATGCTCCATTTTTTGCAGATGTTTGCATTTCAGAGTGGAGTGTGCTATACTTCTGATATGTAACCAATATGGATACAACCGGGACGGGCGAGAAATTCGTCCATTCTGAATGAGTATGAGGAGTGATTTCGTTGTCTTCTGACCCATTAGGGCCTCTGATGCTGTTGATTGCGATGCTGCTGGCGCAGGGATGGATCTCTGCGGCAGAGGAAGCCTTGCGATGCATGAACGAAGCCAAGCTGCACCATGACGCCGAAGAAGGGGATGAGTTGGCGGGCCGCCTGCTGTCTATGATGGCCAGGCAGCCGCAAATGCTGTCGACGCTGCGAACCTGTGTGACGATCACCAATCTGCTGACCGGCATTTTTGTGTCCATGCGATTTTCAGACCGTTTGGCGATTCGGCTGCAGGGGGCGTACCCGGAGTTGGGCAGCCGCTGGGCCATGCTGATCTGCGTGGTCGGGGTGACATTGTGCCTTGCGTTTGTGATGCTGGTTCTGGCAGACCAGGTGCCGAGGCGAATTGCGGCGCTGGAGCCTGAGCGGACGGCCAAGCGCTTTTTCGGCGCGATCCGCGTGCTGTCAGCGGTGCTGCGTCCGTTGACCTGGTTGATCGAAGCGACGTCTAACGGCATATTAAAGATGCTGGGCGTTCGGCCGGAGGATGAGCTGGAGGAGGTCACAGAGGACGATATTCGCTTGATGGTGGATATGGGCGGCGAAACCGGTGCGATTGAGGAAGGCGAGAAGGAGATGATTGAGAACATCTTCGAGTTCAACAATCAATCCGCTGAGGACGTGATGACCCATAGGACCGATGTGGCCGCAATCTGGGCCGACGACGACCATGATACCATCGTGAAAACGATTCTGGACACCGGTTTGAGCCGCTTTCCGGTCTACGGCGAGGATATGGATGACATTGTCGGCATTCTGTACACCCGTGATTTTCTGCTCAACGACCACAGCAAGAAGCCCAAAACGCTGCGGGAATTGCTGCGCGAGGCCTATTTTGTGCCGGAGCATGTGCAGGCGGACACGCTGTTCCGTGACATGCAGAAGCGCAAGGTCCACATGGCCATTGTCGTGGATGAATACGGCGGCATGAGCGGCATTGTGACGATGGAGGACCTGCTGGAGGAGATCGTCGGCAATATTTACGATGAGTTTGATCGCCAGACCGAAGCTGAAATCACGCAGCTGGCAGAGAATCTGTGGCGGATTTCCGGCACGGCGGCGCTGGAGGACGTGTCGGAGGCGTTGAATGTGGAGCTGCCCACCGAAGAGGACTATGACACCTTTGGCGGCTTGATCTTCAATCAGATGACGACCATCCCGGACGACGGAAGTCAGCCTGAAATGGATGCGGCAGGATTGCATATCCGCGTTGAACGCCTGGAGGATCATCGGGTGGAGACGGCCATTGTCAGTAAGATCGAAGAAAAGCCGACGGAAGCGGAAAAGGAGACGAAAGAATGAGCGGAAATGAACAGCTGGTGATCAACGGAACCATCAATCGCGCAGTATATCGGTCGCTCAAAAAATATATCATGGCGCCTGCCTTCAAGATCGGAATCGCTGCGTTGATCGTCCTGTACGATGCGTGGCTGATCGTGGGCATGGTGCTCGATCGGTCGATAGCCAATCTGCTGATTTTGCTGCTTTACACGGGCTTCATGGTCTTTTTCTTCCAGCACAACCAGGAAGCGCTGGTGAAGAAAGCCATCAGCAAGGAAAAGGCAATTCGTGACGGCGACGGTTTGCTGGTGACGCTGACATTTGGACAGACGCAGATCACCATGCATAACCATACGCTGAATCGGGAACGCAACATCCCGTACAGCGACTTCGTGAGCAAGATCGAAACCGACCGTTGTATCGCATTGTTCGTGAAGCAGAACAATTACCTCATGATCCCCAAGGACATGATGGATGAGGCGCTCTGCGAGAGGGTCCGGGAGATCATCAATCAGAAGTGTCCTGGCCTCAGAAAACGAATTTAATATGACAAAAAATGAGCGATATGTCCGAAATATGAAAGGACATATCGCTTTTGTCATGACTAAAGTCGGTAATTCACACAATCGAAATAGCAGACCGAAGTTTGCTTTACGATGGCAAACAGTGCAAAGCTGCGTACTTTTTTTGATAAAACCGGGGGCGGCCGATCTCTGTGACGGAGCTGTTTCGTATTGTAAATATTCAGCAAATAACTGCGTTTTATGGTTGACAATCCGTGAAGGATGATTTACCATGATATTTGGTTTTTCATGCCTGTGGCGGCGATCGTCCCGGGCGATCAGAGAATATACGGAGGCTCCATAGTGATGAAGAACATGCAGAAGCGAATCCTGGCAGTGATCCTGAGCTTGATGATGCTGTGCGGCAGCGTCCCCTCGGCAATGGCTGAATGGACGACCCTGCAGGTGGCCTTGATGGGCATGGACCTGCAGAAGGACGGCAGCTGGGCGCTCAATAATCTGGGCGGTCGGTTTGTTGTGCTGCAAGGCGGCGAGGAGCAGGGCACCGTGACGATCAATGCCGACGGCAGCAGCAACTTTATTACGCTGCAGAAGGCCGGCAACGCTGTGCTCATTCCCGTTGCGGAAGCAATGCCTGACGGGTATGATTATTTGATGGACGGCTATACCGTCTCCGTCGCCGCTGGCAAGCTGAACACAGCACGCATCATGCTGTATGCGAGCGAAGGCTTGTTCACGATCAGCGCCGATGGCAGGAAAACCTTCGAACTGACGCCGGTGGAGATGCCCGAAGTGAGCGACGAGGAGAGCGAAACGCTTTTCCCGATGATGATTGCCACGGGTGAAAACGGCGCGTATCAGCTTGCGGAGCCAATTCCGGCGGGCACGTATGTGCTGCATGACACGGACGAAGTGCTGCCTGATGTTGTATTTGACGTCGTGGTTTATTCAGGCATGCCTTCGCAGGTCGTGTCTCTGGACATGACGGCTGCGGCCTTGCTCACGCCTGAACCGACCGTGGAGCCTACCCCCGAACCCACTGCGGAGCCGACCCCAGCCCCCCCCGCGGAGCCGACCCCTGAGCCTACGGCAGTGCCGACCGCCAACCCGACTGATGAGCCCACCGAGGCACCCACCGAGGAGCCGACAGCTGAGCCTACGGCAGTGCCGACCGAGGAGCCGACTGCTGAGCCTACTGAGGCGCCTACTGCCGAGCCGACCGAAGCACCCACTGAGGAGCCGACCGAGGAGCCTGTCAGCTCCGGCATCGAATTGATTATGTTCGGCGAGCTGGCGGAGGACGTAGAGGGCGTGCCTTTTGTGATTCGTCAGGACGATCAAGCCCTGGCGGACGGTGAGCTGATTCCCAACGAAGCGATCACGGTGAACGACCTACAGCCTGGCATGTACACGCTGCATCTGTCTGTGCCGAACGGCATGTATGTGTCCGCGATCGACAGTGACGAAACCGTGCTGAGGGGCCATGTGTCCTGGGATCTGGAGACGAATGCCGATGAAACGATGATCGCTGCCTTCGACGTGGCGCTGACCGGTTCTGTCAGCGGCAGCATGGTGGGTATTGCGGATGGAACGCAGGTCATCGTCACGGGCGAGTATGAGAGCATGGCGGACGCTGTGTCCGGGGATCATTTCCGGGTTGCCGATCTGAGCGCCGGCGAATATTCCGTCAGTCTGCTGGTCCCGGCAGGCGAGTATGTGGACAACGGCGAGTGGTATATTGCGAAAAACGCCGATGAAAACGGCATGGTGCTGGCCATTACTTCCGTGGATGTTTTGAATGGCGCGGAATCGGTATTGGCTGCACTGACCCGGATTGAAGCGACGCCTGAACCCACGGCCGAACCGACCGCCGAACCTACAGCTGAACCCACGGCCGAGCCGACCGCCGAGCCGACAGCTGAACCCACGGCCGAGCCGACTGCCGAGCCGACAGCTGAACCCACGACCGAACCTACAGCTGAACCCTCAGCTTGATCTTATCACTCGGCAGATCCGTCAGCCGATCCTTGAGCTTAACCCACGGCCGAACCGACTGCGGAACCGATGGAAGAACTGGCCCTGACGTCCTTTATCGGCGGTAACAGCTCGATCGTGGTCAAGGTCTTTGGGGACGGTAACCGCAACGGCGAATGCGCTGTGAACGAGCGCGCGATGGGCGGCACCCTGGTAGAACTGCTGGCTGTGACGGATGGCACTGAGCAGCTGGTCATGCAGCAGGTCAGCGAACAGGACAAGGAGCTTGTGTTTGACAACCTGGCTGCGGGCGATTATGTGATTCGCACCACGCTGCCCAGCGGCTATGGTTATTCCAAGAAGGGCTCAAAATCCAACAACATCAACCACAACATCATGGAACAGCAGAGCGAAGTGGAGCAGACGTCTCAGGTGCTGACGCTGGGAGAGGACAGCCAGCTCAAAATGGGCGTCGCAGCCATGGAGATGTCTGCGGTGACGGGTCGTGTATGGATCGACGCGAACGGCAACGGCCTGATGGATGCCGACGAACCTGGCTATGAGGGCCTGGAGATCACTGTGGCCGGCGTGAAGAACGGCCTGGTCTACACCGTGGTCAGCGGAGAGGACGGCGTGTACGTGGCGGATCAGCTGCGTCCGGGCCTGTATACCATTTCTACCCGCATCGGCGATAATATGACCTTCGCCCGCTACACGGCGAACGGCGGCAGCAAGCGCTCCATTTTCTCCACCGAGGGCGCCAGCAAGGGCTCCAAGCAGGTGGATCTGAACAAGCCCACCACCATGACCAATCAAAACATCGGTCTGACCATCGGCTCCGCGGTCGTGGGCATCTGCTATCTGGACGAGAACTACAACGGTCTCTATGACGAGGGTGAGCGTCCGCTGGCTGGCGTGAAGCTGGAGCTGCGCAAGCAGAACAACGACAAGAACATGGCGACGGCGGTCTCCGCGGAGGATGGTACTTACCGCATGGACGGCATGCGTGCGGGCACCTATAAGCTCCGTGCGATCCTGCCTGCCAACGGTTCCTTCTTCACCCTGGTGTCCAATCAGCCGGAGGGCAACAAGTTCAAGGCGAATGCAGGCCGCCGCGAGAACACGGTGAACAACATCGTGATCAATGTGGGCGAGGAGCTGCCGATGATGATCGGTGCGGTGCTGCCCGGTTCCATTTCCGGCACGGCCTATATGGACGACGATTTCTCCGGCACGCTGAACGGCAAGGAAAAGGTTGCGGGCGGCATGCCTGTCTCGCTGCTGAATGCGGCGGGCGATGTGGTTGCCAGCGGCAAGACCAACGCCAAGGGTGAGTATAAGTTCGAGGGTCTGGTGCCCGGCGCGTATATCCTGGCCATGCAGGCCAAGGAGGGCTACGCTTTCACCAAGCAGGGCAACGGCAGCGTGATGAACAATATCGGCGGCGGCGCAGGTCGTTCCGATGCGATCCGGCTGGAGCTCGGCGCAAACCTGAGCGGCATGGACTGCGGCATGATCCTGCCCGGCAAGGTCCAGGGCGAGGTGTTCGGCGACGCGAACGACAATGGTATTTGGGACGCCGGCGAGCAGGGCATGGTCGGCACGGTCGTGCGCATGATGAACGAGGAGGGCGAGGTGTTCTCTACGGTTGTCGGCGCAGACGGTGCATATGTGTTTGACGCGGTGATGCCCGGCTACTATTACCTGCGCTACGAGCTGCCCGATAACACCATTTTTGCCAAGCAGATCTTCGGCGGCAACACGGTCGCCGGCAATGATGGCGTGGCGGAAACCACCTGGTTCAATTTTGTGATGGCCGATCAGCTCACCATGCCGCTGTGCGGCGCGATGACGCTGGCACGCTTTGATGGCGTGACCTATTTCGACGTCAACGCCAACGGCGTGATGGATGCAAACGAGCAGCCCATGGCGGGCGTGAGTCTGGTGCTGGCGCCGGAGAATGCAGAGCTTGAGACGGTGTCTGCGGTGACGGCGGAGGACGGCGTGTTCTGCTTGAACGGCATGCATCCCGGCCTGTACAATCTGACCGTCACCTTCCCGGCCGGTTACGTCAAGTCCCGCGGTCACGTGGGCCTGGCCGTGACGGACGGAACCAGCGGCGAAACCCGCGGGATGCAGATCACCATGGGCCAGACGTTGGAGAATCAGCAGCTGGGCGCAGTGGTTCATGCTTCGCTGGTGGGCCAGCTGTGGCTGGACGCTGATCTGAATGGTCGGCTGGATCTGGGCGAGGTCGGCATGGCGGGTGAAAAGATCGAGATCATCGACGATGCGACCGGCGAGATCTTCGGTTCCATGTATACCGATGCGAGCGGCCGTTTCGAGGCTCGCAACAGCCTGATCCCCGGCAGCTACAGCCTGCGCTATGTGCTTCCGGACAACTGCATCCCGGCGGTGAACGGCGATTCGACCTTCACGGCGGATACAGCCAAGGTCAGCGCCTATGTGACCGAAGATGACGGCACGATGACGGAAAAGACCGCGACGAAGAATGTGCTGGTGATGAACGGCATTCAGCTGAACGAGTCCGAGGAGAAGTCCGACATTTATCTGGGTCTGATCCGTTACACCTCCGTGGGCGGCATGACCTGGACGGAAAAGAACGATGAATTGACGCCTGTGGCCGGCGCGGAGGTCGTGCTGAACGACGTGCTGGGCAATACGCAGCTCACCACCACCGCAGACGCGAACGGCCGCTATCTGTTCGAGGGTCTGCTGCCCGGCGCCTATCAGCTGAGCGTGGTGGTGCCCGACGGTCAGGTCGTGGTCGAAACCAGTGATGAGCGCGTGAATGACGGCAAGGGAAACAGTGTGATGGATCATAGCAGCGGCCGTACCGGCGTCAGCGGCGTATTCAGCGTCGTGATGGGCGAGGACCAGCTGAACATGGACATCGGCAGCGTGATCCCTGGCCGAGTGGGCGATCTGGTCTGGCTGGACGAGAACGGCAACGGCCTGCAGGATTCCGGAGAGTACGGTATCCCGAATGTGAAGGTCGAGCTGCTCAGAAACGGCGTGGTCGTTGCTACCACCTTCACCGACCAGTACGGTTTCTACTTCTTTGGCGATGTCTATCCGGCAACCTACACGCTGCGGGTGACGGCGGCCAATGTGAAGCCCACTGTGTATCGTGAAGATATTGCGGGCGTGTGCTCCATCATGCTGGAGAGCGGCGAATCGGCGCCCTTCAGCGTGTCCAGCGGCAAGCGTTACTACAACGCCGACGTCGGCCTGGTGTCCACGGCGGCAGGCCAGGTCCCTGATGGCTACGGCGAGGGTGCGCTCCAGGATTGGACCAAGCCTGCGACCAAGTAAACAAATATGCCTCCGCCTGAACAGACGGAGGTTTTTCTGTGCAATCGAACATAGCGGCACGGAAAAAGTTGATTTATCAGGCGGAATCTGCTATAATCATTCTGGGTTTCTATCGGATGATCGGGAGGAAGCGGCTTTGAAGTATCTGACGGATCGGACAAAGGGCCAACTGGACTTCATTGCCCGCGTACTGGCAGAAGCGGAGCGGAAAGACCGCACGCTTGCCGAACGTGCCTCGTTTCTGACGATCACAGAGCGAAACCTGGAAGAATTTCTGACGATCCGGTGCCCGAAACCAACGGACGAGGTGCGCGAGCGCGTCGAGCAGCTGTATTGCAGGCTGGACCAACTGGTCAGGCAGTTTGCGCCGAAGCATGAGGTCGATGGCGAGCAGGACAGAAGCGATGAGCCTGCGTTCCGTATTCTTCGCAACCGGAGCAGATCCTGTGCCGAGGACGCTGCGGATGTTCTGGCAGCGGTGGAAGCATGCCTCCAAAAGCGGGAGGCAGGGCGGCCTGTGCAGCTGGAATGCGCGGAGGATACGCCGGAGGATGTGGTGGAGGCTTATCGGGAAAAGCATTCTCTGAAGGATATTCCACTGCGGCGCTGGCCCGGAAAAGTGCGCGTGGCAGAACTGATGAAGGACCTGGCCGGTGAAACCGACGCAGACGATGGAGCAGACTTGCTGAAGGAAGGCGAGCTGTTCGAGCAGATCGCAAAGGCGGATCGTTTGCAGATCCATCCATACGACAGTTTTGAACCTGTGTTGCGGCTGCTGGAATCCGCTGCCGGGGACGCCATGGTCACGAAGATCAGCATCACGCTGTATCGCACGGCTCCGGAGTCGCGGTTTGTCGCAGCGCTTCTGGCTGCTGCCGGACGAGGCGCGGCGGTCACGGCTATCATCGAACTCAGAGCGCGCGGCAGCGAGACAGCGAACATCGAACTGATGAAGAAGCTGAGAGCGGCAGGCGTAAAGGTCATCTGTCCGAAGGGACTGCGTGTCCATGGCAAGCTGCTGCTGATCGAGCGCGAGGAGGCTGGGAAGCCACGTCAATACGCGCAGCTGGGGACCGGCAATTATCACGAGGAAAACGCGCGGCATTACACCGATGTGAGTCTGCTGACGGCGGATGAAACGCTGTGCGGCGATGCAGCCGCTTTCTTTGCGGCGATGGAGGCGGAGACGGAGCCGACGCTCCAAGCGCTGTCCATGTCGCCGTACAACCTGCGGGCGGAGCTGCTGCGGCTGATCCGCCGCGAGATGAGCTGCGCCATGAACAAGCGCCCCAGCGGCATCACGGCGAAGGTGAACGCGCTGACCGATGAACGCATCATTGATGCGCTCTATGACGCCAGCCGAATGGGCGTGCCGGTCCGGCTGATCGTGCGCGGGGAGTGCCGGCTGCAAGCGGGGGTGGAGCGCGTGTCCGAACAGATCTCGGTCCGGTCGATCGTGGGTCGCGAGCTGGAGCATGCGCGTGTGTTCCGCTTTGAAGGCGGCGGTGAGCCGGAGCTGTTTATCTCCAGCGCCGACTGGATGACGCGCAGCTTTGACAAGCGACATGAGCTCCTGATACCGGTGCGGGACGCGGCAGCAAAGCGCCGTCTGTCAGAATGGCTGGACCTGCAATTGCGGGACACGGTCAATGCCTGGGAGCTGCACATGGACGAATATACGGCCAGTCGATGTTGCACGACTGACCGCCTGATCGACGCACAGGCAGAAATGCGTCACAAAAATCAAGAGGCTACGGATGATATTCATCCTACAGATAAGGACCGTTGATACGGTCGGAAATGGGAGGAAAGCATATGTACATTTATAACAGCATGACCCGCCGCAAGGAAGAATTCAAGCCGATTCATGAGGGCGAAGTGGGCATTTACGCCTGCGGCCCCACGGTCTATGACTATTTCCACATTGGCAACGCGCGTCCGTTCATCACCTTCGACGTGCTGCGCCGCCAGCTGGAGCGCGAGGGTTTGAAGGTTACCTTCGTGCAGAATTTCACCGACATTGACGACAAGATGATCAAGCGTGCCAACAAGGAAGGCATCACTGTGAAGGAGCTGGGCGAACGCTTCATCAGCGAGTATTTCGTGGACGCCAAGGCGCTGGGCATCCGCCCTGCCACCGTGCATCCCAAGGCCACTGAGCACATCGAGCAGATCATCAAGCTGGTGCAGCGCCTGATCGACAACGGCCATGCCTACGTGGGCAAGACCGGCGACGTGTATTATCGCGTGTCTGCGTTCCCGGGCTACGGCAAGCTGTCCGGCCAGAGCGTGGAGGACCGCGAGATGGGCGCATCCGAGCGTCTGAACGTGGAGACTGACAAGGAAGCTCCCGCCGACTTTGTGCTGTGGAAGGCACAGAAGCCCGGCGAGCCCGCTTGGGAGAGCCCCTGGGGTATGGGCCGTCCCGGCTGGCACATCGAGTGCTCTGCCATGTCCATGACTTACCTGGGCGAAACCTTCGACATCCACTGCGGCGGCAAGGATCTGCTGTTCCCTCATCACGAGAATGAGATCGCCCAGAGCGAGGGCGCGACCGGCAAGCCCTACGTCAATTACTGGATGCACAACGGCTTCATCAACATCGACGGCGAGAAGATGAGCAAGTCTCTGGGCAACTTCTGGACTGTGCGCGATATCTCGAAGCTGTACGACCTGGAGGTCGTGCGCATGTTCATGCTCAGCGCCCATTATCGCAGCCCCATCGACTTCTCCCACGAGCAGATCAAGAATGCCCACAGCGCTCTGACCCGCATGTACACCGCACGCAACCGCATGCAGGCCCTGCTGGCCGCGGCCAAGGAGCAGCCCATGACCGAGGCGGAGACTGCGCTCACCGAGCGTCTGAAGGAATATGAGCAGCACTTTGACGCGGCGATGGACAACGACATGAACACGGCTGAGGCCATCGGCGCCATCTTCGAGCTGGTCAAGGACGTCAATGTGTCCTTGAATGAGCAGAGCAGCAAGGCTGCGGTGGAGGCTGCCCTGAACAGCTTCAGCAGCCTGACCGGCGTGCTGGGTCTGGTGCAGAAGGAGAAGCTGGAGGAGAAGGAAGCGGAGATCCCGGCGGAGATCCAGGCGATGGTGGACGAGCGCGCCGAAGCCCGCAAGAACAAGGACTGGAAGCGCTCCGACGAGCTGCGCGACGCCATCAAGGCGGCCGGTTATATCCTCGAGGATTCCCGCGAGGGCCAGAAGGTCCGCAAGGCGGATTGATGCAAACAAAAGATACGATGGGACGGACCAGAAGCATAGCCTGCGGCGTGCTTCTGGCCGTTGCCGTTTTGCTGATGATCTCGGGCGTCGCCACTGGTTATCGTCCACACAGTCAGGAGCGATATTCCTCATCCGGACAGAACGTTGAGGTGACGCCGGTAGAGGCGCCGCGTGGCAGCGGGATCAAGGTCAACACGGCGGACGCAGAAACGCTGGCCGAGCTGCCTGGGATCGGTGAAAAGCTGGCGCAGGCGATCATTGATGAACGCGAGGCGAACGGTCCGTTCTACTACCCGGAGGATCTGACGGCGGCGAGCGGGATCGGCGACAAAAAGCTGGAGGCCATCCGCGGACTGATCGACCTGGACACGGAAGATCCGTGAGCACGGACGTCATCGGCTGTTCATCCGCCGGAAAAACGCTGAGTTTGGAGAAAAGATCATGAAAGATGTATTGTCCGTGATCCTGTTCAGCACCCTTGGCTTTGCGCTGATTTGGGGATCGGCTGAGTTTGTGAAGCGCCTGGGCAGCAAACTGCCGCCTGACCCGCCCATCATCAGCGCCACGGCGAAGGTCATCGCCAAGCGCGAGGAAAAGAAGCTGGGCGCTGGCACGAAATATTACGTCACCTTCCAGTTGGAGGGCGACGAACGCATCGAATTGTCCGCCGAGGGCGAGCAGTATGGTCTGCTGGTCGAGGGAGACAAGGTCGATCTGACCTATCAGGAAAAGAAATTGCTGGAGTATCTCCGGCTGTAAGAGGGAGGCGCCGCGGAAATGGCTTATCAGGCATTGTACCGTCAGTGGCGGCCCACGACGTTCTCACAGGTGGTTGCGCAGGAGGCGGTCGTCGCCACGCTGCGCAATCAGGTGGTGTCGGGCCGCATTGCCCATGCGTACCTGTTCTGCGGCAGCCGAGGCACCGGCAAGACGTCGCTGTCCAAGATCATGGCCCGTGCCATCAACTGCGAGCATCCGGTGGGGGGCGATCCCTGCGGCGAGTGCGAGAGCTGCCGCCGATTGCTGGCGGATGAGAGCCTGGATGTGATGGAGATCGACGCAGCGTCCAGCAACGGTGTGGATGAGATCCGCGACCTGCGCGAGACGGTCAAATATCCGCCGCAGCATGGCCGCTATAAGGTCTACATCATCGACGAGGTACACATGCTGTCCGCGTCGGCCTTCAACGCGCTGCTGAAAACGCTGGAGGAACCGCCGGCACATGTGGTGTTCATCCTGGCAACCACCGAGCCGCAAAAGCTGCCCGCAACGATCCTGAGCCGCTGCCAGCGTTTTGATTTTGGCCGCATCCCGGCCTGGCAGATCGCCGGGCGTTTGCAGGAGGCGGTGGACGGCGCGGGAGCAACAGCGACGGAGAATGCGCTGCAAATGATCGCCCGCGCGGCGGAGGGCGGCATGCGCGACGCACTGTCGATCCTGGACATGTGCCTGGGCTATCGCAACGATGTGGATGAGGAGCTGGTACACAGCGTGCTGGGCACCAGTGACCGCAGCTTCCTGTTCCGCTTTGCCGAGGCGCTGCAAAATGCGGACGCTGCCACGCTGATCGCCATGATCGACGAGCTGATGCGCGGCGGGCGCGAGCCGGTGGTCTTTGCGAAGGACGTGTCGCAGCATCTGCGCTCGCTGCTGATGGCAAAGTGCTGCCCGAATGAATTGTCGGCGCTGCTGGACATTACCCAGGAGGATGCGGAGGAGTTCATTGGTCAGTCAGAGGGCTTTTCCGAGACTCGGCTGATGAGCATGATGGAGCTTTTCATGGCCGTGGAAACGGAGCTTCGTTTTGCCTCGTCGCCGCGCATTGCGCTGGAGGCGGCGGCGCTGAAAGCCTGTCTGCGGACCGGCGAGGCCGACGTGGCCGCCATGAACGACCGCATTGCCGAGCTTGAAAAGCAGGTCGCAGACCTGACGGAAAAGCTGAAAAACGGCGCTTTTGCCGCCGCACCCACAGCAGCAAAAGCGGCAGCACCCAAGAGCAACGCCGCCAAGCCCGCCGCAGCACCGGCTGCGCCCAAGGTCCTGACGCCCACCGGACGCAGTGCCGATGACGCCTGGAAGGAAGCCGTCAATCAACTGAAAAAGAGTGCGCCAGGTTTGCCGGGCATGCTGAATATGGGCAAGTTTATCGGCTGTCAGGGCAATGTCTACCAGTGGGAATGCCCGGCTGGCCAGGAAATTTACGCTACGGTGCTGAACAAAGAAAGCACGAAGGCGCAGATTGCCGCCGCCATCAGCGAAGCAGCCGGAATCGAAAGTCATTTTGATGCAATCGTTGCCGGTGCAAAGAAGCAGACTGGCAGTCAGAACGAGGACGACTTCATGGGTCAGCTGACCGCGACCTTTGGCGCCGAAAACGTGATGATCCAGGACGAGCCGCGATAGAATTGAGACCGTTGCCAAACCGGCAGCGGTTTTTCATTCACAAGCCAATAATTCTCAGAATCAATCCACATGCTCGGATAAAAAGCTCCACAAACTTTATTCGCTCGCCACGTCCAACAAGCACGCAAAAATCGCAGGGTCAGGGACCCAATCCCTGCCCCTGCGATTTTTGCGTGGGTGTTGGCCGTGGCGAGCGAATAAAGTGTGTGGAGCGTTTTATCAGAGCATGTGGATTGATTCTGAGGATTTTTGGCTTG
>R21__coassemble_1882_pt1 | contig 13216 bp, 13 predicted proteins | sample R21__metabat2_low_PE_059 | metagenome-assembled genome bin R21
GACATTTGTCCTCCAGGCAGGGCTCAGGGGGCTGCACCCCCTGGTTACTTGCAGGTGTCACACACGAAATCGGGACGCTTTTCGACGATCTCGGAGTCTTCGACGGGGGGCTGGCCGATCCAGGCGAAGGCGTCGTTGATCTCGAGGGTCATGGCGCCGTCGTCGTTGACGAACAGCGGGATACCAATGCCGCCGTGCTCCTTGACAGGGGCAAAGAGGGGAGCAGTGTCACGGATTTGCAGGAATTCACGGAGATTCGCAGTGCTTTCGGTGATGTCGACATACTCGGCTTCAAAGCCGCGGGCAGCCTGGATGGCCTTGTAATTGCGGCAGTCGATGCAGATGGCGGCGCCATATACCTTCATGATGGGTTCCTCCTTCAGCAATTTGCTTATGTGATGATAACTGCAACCATTATAGTACGTTTTTCTCGATTCGTCAAACACGAAAAAGACAGTATGCGGCAGGAAAAAACAGGTCCATGCGCGAATCTATGATTGACAAGCATCAAGGAGGGACGCCGATGCGCCCGATCATCCACTATCGCCCAGAAAAGAACTGGATCAATGATCCGAACGGTTTGTGCCAGATCGACGGATGGGTCCATCTGTTCTATCAGTATAACCCGCATGGGTGCGTCTGGGGCGACATGCACTGGGGCCACGCCCGCTCAAAGGACATGTATCAATGGGATAGTCTGCCCATTGCCATGACGCCTGACGAAGCCAACGGCGAGATCCACTGTTTTTCTGGCTCCTGCTGCAAGGATGCGGAGGGCAAGCCGCATTTCTTCTACACGAGCATCGGCCGCGATGAGGACGGTCGCGATTGCGTGAACGGTGCGCAGCAGTGGCACGCCGAACCGGCAGACGACGACCTCACGAAGCTCACACAGACTGGCGAGGGGGCGTTATTGGACGAAATTCACCGCGGCAAGCATGTCCGCGATTGGCGCGATCCCTGTGTGATCCCTTATGAGGGAATGTACCTGATGGTGCTGGGTGGATGCCTGGAGGGCCGTGGCTGCATCCTGCTGTATACGTCGGAGAACATGAGGAACTGGACTTACCGACATGTGCTGCTCCAGGCGGAGAAGGCCGACAATGTGCCGTGGGAGTGCCCGAATCTGTTGATGCTTAATGGCAAGGCCGTTGTGTTCTGGTCGCCCTGCGCGGCAGTGCGGTACGCTGTTGGTACATTCGATGATGGATTGAATTTCAGGACCGAGCGGATCGGCCTGCTTGATCCTGCCGGACGTCAAGGATATTATGCGCCGCAGGCGTTCCGCGACGAGCAGGGGCGAACGATCCTGATGGGCTGGATGCCGGAATGCGACGGCGATGCAGCGGCGGTCCGGCGCGGTTGGAGCGGTGTGATGAGTTTGCCGCGGCTCCTGTCCATCAAGCGCGGTAATCTTTGCGCTGAGCCGCTGCCGGGATGGCGAACGATGGTTGGCGAGGGCGTCCCTGTGACGGCGGACGAACCTATGGAAGCCGGGCGGCATTTTATTCTGCATGGCAGGTGCCGAGCGGAGCTGGAACCATTGTCGGTGACAATGCTTGCAACGACGGATGGCATGGAGCAGACCGAACTGACGCTCACCACCAGCGGCATGCTATATCTGGGCAGGATCGGCTCGTCGCTCAGCGGCGAACCGAACAAGTCGGCCATTCTGCGCAAGGTCCCGCTGAACGAAAGTACCGCAGATTTCTTCCTGTGTGTGGATGGTACGGCGCTGGAATGCATGGTCAATGGTCAGTGGCTCTCAGGCCGGGTGTATCCGACGCGCGAGGACGCTGTGTGGCTGACCGTACAGGGTGAGGACGTGGATTTGACGTATTATCCGATCAAAAAGCAATGAGGGGACCGGCAGCGGTCCCTTTTTTTGCTGCGAAAAAATGGAGAAACCCTCTTGACAAATAGCTCGCAGTGCGATATATTATACATCGTAGTGCGATACATCGCAGTGCGGAAAATGGGGTAGGATAATGGATGCGCATATTAAGAAGGTCTATGTGCCAATGACAGAGAGCAGCTTCTACATCCTGCTGTGCATGCGGCGGCCCAATCACGGGTACGGCGTGGTGCAGCGGGTGAAGGAGATGACCCAGGGCGAGGTGCTGCTGGCGCCCGGCACGATGTATGGCAGTCTGTCCAAGATGGAGAAGGATGGACTGATCGAGTTTGTGACAGAGGAAGAAAAACGCCGCATCTATCAGATCACGGCGTTGGGCAATGAAGTGCTTCAGCTGGAATTGAAGCGGATTCAGCGGCTGTATCGGAACGCCAGGGAGGAAATGGCATGAGCATGAAGAAAGAAATCAAGTGGTTCGGGCTGACCCAGTACAATGAGGAAGCCGCCTATCTGCGCGATATGCATAAGCACGGCTGGAAGATCGTCGAGATCCGTTTCCCCTGTACCTATTATTTTGAGGAATGCGAGCCGGAGGATGTGGTCTATCAGCTGGACTACAACCAGGAGGGTGTCAGCAACAAGACGGAGTACAAGCAGATGTTTGCCGATTGCGGCTGGACGTACCTGTTTGACTTTGTGGGCTACAGCTATTTCTGCAAGCCGGCGGCAGAGACGGAGGGCAACGAGGACATCTTCTGCGATGACGAATCCCGGCTGGAAATGATGAAGCGGATCTTCAAGGGACGCCTGCTGCCGCTGCTGCAGATCCTTTTCCCGGCGCTGTGGCTGCAAACGTTCTCGTCCCGCAGCGCACAAGACCTTGGTGTTGTCGACACCGTGCTCACGGTGCTGATCGTGGCAGAGGTGGTCGCTTATGCAGCGATATTTGGCTGGTTCGGCCTTGAATATATGAAAATGGTCAAAAAGATGAAAGAGTGATCGTAATGCAGAAGAAGGATTACAACGCGCTGGAGTTGATCGGCGGCACGATGATGGTGGTGGCGATTGCCATTTCGTTCAGGCACCCGTATGCGGGGACGAATGACGTGCTGCTGTTTATTAGCGAGGCAGCGCCGTGGGTGTTGATGGGATGCGGGGTGGCCTGTATTCTGTCAGGCGCAGCGAAGAAGAAGGGGTGAATCGACAATGGAAGCAATCTGGACCAGGATGTATGAAGCGGCGAAAGCTGTGCGGAATGAACGCCGAGTCTCTGAATACGTCACCTGCGGCGAGGTATCTGCGGCGGTGCTGTCAAAGAGCGGCAGGATCTACACCGGGGTATGCGTTGACACGTGCTCGACACTGGGCATCTGTGCAGAGCGCAACGCGATCTTCAACATGCTGACCAACGGCGAGCAGGAGATCGACAAGGTACTGGCCATTCTGCCGGATGGCACCAGCGGTGCGCCCTGCGGCGCCTGCCGGGAGCTGATGGTGCAGTTGATGCCGGGCAAATACCAGGCCATCGAGATCATGCTTGACTACCAAACCGGCAAAACCATTACGCTGGGTGAGATCACCCCTGAATGGTGGATCAAATGAGAAAAACACCTCCTGTTGTAGAAAAAAGTACGACAGGAGGTGTTTTGTATGGCACGATTATATGAAATATGGGCGAAGTGTGAAAGAATACAGAGTTCCTGCTCACTTCATGTGGACATTGACATGGGGATAGGTCATTTCAACATTGTGCTGCTTGAAGGCGGCGTAGAGCTTCTCGTTCAGAGCATTGCGGACGGGCCAGAAATCGGCGGTGGAGGTCCAGAAACGGATGATGTAGTTGATGGCGTTGTCGCCATAGCTGTCCAGAATGACCTCCGGCGCGGGATCGTTCGCAATGTTGGGGAAGGTGTTGATTGCGGAGAAGATCGCGGCGCGGACTTCTTCGGGGGTGTTGTCGTAGGAAGCGGAGATCGGCAGATCGACGCGGCGTTTGCCGTTGATGGTGTAGTTGATCAGCCGCGCACTGTGCAGCAGGCTGTTGGGCACATAGATGACCTTGCCGTCGGGGGAGAGCAGCTTGGTATGCAGGAAGCCGATCTCCTGCACAGTGCCGGAAATGCTGTCGGCCTCGATAAAGTCATTCAGCGTGAACATCCGGCTGGCCAGAATGATGATGCCGCCGGCCAGATTGCTCAGCACGCCCTGGACCGCCAGAGAAATAGCCAAGCCAACGACGGAGAACAGCGCCACAAACGACGTGATCGGAATGCCGATGATGTTTGCTGCCAGCATGATGGACAGGAAATACAGCAGGAACTGCAGGGTGGTCTTCAGCATGGCGTGCAGGGCGGGATCAATGGTCGGGATATGAGTGATGGCCTTATTGAACAGCTTCAGGATCAGCTTGGTTATCAGCAGCGCGATGAACAGGGTAGTCAGGCCCCAAAGGATCTTGTCAACGCCGAGATTGACGAGGGTATTTACGATGTCCATGGGATTTGTGACATCCACGGGATTCGCAACGTCCATGGGATTTGCCTCCTTTGTATCATGATGATGAACAGAGACAGTATAGCACACGAACAGGAACGGTGCAAGACAAGCGGACAACAAAACCGCCCGGAACAGCAATGTGAACCGAGCGGCATGAGATGGCGGAATGGTATTACATGCTCTTGACGTCCAGTCCCTCATCCTTCACGGCGTCGAGAATGGTGCTGCCGCCTACGACGCACATGGCGCCCGCCTGGCCCAGCTTCTCCAGCATGGGGACCCAGGACAGCAGCTTTTCAGGCGTGGTGGCCAGCATGTCGCGGCGTTCCTGGCAGAGAGTGTCAAAGGTCACGCCGTTGAACCAGTTGGCGTCGGCAGCTATGCCCTGCTGACGGGGGCTGGCCAGACGTTCGGTGGCGCCGATAGCGGCGATGATGGACTTGTCGATGGATTCGCCGCTGGCAGCGTACTCGCGGATGAAGTCTGCCATGCCGCGATAGGCAGCCAGGGAGTTGGCGGCGGAGGGATCGCGGTAGGAGTGCGCGGTGATCACATTGTCGCGGGTGGCGCGGAAGCCGGTGCCGTAAGCGCCGCCCTTCACGCGGACTTCGTTCCACAGCCAGGCGTAGGTCAACACGTTCGCCAGCACGTTCAGGCTGCCGTCAAAAGTGCGGCCGGCATCGGTCAGGCTGGCGCCCATGGCGGCAAAGCAGATCGGCGCTGGGATGGCGACGCCTTCCTTTTCAGGCAGTTCGACAGCGCAGGCCATGTCGGCGGGGACCAGCGTGCCCTCGGGCAGCGCGGAGAGCAGTGCGGACACATCCACCGGCTCGGCGGCGGTCACGGACAGGGTCAGGCGGGCGCGGCACATGGTTTCGGCCTGAGTGGCGGTAAAGACCTTGGTCAGATCGGCAATACGCGCGTCAAAGTCCTGGGCCACGCCGTGCAGCCACTCGACGAAGGAATAGCCGGAAACCAGCTCATAGGCGGCCAGCTTCGCGGAGAAGCGTGCGGTGGTGCGCATGTTGGCGAAGCTGTTGCCGGCCATCACGACGCGCTGACGATTGTACTCGTCGGCTTGCAGTACCAACTCCTTGATGCGGTCGGGCTGATCGTAGCGGGTGGAGGTCAGGATCTCGACCAGCAGGTCGATGGCCTCGGGCAGTTTGCTCTCCAATACGGAGCAGGTGACCACACCGCAGGGCAGGCAGGCCGCGGTCTGGCCAGGCTTGGCGTAGACGCCGCCCATAAAGTCCAGATTGCCCATCACAGACTTGATCAGCTGCTGAAGCTCCGCAGCGGTGTGCTTGGCGGTGGGCAGCTTGCCCATCAAGCGGGTCATCAGCGCACGCTCCTGGAGCAGACCGTCGGTGATGGCAAAATACAGGTTCATATGAACGATGCCCTTGCAGGGCAGCTTGTGGACCAGCACGGTGACGCCGTTTACTTCGGTAACTTCCGTGGGGATATCCTCGGGCTGGGGATTGACCTCATCCAGAGACAGGACGGGCAGCGTGGCGACCTTTTCGGGTGCGTCGGGAGTCTGCTGCCAGTCGGCCAGGACGCGGTTCATTTCGACCAGCTCGTCGACCTCATCGGGCGTCATGGCGGCAACGGTCGCCTTCACGCGGTCTGCCTCGATCCTGGCACGCTCCTCGCCGATGGTGGCGGAGGGCAGCACATGCAGGATGGACAGGTACTTTTCATCCATGATCAGGGCGAGCAGGTCCTCATAATAATCAGTATCCAGGTAGGCGCGCAGGGCGGCGAAGGTATCGTCCCAAACCAGGTAATCCAGCGGGTCGCCGCCGTGCAGCCAGGAGCGCATGGCCGTGATATTGCGGATGAGGCCCGCAGGCTCATGGGGCTCGCGCATCTGGAACTCCAGCTGATTGATGGTGGCGGCCAGGCTCTTTTTGTCGATGCCGTTCTTCACCAGCGCGGCGACGGTTTCGCGCAGGACGCGCTTGATCTCGTCGGCCTGATCGTCATTGGTGTTGTGGACGCGCACCATGACATAGGGCTGGTACATGTCCTCCATGACGATCATGCTTACGTCCTGGCCCAGACCGGCCTCCAGCATGGCGCGCTTGATGGGCGCCTCGGGGGTGCCGGCCAGCACGTCCGCCAGCACGCAGGCGGCAGTGATCGTCTCCTTTTCCTCCCAGGAGCAGAGTACGCGGCCAAAGGCCAGCTGTGCCTTGCTTTCGGGGGAATCGGTGGCGGCCAGCTCGGAATAGCGGGTCATTTCATGGGCAGGCAGGACTTCCTGCGGGAAGATGTCGTGTTTTTCCTCGCGGCGCTCAAACTTGGACAGATAGCCCTCGTCGATCAGCGTCAGCACCTCGTCCAGCGGCACTGCGCCGTCCAGCCAGATGCGGGCGTTGGAGGGATGATAGAAGCGGCGATAGGTATCCAGATACTTTTCATAGGTCAGGTCCGGGATGGCCGCTGGATCGCCGCCGGAGCAGAAGCGATAGCAATTATCGGGGTAGAGCAGGGCGGTGATGCCCATATCCACGACCTCATCCACGGAGGAGGTAGCGCCCTTCATCTCGTTGAACACGACGCCCTTGTAGATCGGCTCGGCGTCCTTGTCCTTCAGCTCGATGTGCCAGCCCTCCTGGCGGAAGATGTTGGGATTGCGGTCGATCATGGGGTGGAACACGGCGTCCAGATAGACGCTGGTCAGGTTCATGAAGTCGGCCTTGTTGCGGCTGGAAACCGGGTACATGGTCTTGTCCGGGAAGGTCATGGCGTTGAGGAAGGTGTTCATGGAGCTCTTGAGCAGCTCCACAAAGGGCTCCTTGACCGGGTACTTGTCAGAGCCGTTGAGCACGGTATGTTCAAGAATATGGAATACGCCGGTGGAATCCTCGGGGATGGTCTTGAAGGCGATGGAAAAGAGCTTGTTGTCGACACCGTTGTCGATCCAGATCAGCTCGGTGCCGGTCTTGTCATAGACCATCTCGACCATGGCGCCGGACAGCTCCGGGACCTCGCGGACACGGGTGACAGTAAAGCCATGAAGGGTATCGCCGATATTGAGAGCCATGGGGTTACTTCCTTTCAAAATGAAATAAGGGGATTACTTTTCCAGATGCAGACGCGCCGCGACGGCATTGTCGGGTTTGGTGTCCTCCAGCGTCATGGGGATGCCCTCGTGGGCGCGGGCGAAGGACAGCAGTCGGTCGTACTTCATCTGACCCAGACCACAACCCATCGAAAGCAAATCCACATTGCCGGGCACGACCTGGTAGTCCTTCATGTGCAGGATGCGGATGCGGTCGCCGAAGCGGCGGATGGATTCCTCGATGATGGCGTCAGCCTGGGTGTGATTGGCGGGGGTCAGCAGATTGACGGTATCCAGGATGATCTGAATATTGTCGGACTTGATGGCATCCAGCACGCGCTCAGCGCGCTCGGGCGTGTTGACAATGTGACGGCACACCGGCTCGATGGCGAAGATCGCACCTTCCTCCTCGGCCCAGCGGACCACAGGGCGGATGCGGTCGATGAACAGCTGCAGGGATTCCTCGGTCCAGCACTCCGGTACGGTCTTGTAGCCGGTGTTGGGTGCGCCGGTTTCGGTACCGACCACCACGGCGCCGGTCAGGCGAGCAAAGCGCAGGTGGGCCTTGTAGATGGCGAGCGTGCGCTCCAGTTCCTCAGGATCGGGCGTCGCCAGGTTCAGATAGCAGCCCAGCACGGCCAGCTGCTGATGGTACTTGGCGCAGGTTTCCTTCACCTCGGCGGCCAGATCATCGGTCAGAAGCTCGGGGGCGCTACCCATCTTGAAGCCGGGAATGACCTTCTGCATGGCCAGGTGGACGCAGGAGAAGCCCTGCTGCTCGGCATTGGAGAGATGTTCGGCCAGCGTGACGCCGGCGGTGTCGTGCAGACGGATACCAATATTCATTGTCATGACCTCCTGTATAGATTCAAGCATAGGGAAATGAATTGCTTATGAATTGGGAACAAGAATACCCGCCGGGAAGGGAACGGGCTGCTCCAGGCCATCGTAGAGAATGGCGTCCAGCTTGGGCACGGCGTCATGGGGTTCGATGGTGCGGCCCTCGGGCAGGATGAGGCGGGGTTGGAAGCCGCTGCGGATCAGTCTGGCATAATCGGCGGCGCAGGTAAGGCGCTTGTCCAGTTCGACGCCGTAGGGCGCGACAGCCGGGTCGATGGCGTGAATATCGGAGCCGGACAGCATCGGCTTGCCGAAGGCCTCGGCATAACGGCGGGCGATGACGTCCATGTAGGCTTCATTGCCGCAGTTGGCGATCTCAACGCCGTGACAGAAGGCAGGATAGATGCGGTCAAAGGGCACATAGCCGCGCTCCCGGAAGGGATGGGCCTGTACCACGCATCCGCCCAGGGCGCTCACCGTGTCAAACATCTCGCGCCGGGTCCATTGGCGGCACTCCGGATGCTCGTACAGCCAGGCCTTGTCCAGTCCGTAGACCAGATACTCGTCCGTATCCATGGTCTGCTCCCAAGCGAAGAAAACGTCCAGGCCGCGCTTGTCACCTTCATTTTTTGCGTGCTCATAGCCCAGACAGTAGGCATCCACCCACTCATGCCAGGGCAGGGAAGGATCCGGGGCAGGGCAGTAGCCGGTAAAGTGATCGGTTACAAAGATGCCGGTATAGCCCTGGTCGATGTAGTACTGTACATAATCTGCGGCAGGCTGGCGGGCACATTTGCTGGCCTCCTGGGTGTGCAGATGGGTTTCATATCGGAAGCTCATCGGGCTGAATCATCTCCTGTTTATCAGTATAGCGCAAAAAATTGGATTTGATAAGAGGAAAACCAAGATTCTATCCAGAAAATTATCAATGCATGGACGAAAGAAGAAAGGACGACGCATGAAGGAACGCACGATACGGGAATGCATGGCGAAGATGACGCGCAAGCAGGTGACCAGCATGGCTTTTAGGCTGAACCTGGATCCGCCGCCGAGACGTGCGCGGGACCTATTGGTCTGGCGTGACGAACTGGCGGAACAGCTGCCGGACATGGGCGCACGGGTGCGGGAATGCCTGGGCCTGGCGGGGATCAAAAAGCTGCGCGTCTGTCTGGAGCAAAGGGATGGCGTGTGGATGGCTCACCGCTCCCTTGTGGCCGCAAAGGAAGCTGAACGGACCTTCGCGACGCTGAAAATGCTGGCGCTGGCCTGGTCCGACCGACAGAATTGGTATGTGCAGGGCTGCCTGATGAAGATGCTTATCGTCCCGCACGGCGAGAAGCGGCTGCTGGATGCCAGCGACGATCTGGAAAAGGTCATGCGGGGGTATCTGCTGCACTTCGGCATGCTTCGCGCGGAGGAATTGCAAAAGATGATCATCAACCGCGACGACGCAGAGACGGTGAACGTGCTTTTGGCCGTGTGGGCGCGGCGGCGCGGGCTGGAGGGCGTGCTGATGGCAGAAAATGAGGTCTGGCTGATGAGCGACCGCCTGCAGGAGCCGGATGAATTATACAAGCAGGTCAATCGTCCGGACCGCAGACTGCTGCCCTATGCCAAGGTCACAGAGGATCAGGCGAGAGGCGCGGAAAAGCTGGGTGTGACAGGTGATCCGGAACTGGTGACGCGCCTGCTGGAGCTGGGCAAAAGGGTCCGCTCTGCCCCGCAGCGCATGCTGCTGCTGATTGCGGCGGGCGAGACTGCTTACAATGTCGATGATCGGCAGCAGGCGGCGACGGCGATGTGCCTTGATTTCGAGGGTACGCGCTATGCGCAGCTGGGCGAAATGCTGGTTAACCGCTATCTGAACACGGTGCCGGTGTGGTATGTAAAGGGACATACCATGGCGGAAGCCAGGCAGGAGGATCGCACGGCGGCAAAATGGAATGAACCTTGTCCCTGCGGCAGCGGACGAAAATACGGTCAGTGCTGCGGAAATTTCCAATAAAGATGAAAAAAACTGCCTCGACGATCATTGGGATCGTCAGGCAGTTCTTTTTGACGCTGCTCAGCTTCTGACCCGTGTGAGGAATGCTTCGGCCTCGCCCAGCAGCGCGGCGGATTGCTCGACGAAGGCATCCAGTTCAGCGGCGCGGACCGTGGGCGAGAGCGCGATATATTCCTTGAGATGATCAACACAGCGGGAAAGCTGCGCGGCGGCTTCGTCGAAATCCTTTTCCCAGGCCAGACGCTGAAGGTCATGCTCGACACGCAGCCGGTCGATGGTACGCAGGCGTTCATCCGCTTCGTCGGCAACGGCGGCGCGGCGGATCAGCTCCTTGATGCCTTCCAGCATGTCGGCGACGCAGGGCTGGGCCATCAGACGGGCCGCGGCGGAGCTTTCGGGCGCACACAGGGGAGCGTCGGCAGGCGCATCGGCACAGGGATACCCTTCTTCGGCCAACTCCTCGCGAACGGCGCTGATCAGATCGGGGCGGTGCTTGAGCAGCGTGCGGTACTTGTTCTGGTAGCGGAGCATGCGGCTGCGGTCGCCGTCGGCCATCTCCATGACGCAGGAGCGGACGGAGCGGCCCTCGCCCTTGGCAATCAGCACACGGCGAAGCAGATCATGAGTTTCCTCGGAGGTGAACTGACGCGGGGGCTCCATACGCGCTGGCGCGGCGTCAGGATGGGTGCGCATGCAGGCGTAGTAATAATTCCGGATCGAGTTGGGCTTGCGGCCCAGGTCACCGGACAGCTGCTCAAACACGGTGCGCAGGGGCCGGCCTTCATCGTTGGCCTGACGGACAGCAGTGAACAATTGGGCGGTTTCTGCGTCCTGCCAGCCAGAGGAGCGGCGGAACTTGACTTGATTTTCCATGGAAACACTCCCTTCAAATGGGTTTTCGTTCCTATTATGGACGGGCGGCGGGCAAAGCATACGTGTCAGATGAGCGGAAGCAGCGCATCATCCAGCGAACAGGCGCCCTGGGAATAAAGCCGGGAGGCCCGCTCCACATCTGCCCTGGGAACGTAGGCGTTGACGGCGGTAAAAGAGCGCGACGCCGCCCGGTCCAGCAGCAGCGGAACGCCGCTGGGATACAGGCGCAGAGAGAATTGGACCGGGTGAAGGCCCTGGGCTGCCAGGAGCTTCTGGGCGTCATGGTCTGTCAGTTCGCCAAGCAGTTCTGCCGCTTGCGGCGACGCGCCCTGGACAATGCTCGCCAGCCAGACCTGATCGGTGATGACTGTGTCCGCGACCAGCGTGCGGAAGGCGGCGGCCTTGCCGGAACTGACCAGCCCTTCCAGCGCAACCAGCTGTCCGGTGGTCAGCACGGCGCTGGCGCAGCGATGGGAAAGGTAGCGCTGATATACCTCGGTGGAATGCAGCGTGCCGAAGGATGCGGGAAGCGTCGGCACTTCCGGCAGGATGAGCCCAAGAGCGAACAACGCTGCGCCCGCAGGCGCCTGGAGGGCTTCATCGGCAGCGGACGCCGCCTCCAGCGGATAACCAGGGGTTGGTGTGGCGCCAGGGTCGACTGTCGCGGCAGGACGACCGAGCAGCGTAGTTGGCGCGGGCGTCGTGGCGATCCCTGGTTCCAGGCTTTCGTCGATGGCCAGCACATACCCGCCCCAGCACAATGGCAGTCCGACCTGCTGCCCTCGCCAGCGTCCGCAGCGCAGCAGCGCTTCTTCCGCAGACAGAACGCCGGACAGCTGCGAAAACATGGATGGGTCCGTCAAATCGCCGGGCATGTAGAGGACCAGATCTGGCAGCACCGCGTCCTCGCAGGTGAGTTCGCTGGCAGGGACTGACCGAAGGTAAGTCATGATGCCGGGATGGGTTTGCTCATACTGCTTGAGCGCTGCTTTCAGCCAGGCCTGACCGCCGCCGATGGACGAAACAGTCCAGATTCGCAGCAGCTCCCTGCTGCTGTCTGGAATCCCGGGCAGCCCGCCTGAAGGCGCCGAAGGCCGAAACCAGATCAACCACCCAATCACCCCCAAGGCGATCAGACAAATCAAGCGTCTTTTCATGAATCGGACACCTCACTTGGGGAAGATGTATGCACCCTGTCAAAGAAGTATGAGCATATGCAAGCGATATCCCGGCGCACATTATAAAAAAGCAGCAATCACCATCAGCACGCACGAAAAAAGCGGATGGATCAAGGTTTGGAACCCTGATCCATCCGTTTTTTCGAATCTATGTCAAGCCGCAGTACAAAATGGGTCCAGGACCGACCGGCCCTGGTGAGATGCAGGGAATACGCCTGCCCAGTGGGCAGTACCGCGAAGCGGAAAGTATTCCGAAGCATAGTGAAGGAGGAACAAAGCCCCTCCTCACGACACAGCGCGAATCCCTCGCGGGTCCTGGGCCACAATGCGGCCCTTGGTACTCACACCTTGATATTGTGCCACTTTCCACTCTGATACCTCCGCATAAAGAGGAAGATGCGGACGGTCATGTCGGAAAGGGTGGCGCACCAGGCTAGATTGAGGGCGATGGCGGTGTTGGCAAAGATGGAGGTGCCCACAAAGACGCCAAGGAAGGCGAGGCAGGGACGGATGATAGCGATGGTCAGGAGGCTGACGCGCGCGGTATAGTAGACGTCACCGGCTCCGCGGAGCGCACCGGAGGTCACGACGGACAGCATTTGAAGGGGCTGGATGATACCGAGGATGATCATGGTGTTCTCTGCCATCTGGCATACCACATCGGACGCGCCTTCCGTGATGAACATATTGACCAGCGGACCACGCAGGAAAATGCAGACTGACGCCAGGCCAAGCGCGATCATGAAAGAAAAGCGCTGTGCGAGTGAACCGTAAATATGCGCCAGATCTTTGCGCTTTTTGCCAAGCATCTGTCCGACCAGCGAGGTACCGGCAATGCCGAGACCATCCGCAAAGGAGAAGGACAGGTTCATGAACTTACCTGTGATCTGATGCGC
>R21__coassemble_1936_pt1 | contig 12927 bp, 10 predicted proteins | sample R21__metabat2_low_PE_059 | metagenome-assembled genome bin R21
CTTCCTTCTTGTCAGGTTTTTGTCCATCATAGCCTAACTTTCCGTGAAGAACCCAAAAAATACAGCATCAAACATGAATTTTTCCAACGTACTCGATATATTTTGAGGAAATCATGAAAAAACGGACTTTGCCGCACGATTGATGCGGTCCAAAGCCCGTTTCTGTTCTGTTTTTTCGGGGCAATCATTTGAGCGCTTGGCGCAGCCACTCGATTCCTCGCCCACGCGCCTGTGCAAGGCGCTCATCAATCTGTTTGTCCGGCATGATTCGATCTCCGGTGACATCCAGCATCCGTTTCAGCTGATCAATGCGGCTGTTCTTGGATTCAGGATCGTCCTCGCGGTATCTGCGCATCATTTGCACCTCCACGCCCATCAGCGTGGAGAACACCGTACCATGGAATGAATCCGTGCATACCAGCTCCGCACCGGCGATCCATCCCAGCCATTCCTCGGGCGACGCACCGTCTGCCAGCCTGTATGACTGTTGAAAGGATTCATCCGTGACCGGAAGCACAATCACCGGCAGCTTCCGCTCCTGCGCAATCGCCGCCGTTTGACGCCAGTAGTCCGGGTTTCTTCCTATATAATAGCACAGCATATACGGTTGCTGCACGTCCGGTTTCTTCGCCAGCGCTAACCACTGCTCACGCGTGATCAGACACACCGGGTCCGGCAGCACTGTCGGCTGCGAACCCATCATGCCGCACAGCAACGCCGCGCCCTCCTCCTCACGAACCGACACCGCAGAGAAAGAGCGCAGCAGCCTTCCGATCCTCCTGCCCTTCGCCTTTGAGGTCATTCGAGCCACGCCCAGCGAAGGCGCATAGGCAACACGGCGCTTTTCGCCCGCGAAGTCGAGAAAATATGCCGGATTCAGCCACACCGGCGACCAGATCTGGTCACTGCCGCACACCAGCGTATCGTATCGCTCCGCATTCGCCCGCAGCGCCTTCCGATCCCGGCACACGGGCGACAGCTTCATCTGCGCCTGATAAAACCGCCGGAAGGACGCCGATTTCTCCCGTGCGCCCTCCTGGCCCGCCTTGACCGCGCGCTTGCGCAGACCATCCAGGATCAGCGCAGGTGAATTGCCGCTGGTTAAGAGATTTTGGAGCTTTTCCTGGCTTGACGGCTGATAGTCAATATGCTCGACCTCATAGCCCAGCGACCGGATTGTCTGCTGAAGCGCCCAGGCCTGGAGCGTCGACCCATAATTATCGTTATGCAGAAAAGTCATGATCCCGATTCGCGTCATGTCATCATCCTCTTTCTCCTGCATTATACCATAGGCGCCGGCAAAAAGGAAGCGGTCATCCGGCGTAGAATCGCCGCGATCTGTGCGTGCAAAAAAGAGCGCCGCGCGACGCTCCTTTCTGCATGGTTCAGATTTTCTCAATTCGCTCCTCTGCCCTGGTCCCCGCTGATCTCGTGGATCATCGCACGGATGGCGGCATTCTCCTCCCGCAGCGACAGGATCTCACTGTTCAGCGCATCGTCCGCTTCCTCATACCGCTTCAGCAGCGCTTCGTTCGCTCCAGTCAGGTTCCGTGTCTTTTCCATCAGGATGCTCACCGGCCCGAGGAACTCCCGATAATGCTCCTTCGCATAGATGCACATGGTAAAGAAGTGCGCCCGCGTTTCACGGACATATCGACGCGCATCTTGCGCAGGCCAATCGTACAGCGACTCAACCAGCACGCCGCGCTCCGTCAAGCGGATCAGCAGCGCATAACGGTTTTCCACAAGCCGCTCATAATAATCTGCCCCCGTATATCGCAGCGCCGCCAGTATCTCTCCTACGCGCGGCTCGTCTGCCGTGAGTGCCTCCAAGGTCCGTTCATGGTCCTCCGGGATCAAATCGCCCGGCAGCGAATGATTCAGCGTCACCGCCAGCAGAATATCCAGCAACTCCGCCGACACCGGCAGGTGGAGATCGATCAGCATTCTGCACACCGACAAGCGCCGCCGATAATACACATCGCAGCCCATGTTGAAGTGTGACCGAATGAACGGAAGCGCCGCCGCAGTCATGGTCAGCTGCTTCTGCTCCGCTTCCTGCGTCACAATCTCAAACAACTCCAGCAAACTGTCTCTGTCGTTCATCCTCACACCTTCTCCCTGAGTTCAGCCAGATGCTTGCGCAGCGCCTTGTTTTCATTGCGCAGCTCCTGCAGCTTATCGTCCATCTTCTGCTTGATCTGATCGTGCTTCTTCGCCCACATCTCGACGGTTTTGGTCAGGCAGATCAGCTGATCCTGCATGATCTCCGTCACGTCATCCAGCTCCGGGTAATGCAATCTTGCATAGTCGCACATCGGCAGGAAATATGCGCGCGTCTCCCCGATATACTCCTGGATCTTGCGCTCAGACATGTTATACAGGTCAGTCACATTATGGCCGCGGTCGGAAAGCTTGATCAGCAGTGCCAGGCGATTTTCCTTGATCCCGCGGAAAAAAGCCTGTTCCTCCTCCAGGGTGAAATCCTTGCGCTTGGACACCAGCTTGACCGTCTGATATACCCGTTGATCCAGATGGTACTTCGTGTACAGCTCCCGTCCGCCATCCTCAAAGGGAATGTCCTCGATCATATCGTGACACAGCGCTGCCGCCAGCAGAATGTCCTCTTCCTCCGCCGAAATCGGCAGCCACAGGTCAGCCAGCATCTTGCACACCGTCAGGCAATGGATGACATACGGCGGCTGATGCGCCACGCCGTTTCGGATGATCGGCAGCTTCCGATATGTGCCGTTGTGCAGTCCGCGTGCAAGCGGCAGGGCCACCGCCGTGTTGAAAAGCCGATGCTTTTCGGCGTAATATTCCAGAAACTCATAGGAGGTACGGATCATCCAGAACTCGTCCTCATAAAAATCAAGCGTGTCCGGATCAATCGCAGAAAGCGCCTCCGTCACCCGCGCCCTGAACTCAGCTGTCGTTTCCATGCCGCTTCCCCCATTCTGCTGTTTTCCGATTGCATATCATATTGATTATAACACATTTCGCCGGTTTTCGCGCTTGTCCAATCAAGATTTCGTCAAATTCTGCATTTATCCTATTATCAATTCAAAATGACTTGTCCATACGCGGAGAATTTGCAGCATGGTGAACCTTTCGCCACCCACCGAAGTTCCTTATTTATCAACATGACAAATGTCCCTTGAAAAGCGGCCAGACAAGAAACACTTCTTAATCTGACCGCTGCTGAACGATTCGCTGAAATCATCCTCTGCCGGACAATTTTCGTTAGGTATAACCATTTTAACAGAAGGTCAACACAACTGAATCCGCTGCCTGCATCCTTTACCTTGCAAACCTGAACCCGTAGAAGTCAAACTGACATCCAGGCAGGAACACAAAGGCCACGCTGCACACGCCCGGAAGCAGCTTGACGTCGAAGGTCTGCTCTGTGCGGTCGCTGTGCTCAAATTGGCACAGAAGCGTATCCTGTTCGCCATCGGCATTCACGATGCGGATCGTGACCGGATTGACCGCGAGCGGCGTCGCACCGTCGATGGTCAGCTTTGCCGCACCGCCCTCGCCAAAGTCCATGCCCTCATAGACAATGGAAACGTTGTTGCCAATGCCGACAACGCCCTCGTCGGTTTTGGTGAAGCTGTCACCGTAGACGGCGTCAGCCTGCAAGGCGCTCTGCGGAACCCAAGCGCGGCTCTGGCGCGTGAAGGAGAAACCCTTCATATGCACCTTTTCCGTCATGGAGAAGCACAGCGTCTGGATACCTGTCAGCCGCACGGGCAGCCGATAGGTCTCGGACTGATATACATTCCACTGCGAAGGCTTCTCATAGGGCAGCACAGCGATCTTCTGACCACCGTTTCTCGGGTCACCCAGATAGACCGTGATCTCATACAGGTCGCCACTGAGGGCAAAGATCGGCAGCGTGATCTCGTCGGAGCCCACCGGTCCAAAATCGATATTGGAGAAGCCGGCCATGCTATAGCCGTCGCGAGCAAAGGACAGCCCCTGCTCATTGCCCGCGGCAATCTCGCCCTCACTCACATCGTAGAGGCCGCCTGCAATAAACCCATAGGGGTCCAGATACGGCATGCCCATGCCCTGAATGATGATCTCCTTCTGGGAGATGATCCTCGGATGGTCGTCGCCGTTATTGCACATGGCCCGCAGATAGATTTCACCGTCGCCCGCCGCATGAACGATCACACCGTCTGCCGTCTGCTCCACCTTGGCGCAGGGCGACTCAATTCCTGCGCTGTTGACGATGCTGTAGGTGATCTCCTGTGCCAAAGCGCCAGCAGGCAAGCAGATAACCTTGAACGCCACCTCCGGATGGTCAGGCGTCAGCACCGTGGCGGACTGCGCCTTCAAATCAATGCGGCGAACCGGACAGTCACTCAGTACCGCTTGCTCCGCGATCCGCTGACTAAAGCTGCGTCCCTCCGTCACCTCAGCCGCCACAACTGGGATCGTCAGCATTGCCGGCTCCTTGCCGGGCGACGTCACTTCGATGCATACCTCGCCGACCTCATCCGTCGTGCCGATCATGGCCAGCAGCTTGCCGCTGAACAGATGGCGTGTGGTGGTCTTATAGCCCTCGGCATCCGTGCTGTCGCCGTTGTCCAGTCCCAGTAAATAGCCGGCGCCCGTCACGCGCACATTCACACGATCCAGCGCGTTCTCGACCGGGCGGCCTGCAGCGTCGACCATGCTGATCTCCACAAAGGCCATGTCATTGCCGTCAGCCTTCAGTTCGCGTTCCTCCGCCTTCAGCGCAATGGACGCACTCTCGCCAAAGGACCTGGCATATTCCTCGGCAATCACATTGCCGTCCGTGTCATAGGCACGGGCACACAATTCGCCTGCTTCATAAGGCACCTGCCACAGTCCCATGCACTTTTCCGGATCGCGCCGGTCAATGTTCTGCACGCCCAGACTGCGGCCATTCAGCAGCAGCTCGCAGGACGCGCCGCTGGTCATCACCTGCACGTCGATCAGCTGCCCCGGATTCCAATCCCAGTAGACGCCGATATGGATCATCGGTTCGTCCGTCCACAGCGACTTGAACAGATACCAGGTATCCTTCGGGAAACAGGCGGTGTCCATGTGCCCGAAATAGCAGCTGCGGGTATGGTACGGTGTGGGTTCCCCGATGTAATCAATACCGGACCAGATAAACTGACCCATTGAGTACGGATTGTTCAGATCGTCGACAATGCAGCTGCGCAGGTCGCGGCAGCCCCAGCTGGACGTGCTGTTGCCCAGCGCGGAGCATTGCAGGTCCACATCCGACAGTACGCTCGCCGATTTGGGGAAATGATAGATTCCCCGGCTGGACAGAAGCGATGCCGTCTCACTGCCGTAAATGACCCAATCAGGATGCGCAGCATGATGCGGCTCATAATACTTTTCGCCGTAGTTATAACCGGCAATTTTGAGCACGTCCGCACAGTTCTGTGCGCCCTCCCAGGGCATGTAATTTGAGCCAATGGTCGGGAGCGCATTGCCCAGCGGATCATTGCGCTCCACCAGGCTCTTGAGCAGCTTCGTGATCTCCACGCCGCGCTCGGAGACATGCGTGTCGAAGATCTCATTGCCAATGGACCACATGCACACACAGGGATGATTGCGGTCGCGGCGCACCCAGCTGGCCACGTCTTCCTCCACCGTATCGTTGAAGAATCGGGCGTTATCATAGGGCGTTTTGGGACGTTCCCACATGTCGTAGCATTCGTCGACAACAATGATGCCCAGCTCATCGCACAGGTCCAGCATCTGCCGCGCAGGCGGATTGTGGGACGTGCGCAGCGCATTGACACCCATCTCGCGCATCTTCATCAGCTGACGGCGGGCAGCCTTCTCGCGGAATGCGCTGCCCAGAGCGCCCAGATCATGATGCAGGCACACGCCATGCAGCTTGATGGGCTTGCCGTTCAGGAACAGGCCGCTGTCTGTGGTCATCTCAAAGCTGCGGAAGCCCACATGCTGGCGGATGATCTGCTCGCCCTTCTGCACCTCAAGGATGTAGTAATTCGGCTCGTCGCAATCCCACAGCATGGGCTCCTCAATGCCGACGCTCATGCCGCACACATCGCCTTCCGGCATCTGCGCGTGTTCAAAGATGACCTCGCCCTCTGTGTCCAGCAGACGATACTCGATCATATAGTCGTCCGGCTCGCCCGCCAGCTCCGCATGGATCGACAGTTCCCACAAGTCGCCCTCATGCCTGCGAGTATGCGCATACACGCCGTCCAGCGGCATATAGTGCTGCGGCAGCACATGCAGCGTCACATCGCGGAAAATGCCCGCGCCGGAATACCAGCGGCTGTTCGGACTTTGATGGCGGATATGGACCATCACCTCGTTGTCACCGGGCGTCAGGGCGTCGGTCAGCATGGCGTCAAAGGCCGTGTAGCCATAACGATGTGTGCAGACGATCTGACCGTTGACCAGCACGTCGCAATCCATGTACACGCCGTCAAAGCGCAGCAGCCACACGTGCTCCGAAAAATTGTCGGGCACACGGAGCACGCGCCGATACCAGGCGTCGGTGCTCTCATAGAGATCATCCGCCTGCCTGATCAGAAAGTCATGCGGCAGGTCCACCGGCGTGAACGCTGCGCTTCGGGCCTGCTCCAGCGTGCTGCCCAGCGGCAGCTTGGCAAAGCTCCATTCGTCGTTGAAAAGACGCTGCATGGTTATTCCTCCATTCACTTGAGGCACTCGGCCAGTGTGTCGGCAAAGCTATAGATGGCCGGACTGCCGCCGGTGTGTACAAACACCACGCCTGTTGCACGCCGCCCTTCATCGGTTGCCAGCCAATCCAGCATGCCCGCCATCGCTTTTCCCGTATAGACAGGGTCCAGCGTCAGTGCCTCGCTCCTGCCCAGCAGCCGAAGCGCTGCATTGCCGCGTCCATCCGGGATTGCATAGCCAGGACCCACATGCCGATCGTCGACCAGCAGTTCCTCCTCGTTCCAGGTAAAATCCTCCGGGAACTGTTCGCAGGTCGCCTGCAAGATGCGGCGCAGACGGCCCTTCATCTTTTCCTCGTCCGCACTCACGGAGACGCCATGCACACGCACACCCGTCCCATGGAAGCCCAGGATCAGGCCGGACTGCGTACCGCCTGTTCCCGTCGGCAGGAAAACATCGCTCAGCGTCACGCCCATGTCGGCACATTGGCGCAGGATCTCCTCCGCGCATTCCGCATAACCCACCGCGCCGAGCGTGGTGGAGGCGCCGGCAACAATATAGTGCGGGTGCTTGCCCTCGCCGCGCAGCTGCTCTGCCAGGGCCAGACAATCCTTCTCGCACAGATCCTCATCCGGCTGAAAATGCAGCTTCGCGCCATAGAGATCAAACAGCAGTACATTGCCCTGATGGGCTGCATCCTGCGTACCGCTGAGCACCAGATGGCATTCCATGCCCAGCTTCGCCGCGTAAGCCGCCGTCTGACGGCAATGATTGGACTGCACGCCGCCGGTAGTGATCAGCACATCCGCGCCCTCCTGCTGAGCCATTGCCGCCACATATTCCAGCTTTCGGGTTTTGTTGCCGCCCATACCCACCGTGGTCGTGTCGTCGCGCTTGACCAGCAGCGGAATACCCGTTCCGAGCTGCGCCGCCAGGTTGTCCATGCGCTCCAGGGGCGTAGGCAGGTGCAGATAGCCGACGCGCGGCAGTTCACTTTTTCTCATGGCTTTGATGCTCCTTCAGGTAGGCCTTCAGCGACGGGATCTTTTTCCCATCCAGCGTCTTGTCAGCCTCGGCGTTCAGCATAGACTGGAGGATCGCTTCCTCCGCCGCCTCGCCCACCGCACGGAATGGCAGATTCATAGAATCCTCGTCCAGCATGCGGACCGTCGCAAAATGATCGCTCACCTTCGCGCGAGGCGCCGTGGTGAAGCCCACCGCCACTTCGCCGCTGCCATGACCGATATAGGAACCAAGACGCGCCATGCCCACGCTCACGCGGCGCAATACACGCTTGAGCTGACGGCAGGTCAGCGGCAGGTCCGTCGCCACGATCAGGATGATGGAACCCTTGTCGCATTCAGCCAGTTCCTCCGGCAGCGTTGCCAGACGGAAATCAGAGGATGCACCGTAATTCGACTGGACCAGCACGCCGATGGTGAAGGTCTCGCCGTCGATCTCGATTTGACGCGAGGAGGAGCCGATGCCGCCCTTCATCCCATAGCAGATGGTACCGCGTCCCGCGCCGACCGCGCCCTGGGCAAAATCCTCAGCCGCCGACGCGATCGCCTCGCGGACCTCGCTTTCGCCCACAGGGCGCTGGCCAATGTCGCTGATGCTGCTGTCGTTGCATTCACAGACCACAGGATTCACCGTGGTCAGGCGGAATCCGTCCTTTTTGCACAGGTCGATCATATAGCCGACCATGGCGTCATGCACACGGCCCACGTTGAGCGTGTTGGTCAGCGCGATGGGCGTTTCCAGCGTGCCCAGTTCATCCACCTGTACCAGTCCCTGCGTCTTGCCAAAGCCGTTGAACACCACCGACGCGGCGGTCAGCTTGTCCGTATAGGGGTTATGACGCGGCGGCATGACCACCGTCACGCCGGTATGACAATCGTCCCGATCCACCGTGGCGTGACCCACGCGGACGCCGGGAACGTCTGTGATCAGATTTCGGGGGCCGTGCTTCATCCTTCCAATCGAAAGCTCCATGGCGGTTTCCTCCCAAGTCTTTCATAATAGGTGTACAATTCGATATACAGTCTGCATTTCCTTTGTATTCCGGCAGGAATCGTCAAATGTTCATCCAATTTCATTGAGCGATCATCGAAAGGATGTGCGATATATGAAACGACCGCTGATCGGCCTTGTAACCGGCCTGAACAAGGAAGAAACTTATCTGATCGTCAACAATGGCTATGTGCGAGCATTGGAGGCAGCAGGCGCACTGCCGGTGGTTCTGCCACTGACTGCTGATCCGGAGGAACTGGAAGCCTGCATCGAGCAGATGGACGGCATTTTGATTACCGGCGGCGGCGATATTGACCCGGAATGCTACGGCGAGCATACGCTGCCTGCCTGCGGCGGCATCGACACCGAGCGCGACGCCATGGAAATCGCCATTGCGAAGCTGCTGGCCATCCACCCAGAGGTTCCCACCCTGGGCGTCTGCCGCGGATGCCAGGTGTTGAATGTAGCCCTGGGCGGCACCATGTATCAGGACATTCCCAGCCAAGTGCCGACTGCTATCGCTCACCGTCAGAAACAGCCTGAGCGCTATCCGGCCCATCCGGTGGATGTTGCCGCCGAAACGAAGCTGGCCGCCATCGTCGGCGCTGGCGAATTGCGCGTCAACTCGCTGCATCATCAGGCCATCAAGGATGTCGCGCCCAGCCTGATCTGCACCGCCAAAGCGCCTGACGGCATTGTCGAGGCCATCGAAATGCCCGCCCATCCGTTTTTTGTGGGCGTTCAATGGCACCCGGAGCGCATGTGGAAGAACGACGCGCCCTCTCTTGCGCTGTTCCGCGCCTTCGTGGACGCCTGCCGCTAACATAAAACCCGACTGACGCCACCGCCAGTCGGGTTTTGCTTATTCTTTTGTTTCTTCGGGCTTCACATCGGGAACAGGCTTGTCAGTCGGTACTTCCTTCTCTGCCGCCGTAGGGGCAGGCTGCTTGTACAGTGCGAAATACCACACCAGCGCCACGGCAACGCCTTCGACAGCCAGTGCCAAACCAATGAGCACACCCACAGGGATGGCGATCAGTTCAGGATTGATGAAGCAGCCAACGCCCAGCACGATCTCCGCCACGCCCATGCCCAGCAGACCCCAACCGCTGTTGCTCTTTTCACGATACAGGTGCATCGCCGCGCCCAGATTGCTCAAGCCGTTGTACACGACCATCATGCTGATCAGCACCCACAGTACGCTGCTGGCAAACACCGGCTGCAAGCCGATCATGAAGCCAACCAGCGCCAGCATGGCGCCGCGCGTCGCAAAGCTGCGGTCCCCGAAGGGCGTTTTGTGCATCAGCGCCGTGCGGATGATCTGCAATACGCCGGTAATCATCAGCAGCACGCCGATCCACTTTGCGATCTGAACCAGCACATTACCCGCGTCCACAAACAGGCCGATGCCGGAAATAACCAGCAGCGCAGCGATCAATAACCAGATTCCATGCAGCAGATACTTCTTCATATTGTTTCTCCTCGCTTTCTATTCAATTCTACCATATAAATTGTATTTCGTAAAGACCATCTTTCCAAACCCGGAAATACAAAGAAATTTGCTTCTGTTTCTCAAATTAGGCATGACTTACACCTATTTGATGTGTTATGATAAAGCTACCCAATAATGAACAAAGGATGTGTCCACTATGCAGACGATCCGTTTGGGCCGCACCAATCTTGTGGTCAGCAAGAATGGCTTCGGCGCGCTTCCCGTGCAGCGTGTCTCCATGGAAGAAGCAGGCAAGCTGCTGCGCAAGGCCTATGAGAATGGCATCAATTATTTCGACACCGCGCGTTCCTACACAGACAGCGAAGAAAAGATCGGCTATGCCCTCTCCGACGTGCGTGAGCAGATCATCATCTCCACCAAGACGCCTTCCACCACCGTCGAGGGCTTCTGGAAGGACCTGCACACCAGCCTGGAGAAGATGAAGACCGCCTACATCGACATCTACCAGTTCCACAACCCTGCCTTCTGCCCCAAGCCCGGTGACGGCACCGGCTTGTATGAGGCCATGCTGGAGGCCAAGGCCCAGGGCCTGATCCGCTTTATCGGCATCACCAACCACCGTCTCCACGTAGCCATCGAGGCCGTCGAATCCGGTCTGTATGACACGCTGCAATTCCCCTTCTCCTATCTGGCAAGCGAAAAGGAGGAGGCACTGGTAAAGCTGTGTGCCGAAAAGGACGTGGGCTTTATCTGCATGAAGGCGCTGGCCGGCGGCCTGATCACCCGCTCGGACGTGGCCTATGCTTATCTGGCCCAGTTCCCGGTGGCGCCCATCTGGGGCATGCAGCGCGAGCACGAGCTGGACGAGTTCCTCTCCTATAACGACAATCCCCCTGCGATGACCGACGAGATCGCTGACTTCATCGCCCATGAGCGCAAGGAGCTGGTCGGCGAGTTCTGCCGTGGCTGCGGCTACTGCATGCCCTGCCCCGCTGGCATCGAGATCAACAACGCTGCCCGCATGTCTTTGCTGCTTCGCCGCTCTCCCACCGCCGGTCACCTGTCCGAAGCCGGTCAGGCAATGATGAAGAAGATCGAAGGCTGCCTGCACTGCAATCAGTGCAAGTCGAAGTGCCCCTACGGTCTGGACACACCTGCACTGCTGATGCGCAACTATGAGGATTACAAGACCTTCCTGAAATAAACCAACGGCCTGCATTCCGCTGACAGAATGCAGGCCGTTTTCATTTACTTGTTTTTCCTCGTTCCCAGCACAACGACTGCCGCCGCCAGCACCATCAGCGGCAGCGCAACGATCAGGATGCTGCCCAGTGTGACTGAACCGGCGGACAAGCCGGGACGCACCGCCGCCTTCGCCATGATGCCAAGGCTCACTGGCTCGTCGCCGCGCAGATATTGAACCACACGCAGGATAAACTCCTGGCTGTTCGTCATCGCATAGACGTCTGATGAGGTCAGAAGCGTGGAGCTGCCCAGCACGAACGCCTTGGAGAGATAGCCCGCGTCCGTCAGCCGTTGTGCCTGAAGCGCCAGCGCAAAGGGGCCGACCGGGTCCTGGCTGCCCCGCTCCAGTTTGCCGTCGGATACATCATGCAAATACGCCTTATTGCCCGACGCGAGCACCGTACTGACCTGCAGCGCCCGATCTGTCGTCTCCTCCGGCGTCTCAAAGGCGCCGCACCCCGTCAGCAGCAGCGTGTCTGTTTTTGCGCTTACCAGAGACGCCGTGATCTCCGTCGGAATCATGGACGGGATCAAATAGATCCGGTTATTGTTATAGTAAGTCGCAGGTTCCTCCGGTGATGCGATCACCATACCGGGCTGATGGATGAAGCCATAAGAGCGCAACAGCGACGCGAAGTTTGTCATTTTTGCCGTCGGATCGGCGTAGTCCACGGTAAAGAAGATGCTGCCGCCGCCAGCTGCAAAGTCGACAATCTGTTTCAGTTCATGGTCCATCAGGTCGATCTGCGGCGACAGGATCAGCAGCAGATCGTCCGGCGTCAGCGTTGTCTCAGCGGTATCAAGGGTGAAATAGGACACTTCATAATTGCTCGCCGCCAGCAGATTCGCCAGCACCTGCGTCGTCCCCTCATCCAGCTCGCCATGTCCCTGCAGGATCATGACCCGCGGAATGACCTCCTGCGCCACATAGCTGATGGCGGAGGTCAGGCTTTTTTCATAGGTCAGGCCGGAGTAGGTGTACCCGCCAGCCTCCGTATCGAAGCTGAGGCTGAGGAAATCGGTGTAGTCCAGCACCTTGTAACGGTTCGTTTCCTCGCAGTAGACAATAAGCGAATCATTTTGAACCGTGTCGTCGCTGGCGGTGTCCGTAAACCGTGAGATCAGGCCCGGATTCAGGCTCACATCGAGTTTTTCCCATGTCACCTTGTCCGACGCCGCCGCGTACCGGTTCAGCAGCTCCAGCAGCGGCAGATCCTCCTGCCCGCGGTTGTTCAACGCATAGATATGGACCGGATGCGCAAGCCCGTCCAGCACTGCCAGGGTCGCCTCGCTCTGGGTAGTCAGGGCATTGAAGGACATGTCCACCCGCCAGCCATAACGCTTTTCCAGCGAGTCGGTCAGCATTGTCAGCGCCAGAAGCACCGCCAGACCAACGCAAAGGATCGCCGTCGACAGGCTGCCATAACGGAACCTCGGATTTTTCCAGAAGGGCAGCGCGTTCTTTTTCTCTTTTTTCATCGTCGTCACGCTCCCCTATACCGTCTGCTGTCCAGATGATGGATGCTGAGCACCAGGAACGCCGCCGT
>R21__coassemble_1952_pt1 | contig 12792 bp, 10 predicted proteins | sample R21__metabat2_low_PE_059 | metagenome-assembled genome bin R21
GAAAGCCCTGATATAGCTGGGATTTAGCATGCTTTGGGTGTGCGAAGTTTGAGTCTGTTAATTATATACTTGTACAGAGAATGGGACGTGAATTCTTATAGTTTATTCCTGAGTTTTTTGAGATATGGATAACGCTGCGGCCAACTATGAGATTATGGTACACTAATCAACCATGACCGTCTACTGAAAAAATTATCACGACAACTGGAATATAGGTTTGAACATTATTTCCTGAACGTTCAGAAAACATGAAGCACAGAAAGGAGGTGAGTTACATGAAAAAATGCGCCATACTGATTATGAGTATGTTCGTTTCGTTCTTGGTATCACTCGGCTGTGCGGAGGTTCAGAAAGAAACGCAGAGCGTTTTTAAGTTACCTGCTGCCTTGCGAATCGTAGAAGATGAGGCGTTTTCCGGTATTGCAGGTGAGGTTGCGATTCTTCAGGAATTTGTGGAATATATCGGCGATGGTGCCTTCGCGGATATTTCGGTTCTGTCAGATGTATATATTCCTGAGACAACGCGGTACATTGCGGACGATGCATTTACTGGTACTAACACCATTATTCACGGCATTGATGGTAGTTTTGCTGATCAGTGGGCGAGAGAACACGGATTCCGGTTTGTTCACGACAATATTTGGATTGCCATAGGTCAATCCTATGCGAATGGGTTCGTGGAAAAACTTCGCTTAGCGCAATCGTTTATGGGTACGGTCGTTCAGACTGTATTGCTCATTTCCTGTTTGGTTATGAGTTTGCATAAACGAAATCGGAAGCGTACCAAGGATTATCCGGAGTTGTATGCAATTGACCTTGCATTCCCGTAAACCTTCAAGAGATACGTCAGAATTCCACAAAAATAGAAAGTGAGGACGTATTCATGAAGCGTTGGTTAGCCTACTTGCTTTCCTGCATGATTCTTCTGAACTGTGTTCTGGTCCCCGTTTATGCGGAAGATGCGGAATTCATCGAAGAAACGCAAAGTGAGGTTTGGGGCGAGGAAGAAGTTCCTGCCGCCGAGGAGGAAACACTTATCATCGAGGACGAAGTTCCTGCCGCCGAGGAGGAAACACTTATCGTCGAGGAAGAAGTTCCTACCGCCGAGGAGGAAACACTTATCGTCGAGGAAGAAGTTCATACCGCCGAGGAGGAAACACGTATCGTCGAGGAAGATACTCTTATCGATGAGGAGGGAATTCCTGCCGTCGAGGAGGAGACTATCGAGTCTGAAGAGAGTGATACGACTGCTGTGGAAGAAGAAGTCATCGAGGCTGTGGCTGAAGTGGACGATGTTTTCCAGCGTGATGGAGAAACGCTTGTTCGTTATAATGGTACTGACGAGCATGTTGCTGTTCCCGATGGAATCAAAATCATCGGAGAGCGTGCTTTCTATCAGAATAAAACCATTGTGTCCATTAGCCTGCCTTCCATGGTTGAAGTGATCGAAAACTCTGCTTTTGAGTACTGTGAAAATCTTGAGAAGGTCTCTGCAAACGGGCTGAAGACGATTAAGTCAAACGCATTCAATGGCTGCGATAAACTGAACTGCAGCTTTGCAGACGCCGTGGAAAACGTTGCTGCGGATGCGTTTGGTGTGATTGAGCCCATGGTGCAGCCTGAGGAAAATCTTGAGATCGAAGGGATTACCGAAGTAGAGGAAGCTCCCGTAGTCGAAGATGAGATTCTCGAAACAGAGGAAATCAGTGATATAATCTCTGAAGTCAATGCTGAAGCGGACGTTGTTTTTGAGATCACAAAGCAGCCTGAGGATGTTGAAGCTGAGGTTGGCGAGAACATCACCTTTAGTGTTGAAGCTATCGGTAACGGTTTGACCTACCAGTGGCAGAGCAGTAAGAACCAGGTGAATTGGGCTAACTCGTCCAAGACAGGTAGCAAGACCAATACCGTGACGATTTCTGCTACATCTACGCTTTATGCATACTACTGGCGTTGTGTAGTGAAGGATTCAACCGGTAAGATTCTGAACTCTGATAGTGCGCAGATTAAAAAGCCTACTGAATCTGTCGTTGAAGTGTTTGCAATCACAAAGCAGCCTGAAGATGTTGAAGCTGAGGTTGGCGAAATCGTCACCTTTAGCGTTGAAGCATCGGGCGAAGGTTTGACCTACCAGTGGCAGAACAGTAAGGACCAGGTGAATTGGGCTAATTCCTCCAAGACAGGCAGCAAGACCAATACCCTGACAGTTTCTGCTACATCTACGCTTTATGCATACTACTGGCGCTGTGTAGTGAAGGATTCAACCGGTAAGATTCTGAACTCTGATGGTGTGCAGATCAAAAAGCCTACTGAACCTGTCGTTGAAGTTTTTGAGATCACAAAACACCCAGAGGACGTTGAAGCCATAGCTGATGAGACTGTTACCTTTACTGTTGAGGCAACGGGTGAGGGGTTGACCTACCAGTGGCAGAACAGTAAGGACCAGGTGAACTGGGCTAATTCATCAAAACCAGGCTGTAAAACCAATACCCTGAAATTAACGACAACTTCTATAATCTACGTTTACTATTGGCGTTGCGTGGTGAAGGATGCCAACGACAATGTGTTGTATTCCAATAGTGCGCAGATCAAAAAGCCCGATGTACCGGATAGTGACGTGCTTAGAATCACGAAGCAGCCAGAGGAAGTTGAAGCCGCAGTTGGTGAGACGGTCTCCTTCGTGATCGAGGCAACTGGCACTGGCTTGACCTATCAGTGGCAGAATAGTAAGGATCAGGTGACTTGGGCCAACTCGTCCAAGACAGGAAGCAAGACCAATACACTGACAGTCGCTGCTACTTCTACGATCTATGCTTACTACTGGCGCTGCATTGTGAGGGATGCCGCCGGTAATGCTTTGAATTCAAACAGCGCACAGATTGTGAAGCCTGTTGTGTTTGAAATTACGAAGCAGCCTGAAAATGTTGAAGCTGAGGTTGGTGATACTGTCACCTTCAATGTTGAAGCAACAGGTAAGGGATTAACCTATCAGTGGCAGAACAGTAAGGACCAGGAGAACTGGACCAACTCGTCCAAAACAGGTAGCAAGACCAATGCCCTGACGCTTTCAACTACATCTACGATCTATGCATACTACTGGCGTTGCGTGATAAAAGATGCTGCCGGTAAAGTGATCAACTCCGAGAGTGCGCAGATCGTGAAGCCCAGTGAACCTATCATCGAGGTGTTTGAAATTACAAAGCACCCAGAGAATGTTGAAGGTGAGGTTGGTGATACTGTCACTTTCAAGGTGGAGGCTACGGGTAATGGTCTGACCTATCGCTGGCAGAGCAGTAAAGATCAGGTGAATTGGGCTAATTCGTCACGTACCGGTTATAAGACGGATACGCTGACTGTCCCGGTCACCAATACATGCTATGCCTACTATTGGCGTTGCATAGTAACTGATGCTTCAGGGAAAGTGTTGAATTCCAATGGCGCACAAGTCATCAAGCACGACGAGCCGATCGTTGAAGTGTTTGAGATCACGAAACAGCCTGAGGATGTTGAAGCCGGGGTTGGTGAGACTGTCACCTTCACTGTTGAAGCAACTGGTACTGGCCTGACCTATCAGTGGCAGAACAGCAAAGACAAGGAAACCTGGACAAATTCCTCCAGGACAGGTAGTAAGACCAATACCTTGACACTTGATGTATCCTCTACGAGTTACGCATATTACTGGCGTTGCGTGATTTCGGATGAGGTTAACAACAAGCTGTATTCTGATCCAGCTGCTGTAAAGAAGATCGGTATTAAGGTGACAGGCATCGAACTGAACGAGACCGGTGTGATGCTGAAGCCGGACGAAACGATCGAACTAACCGCGATGATCCAGCCTGCGAACGCAACGAACGCCGAAGTGATTTGGGAAGTGGTTGGCGACAACTGCATCACGATGGAAGCGGAAGGCGCGAAGAACGTGGTGACGGCAATTGCCGAAGGCAGCTGCACGGTGATTGCGAAGTCTGCAGATAACAACGAGATCCAGGCCGAGTGCGTGATCACGGTCCGTGGCGAATTGAAGCCCTCCCTGACTATCCCCGCTACCATGCTGACGAACGAAGAAGTCACTGCGATGGTCGTTGCACCCGATGGCACGACCCAGATGTACTATGAGTTTGTTGGTGCCGTTGATGGAACGCAGGTTACCGCTGTTGAACTGGATGCTGAGAACAAGGGTAGTGTTCAGATCACTGCGCCTCTGTACTCTGGTGAGTATCAGTTCGTGGCGCGTGTGACGGATGTGAACGATCAGATTTTGTATGACTTTGAGCCTGTGACGGTCACGGTCGCTGCACCGAATGGTCAGCATGCGGTATCTATCGCATATGCTTCCGTTGAGACGAAGTCGTTGACGTTTGACATCACCAGTGACGCTGACCCCAGTCAGAGCATGTCGTGGTTGTCAGTCTCCGTGAACGACAAGGAACTTGCCTATGGCGATGACTTCGATGCGAACTTCGACATGGAAAATAACCAGGTAACGATCACCTTCAATGCTGGTCTTGCCGATGGCGCGTACAGCATTGGCTACATGGTTGCAGAAACTGGTTATGAAACGGCCAAGGCTATGATTGATGTCTATGTCGTCAACGAAGTCGTCTACACCAAGAATGCTGACGGAGCTACTGTGACCCTCAGAAAGTCCTTTAGCACCGCATCCAGCCAGGTCATCGGTAAGGTTTACGACATGGATGTCACGGTGATTGGCGCGTCTGCCTTTGAGGGCAACACGAGCCTGTGCAGCATTGACTTGCCTGATTGCGTTGAGGTGATCGGCAAGCGTGCCTTTGCTGGCTGCTCCAACCTGTCTGAGATGAACTAATCCAATCCCTTGCCGGGGCACGGTTTCGACCGTGTCCCGGTTTTTGTGTGCCGGCACAACACGAATGTTGGTGTTTACAAACCAGGGTTTTTTATATATAATTGTGGTGAAATATGGTATACGGAGGACTGCTATGAAGTGCTTGATTTTGGCGGCAGGTTATGCAACGCGCTTGTATCCACTGACAGAGAATTTCCCGAAGCCGCTCTTGAAGGTCGGTGATAAGACGATTCTGGACTGGTTGGTGGACGATGTGTCGCCGGCGATCGACGAGTTTATCGTTGTGTCCAACCACAAGTTTGCGCATCACTTTGAGGCATGGGCAAAGACCAAGATGCAGAAGATCACGGTGGTAGACGATGGAACATCGACCAATGAGACGCGTCTGGGGGCGGTGAGAGATATTGCGCTGGGATTGGCCGAAAACACGGATGATGTGCTGGTGATGGCCGGTGACAATGTGCTGGATTTTTCGCTGCTGTCCTTTGTCGCTTTCTTCCGGGAGAAAGGCGCTTCCTGCGTCATGACGCATGAGGAGAATCGCCTGGAAAAGCAGCGTAAGACGGCGATTATCACGTTTGATCAGAATAAGCTGATTAATTCATATGAGGAAAAGCCGGCCGAACCGAAGGGGAATCATGCGGTGCCGCCGTTCTATTGCTACCGTGCGGAGGATGTGGCGAGAATTGCGGAGGCGTTGGCGGATGGCTGCAATGCGGATGCGCCAGGTTCTTTTGCGGCCTGGTTGTCGGCGAACGCGCCGCTGTATGCCTATGAAATGCCGGGCAAGCGGTATGACATCGGAGATGCGAAGTCGTATGCCCAGGTGCAGGATGAATACAAGGGCATTATGGTGAAGTAAAAGGCGCTTTATCAGATTTTGCGCAAGAAAAATGAACTTCATACCGAAGAATCGTGCATTGCAGGCGTTTTTGTGATATACTATTCTTGTCGCTTTATGCGGACAAGGATAGTTTTTTTCGCTGCCATAGGCGCAGCGCTCAAAGGAAGGATCAACATGAAGGCACTGATTCTGAATTCGGGTATGGGCAGCCGGATGGGCGTGCTGACCTCGGAGCATCCGAAATGCATGACGGAGATCTCGCCCTGGGACACGATCCTGAGCCGCCAGCTGAAGCAGATTGCGGAAGCCGGGATCGAGGAGGTTGTGATGACCACCGGCCTGTTTGACGAGGTGCTGGTCAATTATTGCCGCGCACTGGAGCTGCCGCTTCGCTTCACGTTTGTGAAAAATCCGGTGTACCGCGAGACGAATTATATCTATTCGATCTACTGTGCACGCGAATATCTGGATGATGATATTGTGCTGATGCATGGCGACCTGGTGTTTGAGAATACGGTGTTCGACGCGGTGCTGGCCAGCAGCGAGAGCTGCATGGCGGTGAGCTCCACGCAGCCGCTGCCGGAGAAGGATTTCAAGGCGGTCATTCAGGATGGGCACATCACGAAGGTGGGCATTGAGTTCTTCGATTCGGCGATGGCTGCACAGCCGCTGTACAAGCTGCTGAAAAAGGACTGGCGTGTGTGGCTGGAACGGATTGTGCAATTCTGTGAAAAGACGCAGGTCAAGTGCTATGCGGAGAATGCGCTGAACGAGGTCTCTGACGCGTGCTGCATACGCCCGCTGGATGTGCAGGATCAGCTTTGTGCCGAGATCGACAATCCGCAGGATTTGGAAGCGGTGTCCGCGCGTCTGCGCGAGGTGCAGAACCGCAGCGTGTATATGTGCTTCTCAACGGACATCATCCACAGCGGACACATTGCGATCATTCGCCGGGCAGCAAGGCTGGGCAAGCTGACCATCGGCGTTTTGTCGGACGAGGCGGTGGCGAGCTACAAGCGTTTCCCACTGGTGCCGTTCAGCGAGCGCAAGTCTATGATTGCCAGCATCAGCGGTGTTCATCGTGTGGTGGAGCAGAAAACACTCAGCTACCGCGAGAACCTGGAGGCGCTGCATCCGGACATTGTGGTGCATGGCGACGACTGGGTGAATGGCTTCCAAAAGCCGATCCGCGAGGAAGTGCTGGCGGTGTTGGGCTCTTACGGCGGCAAATTGATCGAGTTCCCCTACGCACGGGACGACAAGTATGAGGCGCTGGAAAAGCGTGCGAATGCAGAACTGTCCACGCCAGATGTGCGCCGCCGTCGTCTGCGCAGGGCCATCGAGCTGAAGGGTACGATCACAGCCATCGAGGCCCACAGCGGTTTGACGGGCTTGATTGCGGAAAAAACAGTCGTCTAAGAGAACGGCGCAGGTCGTCAGTTTGACGCCATGTGGATCAGCAGTCTGTGCGACTCCACGGCGAAGGGCAAGCCGGACATTGAGCTGGTGGACATGACCAGCCGCTTCCGCACGATCGACGACATCATGGAAGTGACAACGAAGCCCATCATTTTTGACGGCGACACCGGCGGCCTGACTGAGCATTTTGTGTACACGGTGCGCACGTTGGAGCGCATGGGTGTGTCGATGGTGATCATTGAGGACAAAACGGGCCTGAAAAAGAACTCGCTGTTTGGCACCGAGGTCAAGCAGACGCAGGACAGCATTGAGAATTTCTGCGCCAAGATCGCGGCGGGCAAGAAGGCTCAAAAGACGCGGGAGTTCATGATTTGCGCGCGCATTGAGAGCCTGATTCTGGAGCGTGGCATGGAGGATGCATTGACACGTGCGTTTGCCTTTGTTGGCGCGGGCGCGGACGCCATCATGATCCACAGCCGCAGAAAGGACCCGGCGGAGATCTTCGAGTTTGTGGAGAAATTCCGGGCGCAGGACGCGGTGACGCCCATTGTGGTGGTGCCGACCTCCTTCAACACGGTGACGGAGGAGGAGTTCAAGGCGCGCGGCGTGAATGTGGTGATCTACGCGAATCAGCTGACGCGCACGGGCTTCCCGGCGATGCAGAATGCGGCGAAGATGATCCTGGAACACCATCGCGCGAAGGAATGCGATGATATCTGCATGCCGTTCAAGGAGATCATTACGCTGATTCCTGAAGAAGATTGATGGAGGAACCGTTATGAAAGTTGAAGCATTTGCGCAGATCTTGGGCGCTGATTTCTACACCGGCGTGCCGGATTCGCAGCTGAAGGCGCTATGCAATTATCTGATGAACACCTATGGCATTGATCCGAAGCACCATGTCATCGCAGCGAACGAGGGCAACTGCACGGCGCTGGCGGCAGGCTATCATCTGGCGACGGGCAAGGTGCCGGTGGTGTACATGCAAAATTCGGGCGAGGGCAACATCATCAATCCGGTGGCGTCGCTGCTGAATGACAAGGTGTATGCGATCCCGGTGATTTTTGTGGTGGGCTGGCGCGGCGAGCCTGGCATTCACGACGAGCCGCAGCACATCTATCAGGGTAAAGTGACAGTCAAGCTGCTGGAGGACATGGGCGTCAAGCCGTTCATTCTGTCGAAGGACACGACGGAGGACGAGCTGGCGGCGGCCATGGCTGACTTCCGGCAGGTGCTGGCCCAGGGCAAGGATGTGGCCATTGTGGTGCGTAAAGGGGCCTTGGCCTATGATGGAAAGGTTGCCTATGCGAACGACAACACGATGGTGCGCGAGGAGATCATCCAGCACATTGTCGCAGCGACGGGCGAGGACCCGATCGTGTCGACGACGGGCAAGGCCAGCCGCGAGCTGTTCGAGACGCGCGTGGCGAATGGCCAGAGCCACAAGTATGACTTCCTGACGGTCGGCTCAATGGGTCACAGCTCGTCGATCGCACTGGGCGTGGCAATCAACAAGCCGGACACAAAGGTCTGGTGCGTGGATGGCGACGGCGCGGTGCTGATGCATATGGGCGCTATGGCGGTTCTTGGCGCGAACGCCCCGAAAAACCTGGTGCATGTGGTGATCAACAACGGCGCCCATGAGACGGTGGGCGGCATGCCGACCGTTGCCAGCCAGATTGATCTGGTGGCTATTGCGAAGGCATGTGGGTATCCATATGCGGTCAGCGTCTCCAATTTTGATGATCTCGACCGCGAATTGGCTGCTGCCAAAACCAGAGACGCGCTCACGCTGATCGAAGCAAAGTGCTCCATTGGCGCCCGTGACGATCTCGGTCGGCCGACCACGACGGCCCTGGAAAATAAGCAGAACTTCATGGAGTATTTGAAGATGCTGTGAACCAAGGAAAAAAACACATGATTGCTTGTGCTTGTTTGGCATAGAGAGAATGGAAGTAGATAGATGCAAACCACCGTCTGTTCTGGAAATCAATCCTGGAACAGACGGTGGTTTTCATTGGCGCAGATGGCGGAGGATCGGAACGGTGAATTGGGAGAAAGACAAACGTAAAGAGCGGCGGCGCAGGAGATGAGGCCTGCGCCGCCGCTCTTTTTATATGTGCGGTCCAGCGGATCAATGGCTGGAATAGTTGGGAGCTTCCTTGGTGATGGAGATGTCGTGGGGGTGGGACTCGGTCAGACCAGCTGCGGTGATGCGGATGAACTCGGTGTTCTGACGCAGCTCCTCAATATTGTGAGCGCCCACATAGCCCATACCGGAACGCAGGCCGCCGATCATCTGGAAGATGGTATCGGCCAGGATTCCCTTGTAGGGGACGCGGCCTTCGACACCTTCGGGCACCAGCTTCTTGGCGTCCTCCTGGAAATAACGGTCCTTGGAGCCGTTGGCCATGGCAGCCATGGAGCCCATGCCGCGATAGACCTTGAAGGAACGGCCCTGATACAGCTCGATCTCGCCGGGAGCTTCCTCGGTACCGGCCAGCATGGAGCCCAGCATGACGGCAGAACCACCGGCAGCCAGCGCCTTGACAATGTCGCCGGAGTACTTGATGCCGCCGTCGGCAATGATCTTGATGCCGTGCTTGTCGGCTTCCTCGGCGCAGTCGGCAACAGCGGTCACCTGGGGCACGCCGATACCAGCGACCACGCGGGTGGTGCAGATGGAACCGGGGCCGATACCGACCTTCACCACGTCAACGCCGGCGGAGATCAGGTCATGGGTGGCGGCAGCGGTCGCCACGTTGCCGGCGAACAGCTGGATGTTGGGGAAGCGCTTGCGGATATTTTCGACCTGCTTCAGCACGCCGACAGAATGACCGTGAGCGGTGTCGATGGAGATCACGTCGACCTTGGCGTCAACCAACGCCTCGATGCGCTCGAACACGTCGTGGGTCACGCCGACAGCGGCGCCGCACAGCAGACGACCGTTGCTGTCCTTGGCAGAGTTCGGATACTTGTGGGACTTTTCGATGTCCTTGATGGTGATCAGGCCGCGCAGCATGCCGTTCTCATCCACGATGGGCAGCTTCTCGATGCGGTGACCGGCCAGAATGGTCTTGGCCTTCTCCAGTGTGGTGCCGACGGGGGCGGTGACCAGATTCTCGCTGGTCATGACCTCGCCGATTTTGCGGCTGTAATCGGTCTCGAAGCGCAGGTCGCGGTTGGTCAGGATGCCGACCAGCTTGCCGTCACGGGTAATCGGGACGCCGCTGATCTTATAGCGGGCCATCAGGTTCTCTGCGTCCTGGATCAAATGATCGGGAGAAAGGGAGAAAGGATCGGTGATGACGCCGTGCTCAGAGCGCTTGACCTTATCGACATGAGCAGCCTGCTCAGCAATGGACATGTTCTTGTGAATAATGCCAAGGCCGCCTTCACGGGCGATGGCGATGGCCATGCGGGAATCCGTCACGGTATCCATGGCGGCGGACATGATCGGGATATTCAGCTTAATCACAGGGGTCAGCTGAGTGGACAGGTCCACTTCCTTGGGCAGAACCTCGCTTCTGGCGGGAACCAGCAGCACATCGTCGAACGTGAGACCTTCGCGAATTACCTTTTTCAGCATGTCGCTTCCTCCTCATTCCTCATGGGTTTAGATGATAAACATTATTCTATCAAAGTTGACAATTCGTGTCAATGGCTTGCAAACACCTTTTTAATACCAGATTTGGCATTTACAAAAAAGAAATAAGTCTGCAATCGTTTACAAACAACATTTTAATGAAGGAAAACATTCAAATTGCCGATCCGAAACCCACCTGACGAAAAGGATTATATATAGTAGGAAAAATTCAGTGTTTCTGGATGGTACAGAATGACCGACATACACGAACAAATGATCGTACAATGATCATGCAAGCCGGATGACGAAAGGAGGTGGCAGAATGCTCAAGAGTCATGCGGAGGAACTGATCGAGGCGGCGCGGGCCGGTGCGGAGGCCGCGCTGGCAGCGATGGGGGAAGCGGCTGTGGCGATGACGCGGGACAGGATGCGGCGCGGATATGCCAGGCCGGTCCGTGACACAGGCGCACTGATGGCGGATGTTTCCTGGCAGAAGAATGGGGAAACCCGGATCAGCGTCGGCAATACGCTGCCCTACGCCACGGCGGTGCATGAGGGAACGTCACGCGTGAAGGGACGTCCCTATCTGACAGAAGCCCTGCTGGACGGGCGGGAGAAACTGAAGGAGGTGGCTGAAAAAGTGATCCTGGATCACATCAAATGAGAAAGGAGGGAAGGATGGAGTTGACAAGGGAACAGTTGGAGGCCATGCAGCTGCCGGACGAACTGATCGACCAGCTGATGGCCGCGCACGCGGAGGATGTGACGGCGCTTCAAGGCCAGATCGACGCGCTGAGCGGGATTCGGAAGGAGCTGGAGCAGACACTCAGCGATGAGCGCCGCAGCTGGGAGATGAAAGAGCGCGAGCGTGCGGGCCGCCAGGCCGTACAGACTGCGCTGCGCCGTCTGGGCGCCAACGAGCAGGTACTGCCGCTTCTGACCAGCACAGTGCGACCGGAAAGCATCACGATGACCGAAGGTGTGCCGGACAATGCGGAGGCGCTGGCCGAGCAGCTGGCGCAGCAGTATCCGGGGCTGTTCGCACAGACAGAGACAGCACCGGGCGTGCGTATCAGCCCGCCGCTTGGCTGGGGAAAGAGCGGCTATACGGCCCAGGACATCGACGCGATGTCCGAGGAGGAAATCAACAGGAACTGGGGCGCCGTCAAGGCGGCGCTGACGAAAGGAGAATGATCAATTATGGCGATCACTACGTTTATTCCGAAGGTTTGGTCGGCCCGTCTTCAGGAGAATCTGCACAAGAATCTGGTCTTTGGCAAGCTGTGCAACCGCAGCTGGGAGGGCGAGATCGCCCAGTATGGCGACACGGTCCATATCAGCAATCTGGCGGACATCACCGTGAAGGCGTACACGCCCGGTGTGGATATCGACGATCCCGAACAGGTCAGCGGCAGTGACGGTGCCACGCTGACCATCGACCACGGTGTGTATTACAACTTCTTCCTGAGCGATGTGAACGCGGCGCAGGCGCGTGCTGACCTGATGGACGCGGCGATGCGCAATGCGGCGGTCCGTCTGGCGGAGGATACGGAGGCCTATGTGCTGAGTGTGATCCGTGCGGGCGCAGGCACCAAAACCAGCGGAGCCATGCCTGCCGGCGGCGTGTGGGAGCTGATCGTGAAGATCAAGACGATGATGGACACCAAGAATGTTCCCCGCACCGGCCGCAAGCTGATCCTTCCCCCGGTGGTGGAGGGCCAGATGCTGATGGACAGCCACTTTGTGACCGGCGGCACTGGTCTGAGCGAGGAGGCGCTGGCGGAGGGCATGGTTGCCCGTGCGGCTGGCTTCGACATCTACATCAGCAATGATCTGGAGGACGAGCTGGTGGCCATGACCAGCGACGGTGTGACCTTTGCCCAGCAGATCGCCCGCATGGAGGCCTATCGCCGCGAGAAGGGCTTCGATGATGGCGTCAAGGGCCTGAGCCTGTGCGGCGCCAAGGTGGTCGTGCCTGACTGCGTGCTGGTGTACAACCTGACCAAGTAAGAACGGACGGTCAGGCAGCCTCAGGACGGGACTGCCTGACCGGTTTTTCAAAAGAAAGCCTACAAATAAAAAGTCAAGCCCCAATTTGAAAACTTGACAGAAAAATTT
>R21__coassemble_1971_pt1 | contig 12677 bp, 10 predicted proteins | sample R21__metabat2_low_PE_059 | metagenome-assembled genome bin R21
ATGTTTTTGAGGGAGTCTGGAGAATGGCTGTAGTCCAGGATCACCTTGTAGGGCGTGCCGGTAGGCAGCATCTCAATGCGGCCCGGCACGGACTGGATGCTCTCCAGGCCCGCCTTGATGTCCTCAGGCTTCACGCCCAGAATCAGCGCACAGGCTGAAGCAGCCAAGGCGTTGTACACGTTGAACATGCCCGTCATCACCAGATTGACCGTGAAGCAGCTCATGCCCTGCAATTGCATCTCGAAGGTCACGCCGTTCTCGGTGATCTCGATGTCGCGGGCATACAGGTCGGACGCCGCGCTGATACCGAAGGTGATGTGCGGCACCTTGAGGTCCTTCTCGATGCGCTCGGTCGTCTCCTCATCCGCGTTCAGCGCCGCATTCAGCACACCGCCCTCGGTAAAGAGCTTCTTCTTGGCCTCAAAGTAGTTGTCCATGGTGCCGAAGTAATCCAGGTGATCCTGGCTCAGGTTGGTATAGCAGCCGACGTCCAGCGACATGCCGTCCAGCCGGTGCATGTCCACCGCGTGGGCAGAAATCTCCATCACCACCACCTGCACACCCTCGTCAGCCATCAGGCGGAGCGTCTTTTGCAGCTCCAGCGGATCGGGCGTGGTCAGATGGCTGGGCATGCGGCGCTCACCGATCATGTTGCCGGTGGTGCCGATCAGGCCGCATTTGTAGCCTGCCTGCTCGCAGATGGCTTTGACCATGTAGCTGGTGGTCGTCTTGCCCTTGGTGCCGGTGATGCCGACAATGCGCATTTGACGGGACGGCCAACCATAGAAGGCCGCCGCCATCCGCGCCAGGGCCGCGCGGCTGTTGCTCACACGCACCTGCGTCACGTCAAGGTCATCAAGGTAATGCTCAACGACCAGGGCCGTGCAGCCGTTTTCCACGGCCTGCGGCGCAAAATCATGGGCATCAAAGCGCGTGCCTGGGATGCAGAAAAACACCGCGCCGTCCGTCTTTTCACGGCTGTTGTTGGTCACAGCCGTGATTTCGGCGTCGAGATTGCCGCGGGTATCAAGCACGTAGGGCACATCTTTGAGCAAGTCAAGCAGTTTCATTGCGCTTTCTCCTCTTGTTTTGTCGCAGAGATCACTCCAGCGTCACCGTGACGCGGCTTCCCTCCCGAATATATTCGCCCGCTGCCGGGCTTTGCGCTGCGCATAGCCCCGTTCCCTCCATGTCAAGGGTCAGGCCGCGCAGTCGGGTCATTCTTGCACAATCAATATCGCTCAGGCCGATCAGATCAGGCACGCAAACCAGCGTTTCCGGCGTCATGTCCGCCTGTGAGGCTGTGTAGGCCATCACATGCCCGCCGCAAACCAGCTTTGCGGCTGCGGGCGGCAGCTGGGCCAGCACCACGTCAGCCACGCCGTCGTCGATCAGCTCAAGATTTTTCTCCGCCAATGCATGCCGCGCTTCACGAAGCGTCATGCCCACAACAGACGGTACTTCGACCTCCGGCGTCGCATCCGTGGAACGCGGCACCTGCATATACGCCAGCGCATCCTGCAGGATCTGCCGGGCAAAGGGCGCTGCCGTGGTGGAACCATAGTCGTTATAGACCTGTGCTTCCTTGACGATCACCAGCACGGACAGCAGCGGGTCGTCCGCCGGAGCAAATCCGTAGAACGAGCCGATGTGCAGGTCAGACGAGATCGTTCCGTTCTTGTAAACCTGCGCCGTTCCTGTTTTTCCGCCGATCCGGTAGCCGTCGATGCGGGCATTCTTGCCGCCGCCGTTTTCGACCACGCCCTCCAGAAGCGTGCGCATGGTCTGGCTGGTCTCCGGCTTGATCGGCGTGGCGACGACGGTGGGATTGAACCGCTGAAGCACCGTGCCGTCGGCGTCCTTGATGGCGCTGACAAGATAAGGCTTCATCAGTTTGCCGCCGTTGACCGCAGCGTTGGCCGCCATCATCAGCTGTAGCGGCGTCACCGCCACCGACTGACCAAAGCCAATTCGCGCCAGGTCCACCGTTTTCACATATCGGCTTCCAATGAGGATGCCGCCGGATTCTCCAGGCAGGTCAATGCCTGTCCTGCGTCCCAATCCGAAGGACGTCAAATAGCGATAAAAGGTATCGGTGCCCATGCGGAGCGCCAGCTCGACGAACACCGGATTGCAGCTGTTTTGCAGTCCCTCCGCCATGGTCTCTGCGCCGTGGGCGCGTCCCCAGCACTTGATGACGTCGCCGTCCACCGTGACCCTGGCAGAGCAGTAGAACGAATCCTGCGGCGTGGTCACTCCGCAGTCCAGCGCCGACGCCGCCGTGATGATCTTGAACGTGGAGCCAGGCTCGTACACATCCGAGATGGCCGTGATGCGCATCAGCTGCGTCAGCAGCTCCGAATCATTGCGCGGCGGATCGTTGGGATCGTATTCCGGCAGCATGCTCATGGCGAGAATCCCGCCGGTACGCACGTCGCTCACCAGGCAGATGACCGATGCCGCCTCGTTCACCTCGATGCATTCCCGCATCGCCTTGGCGCAGATCTGCTGGATGGCAGCGTCTATCGTCAGAGTCAGCGTGCTGCCCGGGCTGGACGGCACATACCAGCTTTCGCTGCCTGCGAGCACCCGATTTCTGGCGTCCACCTGACGCAGATAGCTGCCCTCCGTGCCCGCCAGCACCGACTCATACGCTGACTCAAGTCCGGACTGACCCAGGCTGTCCACATTGGTCAGCCCCAGCACTTGTCCGAGCATCGTTCCGTAAGGATACCACCTTTTTGTGTCTTCGTCAAATGTAATGGCGTTCAGCCCTGTCTCCGTGCCGACATTGCGTCTCAGTTCGCGGATGGCATCCACTGTCTGGCGCGACACCTGCCGCTTGAGGATCACCGAGCCGCGCGTCTTGTCGCTCAGCTTTTTCAGGGCAGATTCGCGATTCAGGGGAAGCACGGCGTCTATCGTGTCCAGAAACAGGTTTTCATCCTTGACCATGCGTGGGTCCGCGCTCACGATGCTCGCGTTCACGCTCAGCGCCAGGATATTGCCGTTTCGGTCCGTGATGGTTCCCCTTCGGGCCGTCACGGTCCCCTCCTTTGTCCATTGGCTGACGCCTCTTGATGTCAGTTCCTCTGACCGGAGTATTGTCAGCTGGCCGATGCGCAGCGCCGCCAGAAGAAACAATGCTCCCAGCAGGCCCGTCAGCGCCAGCATTCTTTTGCGTACCAGCAGTTCCGGGTACATTGCCCGTCCTCCCTGATAACGCAAATTCCAAACAGGAGCCCTGGAACACAGGAAGCGTGGAACTGTTCAGTCCCACGCACCCTTCTGTTTTCAGTCTCCCGAAATGGTCGCAAATTGTGTCATTGTGCCGCCCGTGACCTCCACCGGGCCCATCACGGCTTCCTCCGGCGCATACAGATAGATCTTGCTTGAGCCTTTGGTGGAGATCATGCCGAGATCAATCGCGGCATAGCCCACGTCCACGCTGGCCGCGGCGGCGCTGTATTCTTCTTCCTTGTCGGTGATCAAGTCCTGCGTGCGGACAATGCGTGCCTGCAGCTCGCTGATTTTCTTGCTCGTCGCGCTCATGGAGGAGCGGTCGATCAGCCAGGCCGTGCCCAGTGTGGCCAGCATCACCGCAAGCACCACCAGCGCCACGTCGGCGCGAATGCCGCGCTTGCGGTCCACCGGCGGTTCTGCGATCTGTGCCTCGCGGGCGCGTTCCGCACTACGGCGGTCGCGGCGGCCGGTGCGTCTGACCTCCTGACTGTAGATCGGGCGGCCGCTGGCATCCAGGTCCGGAAGCTCCACATGCACGCTGAACTGGGATTCATAGACGCCGCGCGCGGCCTTCCGTCCATAGTCAATGCGATCAGTGGTAAACAATCCGGCCACCTTGCGCCTTTCTCCGTGATAACGACTCCTGCGTCGAACAAGACGTCCTGCCTGCATCATAGTCTATTCCTCCCTCTTTCCCCAAAGAACAATGGGTTATTTGCCATTCCTCAGCATTTCGGACAGCTCGCTGAACAGCGCCGTGAACGAGTCGCGGTTGTCCAGCACTTCGCGGGCCAGTTCCTCGCTGGTGGTCGCGGCAACGACGCGGATGTGGTCGCTGGCGCCAGAGATCTCGACTTCCTTCTCTTCCTTCAGGATCAGCTGACGGATCTTGGTGGGCAGCAGCACGCGGCCCTGCGCGTCGCATTCCTGATCGCGGTAGCTGAGCGCGTCGAACAGCTCCAGGAACTTCTGAAATTTTGCGTTGATGGCGCCCAACTCGCCGTAATGCCTGCGCATCTTCGCCCACTCCAGATTCGTGTACAGCGAGATGGAGCGGAAGTCCAGCGAGGGACAAATATAGAAGGTCTTGCCCAGATCGTCGCGGAACGCCTGAGGCACGACCAAACGGCCCTTCCCGTCCAGGGTATGGGCATAGGAGCCGATAAATGTATGACTGTAGATCTCGAGGAGCTCAAGCTCCTCGGCGGAGTAGGATCGTCCACCGGCGGCAGTATTCAGCTTCTGTTCTTCGCCGTCCATTCCGATCCCCTCCTTTTCTACCACTTTTACCCCTAAAATGGGTGTACTCTACCCTTCAAACCCATTTTACACCACCGCCGGAACCATTGCAAGGGTTTTTTCAAATTCCAAACAATCTTTTTTGATGTTTAAAAATTACACTTTAGTAATATTGTTTTAATATTTTCTTAAACTTTGTCCGTTTGATTTGTATGTCAAAATCCAAACACCACCTACATTTTGTGGGTGCAAAAAAACGTGCGACCGAGCGTTTCCCGGCTGCACGGACGTATGTTCGCTTATGGGTCTTTCCATCCGTTTTTCCGTAACAAAGAAATAAGATTTGCGAGTGCAAAAAAAGGAACGAACCCGCATATAGCAGGTCGTTCCTTCTGCGATTTTGTTGTTTTTTACGGAAGCTCAATCTCTGCCAACCTAAAGTCCAGGCTGTCACAGGACGTGAGAAAATATCGAATTCCGTTGTGTTCACCCTGAAAGCCGACGCGGATGCCCGCGCCATGCAGATGACCGTACACACACACCGCGACGCAGTATTTCTCCAGCATCGCCGTAAACTCCGTATCTCGTTCCAGATCATACAGCGGCGGATAATGCAGCATGGCAATGATCGGTCGGCCTTCCGCCTTCTTCTGTGCCTCCTGAAGCGCCAGCTCCAGCCGGATAAGCTCACGGGCATAGATCTTCCGGTCGTCCTCGGACAGCGGTGTCTCCTTCGTCGGGAACATCCATCCGCGCGTGCCGCAGACCACCGCGTCGCCTAAATCGACCGCGTTGTGCTGGATCGCCTGCAGAGTGGGCGTCAGAAGTACGCTGACCTTGTTCATGGAGGACCACCAGTAATCGTGGTTGCCCTTCATGATGATCTTTCTGCCCGGCAGGGCGTCGATAGCAGCCAGATCCGGCGCGGCGTCTTTGAGCTGCATCGCCCAGGAGATATCGCCGGGGATCAGGACCACATCGTCGTCCGTCACCCGTTCACGCCAATCCTGGCTGATCCGCTCAAAATGCCCCTCCCAATGGGGGCCAAACACATCCATGGGCTTCTCGGCGCCGCCGGGAAGATGCAGGTCTCCAATGGCAAACAGGCGCATGTACTTTCCTTTCGCTTCGCAGGGCGATTACTTATCGTCGTCCTCGTCGTCCTCTTCCTGTTCCTTCTCTTCTTCCTCGCGGACGCTCTCCAGGGACAGGGCGTGCTCCATCTCGCCAAACTCCTGGCTGTTCATGTCGTCGTCCATCACGGGCAGGATCTCATCCATCTGGGCGACGGAATCCATGCCAATTTCGAGGCTATCGACGGCAGAATCGCGGCTGGGCTCGTCGGTGGAATCGACGGCGCCGCCCATCTCCTTCAGGCACATCAGGCACACGTCGCGGCCAGGCAGAACAGGGTTCTCATTGCACACGCTGCACAGCTCGACTTCGTCCACAGGCGCACTGCCATGCATCTCCTGCAGGCAGACCTTGCAGTAGGTTTCGGTCTCCGTGATATAATTGAGTTCACAGCGGGGGCACAGGGACAGCTTCATAGGTTTTCCTCCTCTAATGTGAAAGGGCAAACCGCCCTTCTCTGATCGGGGTTCCGTGGCTGGCAGATCATGTCATGGCAGGGTGCTGCCATTTTGCTTGCAAATCTGCCCGAAAAAGATTACAGTTTTGTTACAGTTCGGCAATGAGCCGAACGACTTAGGAGGGATTCAACATGAATAAAAAACACATTGCACTCCTCACCGGTCTCATGCTGTTGGCCACGCAGGCCGCAGCAGCAGAAGGATTGACCTCGCAGTTTGGATTCAGCGGCTGGCCCGACTGTGGTCGGAACGCATGCAGTCCATGCACAAATCCCCACTCGTATTCCACCAGTGTGGATGTTTGTTCCACAGAAGCGCCATCATGCGCCACTTGTGCACCATCCTCTCCCACTGCAATACCACTTTCACCGTCTGAAAGCAATTCTGCTCCCACTCGTCCGCAATCTGGTGGGACACCGGCCCCTGCGCCGACCGCCACGGCAACGCCGAAACCAGTAAACACCGGCAGTCCTTCTACGGTGGATGATTATACTACCTATTCCGCGACAACGCAAGAGGGAATCGCACTGAATCTGCTAAATTCTGATAGAATTGCGAACGGATTGCCTGCTTTGACCCTCGATCCCGAGCTGAGCAGGCTCGCGCGGATCAAATCCGAGGACATGCGCGACCATCATTACTTCGCTCATGAGTCCCCTACCTACGGCAAGGCCGCTGACATGCTCAAGACCTTCGGCTATGCCTACAGCGCCGTCGGCGAGAACATCGCCCACCATGCAACCGTCGAACGTGCCGAGACGGCCTTCATGTCCAGCGATGGCCATCGCCGCAACATCCTGGCGAAGAACTGGATCAAGGTCGGCATTGGCGTATGCTATGACGCCAACGGTTATGTCTATGTGACGCAGCTCTTTGTCCGATAAGAACCAATGAAGCCCCTGACCGATCCCTGGTCGGCGCCGCCGTCCATCGGTCAGGGGCTTTTCACTTACGTTTCTCCCACCGCATCCGCCGCTGGCGCAGCGTTCACCGGCGGGTCGATCTCCATTTCGATCTTCGGCCGTCTGCGGCTCACCTTCCACGGACCGCAGCCGCGCTGCATGCCGAACACGCCGGGCATTGACACACCTGCCGCGTACAGAATGGCTTTCCCCGCTCTGCTGCCGCAGCGATTGCAGGTCACCTGCATGTTGCCGTCGATCAGCATGATGCCCGCATTGGGGTCTGTCTGCGTACACGGATTCCAGGTCTGCGTACAAACGGGCCAGCCTTGGCCGCAGCCGCTGTTTCCGGTGCAGGGCCGCCAGGTCTGCTGACATGCACATCCGCGCTGGCTGCACGTCCCACCGCGCGAACCGCAGGTACCGCTGCACCGTCTGCATTTTGCGCAGGTCCGGCTGCACAGACCGTAACCGCTCGTCTGACCAGAGCATCCATAGGCGCCATATGTGGCAGGCATCGCCTGATACATCGCAGCTTCCGGTATGGTCGTGGCAGGCTCATGGGTGCATTTGGAGCATCTACTCAAGCTGCATACCTCCAGCGCCCACCGCAATTTCGATCAGGTGGGCTGCTCCATCGTATGCGCAGGATCTTCTTCGGGTGTCAGGATCTCCTCGATCTTCTGAAGCAGCTCAGGGCGGCCGGTGTCATCCTCACTGGACCAGCAGATGATCTGCCAGGGCTGCACCAGCAGCGCACGGCAGATCGGCGCCAGCTGTTTTTGGCGTGCGCCGCGGCTGATCTTGTCCGCCTTGGTGGCAATAACGGTGAACGGGATCCCCATCTGGCGCAGGAAAAGATTCATCTGAATGTCATCCTGGGTGGGTTCATGGCGGATATCCACCAGGCAGAACACATGCAGCAGCTCGTCCGCCTGCTCAAAATACTCCTGCATCATCATGCCCCAGCGGGCCTTCTCCTGCTTGTCGACCTTGGCAAAGCCATAGCCGGGCAGGTCGATGAGATGGAACTCGTTGTTGAGCTTGAACACATTGATGAGGCGGGTCTTGCCGGGGGTCTGGCTGGTACGGGCCAGCTTGCGGTTGCGCGTCAGGCGGTTGATGAGACTGCTCTTGCCCACGTTGCTCTTGCCCGCCACCGCGATTTGAGGCAGGCCCTTCTCGGCAAAACTGCCGTACTTGGGCAGCGAAGTGATAAACTCGGCCTTCTTGATCTCCACAGTCGTTGCTCCTTGTCTTTTGCGTTCAAGCGGCGCAAGGTCGCCCCTGCGCCGTCTTGTGATTATTCTTTTGCCTGGGGCTTGGCGGTCAGCGCCACGTCCAGCACCTCGCAAATCTGCTCGGCAGGCACGATGCGGAACTGGCTCAGCACATACTCCGGAATATCCTCGAGGTCCTTCACGTTCTCCTTTGGGATCACCAGCACACGGATGCCCGCGCGGTAGGCCGCCAGAGATTTCTCCTTCAGGCCGCCGATGGGCAGCACGCGGCCGCGCAGCGTGATCTCGCCGGTCATGGCCACGTCCTGATTCACCGGAATGCCGGTCAGGGCGGAGGTCAGCGCGGTGGTCATGGTGACGCCCGCAGAGGGACCGTCCTTCGGGACTGCGCCTTCGGGCACATGGATGTGAATATCCTTGTCCTTGTAGAAGTCATCCGCCAGGCCCAGCTGCTTTGAGTGGGCGCGAACCCAGGTGAAGGCGGCCTCCGCCGACTCCTTCATCACGCTGCCCAGCTGACCAGTCAGCTGCATGCTGCCCTTGCCTGGCATGATGGCGCACTCGACCTCCAGCATCTCGCCGCCAACGCTGGTCCAGGCCAGACCGTTGACGATACCCACGCGAGGCTCCTTCTCCGGCATTTCACGGGTAAAGCGGACGGCGCCGAGGTATTCATGCAGCACCTTGTCGGTCACGGAGACTTCGGTCACATCGGTGTCCAGCATCGTCACCGCGCTCTTGCGCACCACCTTGGCGATGGTGCGCTCCAGCGTACGAACGCCGGCCTCGCGGGTGTAGCCCTCGATCAGGCTGCGCAGCACCTTGTCGGTCATGCGGACCGACTTGGCAGCCAGGCCGTGCTCCTCGATCTGCTTGGGCAGCAGGTGGCGCTTGGCAATTTGCAGCTTCTCCTCCTCGGTGTAGGAGGGCACCTCAATGATCTCCATGCGGTCCAGCAGCGGTCCGGGGATCGTATCGACACTGTTGGCGGTGGTGATGAACATCACCTTGCTCAGGTCGAAGGGAAGCTCCATGTAATGGTCGCGGAAGGCGTTGTTCTGCTCAGGGTCCAGCACCTCCAGCATCGCGCTGGCGGGATCGCCGCGCACGTCCGCGCCCATCTTGTCGATCTCATCGAACAGGAACACGGGATTCATCGTGCCAGCGCGCTTCATGCCCTCGATGATGCGGCCGGGAATTGCGCCAAGATACGTGCGGCGATGACCGCGAATTTCGCTCTCGTCACGCACGCCGCCCAGGGACATCTGCACAAACTTGCGGCCCACCGCCTTGGCGATCGCGCGCACGATGGATGTCTTGCCCACGCCGGGAGGGCCCACAAAACACAGGATCGGACCCTTCATGTCGTTCTTCATGCGGAGCACCGCCAGATATTCGACAATGCGCTCCTTGACCTTTTCCAGACCATAGTGGTCCTCGGCCAGCACCTTGCGGGCCCGCTTCAGATCCAGATTGTCAGTGGTCGTCTTGCCCCAGGGCATGTCCAGAATCCACTCGATGTACGTGCGGCTGATGCCCACCTCGGGCGTGCCGGGCGCCATGCGAGCCAGGCGTTCGATCTCCTTCTCGCACTTTTGACGCGCTTCCTCATTGAGGGGAGTCTTTTCCATGCGATCGCGCAGCTCGTCCACGTCGGTGGCCTCGGTGTCGCCCAGCTCCGTCTGGATGGCCTTGATCTGCTCGCGCAGATAATAATCCTTCTGGTTCTTCTCGATCTGCTTCTTGATGCGGGCCTGCACCTGCTTCTCCACGCCTGCCAGCTCGGTCTCACGGGCAAGGATCGTACACAGTGTTTCCAGGCGGCGGCGCACGTCAAGCTCTTCGAGAATCTTCTGACGATCCTCGACATGGGTCAGCACATTGGCGGCGATGACGTCCGCCAGCTGTGCGCCGTCCTCCACATCGCGGATGGACGCCGCTGTCTCCTGGGACACGCGGGAGCTGGCCTTGACATAATTCTCGAAATAATCCTGGGTCACTCGGACCAGAGCCTGCATCTCCTCGTCCTCCGGCATCGCCTGCTCAGCAATGCGGATGCGACCCTGCAAATAGGGTTCCTCCTGGGTGATGACGTCCAACTGGCCGCGCTGCTGGCCTTCCACCAGCACGCGGATCACATCGCCGGGCAGATTCATCACCTGCTTGATGACGGCGATGGTGCCCACGGCGCACAGGTCGCCGATGGCGGGATCATCGACCTCGGCGTCCTTCTGGGCCACCAGGAAGATCTTTTGGTCGTTCATCATGGCCTGCTCCAGCGAGGCCACGGACTTGGCGCGGCCCACGTCGAAATTCAGCACCATGTGCGGGAAAACCATCAAGCCGCGCAGCGCAAGCACCGGCAGCGTGACGGTCGTTTTTTTCTTTGCTGGCATACATTTCCTCCTGAATCAAGCCCTGGCCCATGTCGAGCCAGGGCGAACCTTCGGCTTTTGCCTCCGGTAAAGTCCAGTATACAGGGAACGCGCAAGTTTTGCAAGGGGTCTGATTGATTTTATACTATCAGTTCACAGCCTCCGCCGTCACCGCCGGAATGGTCTCGCTGCCCTGCGCGATGGCCGGTACTGCCTCCGGCAGCGTTTGACGACCGATCGCAGCGTCATTCGTCTGCTCTGCGGGAAGAAGGATCGCGTTCAGCACTTCACGGATGTTGGACACGCAGGTGATCTCGATGCCGTCCTGATGGATGGTCTCCATGTCGTTTTCAGCCGGGATGAACACGCGCTTCACGCCAGCCAACCGCGCCGCCTCCACCTTGATCGGCACGCCGCCGACCGGCTTCACACATCCCTGCACCGAGATCTCACCCGTCACCGCGCAGCGCCCGTCTACCGGCTGCCCCGTCAGTGCGCTGATGGCGACCACCGCCATCGCCACGCCCGCCGAGGGACCGTCCACCGGTGAACCGCCGGGAAAATTGATGTGCAGATTGCGTTTACCCAGCTCATACCCCAGCTCCGCCAGCAGCGTGCACACGTTCTCCGCCGAACCGCGGGCCGTCGATTTTCGGCGCATGCGGTGGCCCTCCTGGCCGAGTTCCTCCTCCTCAACAATGCCGGTGACCGTGACCTCGCCAGTGCCGGGCGTCGCCACCGCTTCAATGTCCAGCAGTGCGCCCTGGTTCGGCCCAAACACCGCCAGGCCATGGATCGCGCCAACCCTTGCCGAAAGGTCAGCCTTCTGCTGCGGATGAACCGCATAATGCCCTGACTGCACCACCCAGCTGACGTCTTCGGCGGTGATTATCTTGCGGTCCTCCATCTGCGCCAACCCCGCGCACATCTGTACGATGTTGACCGCATCACGACCGCAGGAGGCGTAACGGCCTACTGTTGCCGCTTCTTCCTTGCTCATTTCATAGCCCGCACGCTGCGCCGCCCCGGCGGCAATGTCCGCGATTTCGTCCGGCGTCAGTGCCCGGAAGAACACCTCCATGCACCGGGAGCGAAGCGCAGGGGAAATCTCGCTGGGACTGCGCGTTGTCGCGCCGACCAGACGGAAATCTGCCGGCAGGCCATTTTTGAAAATGTCGTGAATGTAGCGCGGAACGCTGGCATCCTCCGCACTGTAATAGGCGGACTCAAACATGACCTTGCGGTCCTCCAGCACCTTCAATAACTTGTTCATCTGAATCGGGTGAAGCTCACCGATCTCATCCAGGAACAGCACACCGCCGTGCGCTTTGCTGACCGCGCCGGGTTTCGGTTGCGGCACGCCCTGCACGCCCAGCGGCCCCGCGCCCTGATAAATCGGATCATGTACGCTGCCGATCAGCGGATCTGCAATAGCCCGCTCATCAAAGCGCACGCAGGTCGCATCCATCTCGATGAACGGCGCATCGCTGCGGAACGGCGTCCCGTTGGACATTTTCGCTGCTTCAAGGACCAGTCTGGCCGCGCAGGTCTTGCCGATGCCGGGAGGTCCGTAGATCAGCACGTGCTGCGGGTTCGCGCCGCACAGGATCGCCTTGAGCGATTTGATGCCGTCCTCCTGACCAATGATGTCCTTGAACTCCGTCGGTCGCACCCGTTCGCTCAGAGGCTCCGACAGCTTGATCGCCCGCATCTGCTTGAGGTTATCCATTTCGCGGCAGCTCTCCCGCCGCTGCGACGGCTGACTTTTCTGCTGTCTGAGCTGACGAAAAAAGTACACGCCCACCACGATCGAAACCACCAGCTGAATCCCAATCAACAACCCACTGACCACATTCTCCCCTCCATTTCTGGAAGGTATGTTGCCCCAACCCTGGTCAATTATTCATCATCACTTGAACAGCCTACACTATAAAAAACACCATCCCCACCCACCCCGCACGCAAAAATGACTTGGTCAGGGATTGGGCCCCTGACCAAGTCATATTTTGCGAACCTAAGTCAACCTGCATGCACAATATGGGTCAAGGACCCGTGGCCCTTGCAGGGTCCAGGGAATACGCCTGC
>R21__coassemble_1975_pt1 | contig 12657 bp, 10 predicted proteins | sample R21__metabat2_low_PE_059 | metagenome-assembled genome bin R21
GGACGCCCTTCTTCTCCTTCATGGCAGCGATCAGCTGCTCGAAGTACTTCTTGCCGACTTCCATAACGACGTCGGAGAACATCTGGATGAAGCGACGATAGGAGTCATACACGAAACGGGTGAACTCGGGAGTGGGGTTGGCGGCGATCATGGCAGCCACGACCTCGTCATTCAGACCCAGGTTCAGGATGGTATCCATCATGCCGGGCATGGAAGCGCGGGCACCGGAACGCACGGAAACCAGCAGGGGGTTCTTCAGATCGCCGAACTTCTTGCCGTTGACTTCTTCCATCCAGGCAATGTTCTTCTTGATCTCGGCCATGATCTCGTCGTTGATCTTGCGGCCGTCCTCATAGTACTGGGTGCAGGCTTCGGTGCTGATGGTGAAGCCCTGGGGCACGGGCAGACCGATGTGAGTCATCTCAGCCAGGTTGGCGCCCTTGCCGCCCAGGAGCTCACGCATGCTCGCGTTGCCTTCCTGGAAGGTATAGACAAACTTCTTCGCCATTGGGGTTCATCCTCCTTAATGGATTATGAGCAGCAGAGATCATTCTGCCGCATGGACAAAATCCTCACGACAAAAGCCGATCGGACAAATCCTCTCATATCTCTTTGATTATACATGCGTTTTTCCATTTTGGCAAGTCTTTTTCCGCGTTTGTGAGTGCTTACATGACGATTTTTTCAGAAAAATGAATCGTGTTGGCGCAAAAATGATTCACTTTTGTCCGTTCTTGATATGCGCTTTCTTTTACGCATGTGAAAAAGGGGCTCCGGCTTTTTTATCCGGCTCCCCTATTCTTCCACACTGACAATCTTTATATTCCCATCAGCAAACGCTCACATCGCCGCTGACAGACTGAATCCGAATCTGCACCCGTGCGCCCAGACCGGCGTCGCCCACGTGATTGACCAGGTCGCCGCTGACAGAATGCAGCTCGACGTGGACCGAGTCCTCATTACGCGGAAGGATCACATCCACATCGCCGCTGGTGGTCTGGACATTGACCTGATCCACACGGCCCTCCGAAACATCAAGTTCCAGATCGCCGCTCACCGTCTTGCCGCTCACCAGACCATACACGCCTTCCAGCTCCAGATCGCCGGACACTGTATTGGCCGTCAGCACCGGGCATTGTCCGGAGAAGCTGACATCGCCGCTCATGGTGTTGACGTCGACCTTGCCGGCGTTCACCGGCTTCGCTTCAATGTCGCCGCTGGTGGTGTTCAGCTTCATGCGTTCCGCGCCGCCGGCAATACGGATATCACCGCTGGTCGTGTTGGCCAGGAGCAGGTCGGCCGCCGGTGCCTCCTTATTCTCGACCGCAACATCGCCGCTGGTTGAGGTCAATTCCATTTCCCTCAGGCAGACGTTGTTCACCGTAATGTTGCCGCAGGTGGTATGGATGCCTGCTTCACAGACCGTTGCAGGGATCATGACCGTCATCCAACCACCCTTGGTCATCGTCACCATTTTTCGTCCCATCTCCCGGAAATCACGGAACATGTCGCCAAATCCGTTCCAGGTGCGGCTGCCGTCTCTCATTTTGCACAGCGCCGACCAGATATCATTCCCTGCTGCCTGACCGCCATTTTCTTTGTCCTCCACGCGGATATTGAGCGTATCGCCCGTTATCTCGCATTTGATCAGCCCGCTCATGGAGTCTTCCCAGAGAACTTTCAGCTCGTTTTCATCTGACGTCCTGATCGTGAGATCGCACGCTGCCACATCGGCATTGATCCGCCTGACGCCAGCTGCGTTCGACTGCCAGGAGCATCCGTCCCCGACGTCATTCGCTTCATCCGTCGCTTTTCCGCCACGCTGCGGGTATTCAGCGATGACCTCCTCCATTCCCTTGAGGCTCTCGACCACCGCGCCAATCGCCTCATCCTCCATCATGCCGCGCCGAATCAGATCCTCAAAATGCTCCTGGCAGTTGTTCATGACCTCATCCTTCATGGTCTGGATTTCGTCGGTCATCACCGCGTCCTCAAAAAGCAGTTCCACAATACGCTTTACCGTGTTATTCATAGCAAATTTCCTCCATCATCAAGCGGTCAATGAGATACCGCGTTTCGTTCCAGGCCTCGCCGTCAGCCTTCAGTTTCTCTTTTCCTGCTGTTGTGATCGCGTAATAGCGCCGCCGTGCGCCCTTCTGCTCATCACCCCAGTACGAGGTGATATATCCCGCCGTCTCCAGTCGCTTGAAGGCGGTATACAGCGTAGCTTCCTTCATTTCAAAAGCGCCGCCGCTCAGTTCGCTCACCCGCTTGTTGATCTGGTAACCATAGCTGTCGCCGCCGTCCAGCTGACGAAGAATGATCGAGTCTGTGTAGCCGCGAAGAATATCAGCCGTCAATGCCATCCGCTCACTTCCCTTCCGTTTTGCTGATGGATGCATTGTAACACACAATACCTCACCTGTCAATGTATCTCATTATTTTCTAATCGAAAAAGAATTTTCTTTAATCTTTGTTTTTCTCTTGCGATTCGACCCGTTCTCTTGTACAATATCAGTACACTGAATAATAAATAAGGAGGCGTTTGATCACCATGATCGAGATGCTTCATCCCATCTATATGGAAGAATGCGGCGAGGCTGCCGCAAAGGTGTGGACACTGGCCCAGCGGATGCTGGCCCCTTATCTTGAGCTGCGCATTGAGCCCGCGGCAGATTGTGCTGACAGCGATCTGACTCTGCCCGGACGTGTGGAGGGCATTGACGAAGCGCTGCAGCTGCTGGCCGACGCACTCTCCCACCGTGCCGCCCAGGATGAGGATGAGGACCTGGGCGAGTTCGCCGATGTACTCATTCAGTCCGTGCAGGTCGCGCTGGACGAACTGGAGAATGACGACGATTTCGTGCCCGGCGTCAACGCCTGCCTGAACCAGGTCTACGGCGGCGACTTCGTAACAGTCGTGAGCGAAGACGGCGAGGAGCTGCGCTATGAGATCCTGTATCGCACCGAATTGGACGGCGATGATTTCGGCGTGCTGTACCCCCTCGACGGCGAGAGCGACGGCAATCTGCTGATCCTGAAAATGATTTATGACGACGAAGCCGAGGAAATCCGCTTTGAGGATGCCGACGAAGAAACCGCCGCAATCGTGTTTACCGAGTTCCGTGAGGTCTTTGCCGAAGATTTCTCTGCCGACGAAGAAGAATAAGCGCTGAATGGAGGCATGACTGATGAACGACGAACGAGATTATATTGAAGAAGACGGCGAGGAAGAGATCATCACCCTCGCCGACGAGGAAGGCGAAGACATTGAATTCCGCGTGCTGGCCCATATGGAGGTGGACGGCAAGGATTACCTCGTGCTTGAGGACGTCGAAGAAGATGGCAATGTCATGATCTTTGAGGTGACGCATGCAGAGGACGGTTCTGACGTACTGAATCCAGTCGAGGACGAAGACGAATGCCAGCGCGTGTTTGACTATTTCCAGGCCGACTGCGAGGACTACGAGTTCTGCGACGCCGAGTAACCAACGCGCTTGCCTGCTCAATCGACTTGTTTGAGGGCGCATTTTATGTATTACTATTGCCTGTTTTGTATGCAGCGACGTGTCCCTGTCATTCGAACGATCCTGTACAGCTATCTTCCGGCGGCCAGAATCATTAGTCCGCAATGGGTCCAGCTGAAATGGGTCAAAGGTGTGTCGTTCGAGGAGGAGCATCCGCTGTTTCCCGGTTATCTTTTCCTTTATACGGAGGAACCGATCGCCGATTTTCGCTCTATCATGACCATAGACGGCGTCGTCCGTTTCCTGGGCGTACGCGATGACAACTATCAGCTGCGGCATGACGACTTGAAATTTGCAATGATGCTCGCTGCATGCGATGGCCGTGTCGGCAATTTCAAGGTCTATCAGGTCGGCGACCGGATTCATCTGGCCAAGGGCGTGCTGGCAGGTTTTGACGGTAAGATCGTCAAGGTCGACCGAAACAGGCGGCGTCTTCAGGTGGAATTCACATTTGACAACGTGATCCGAAAGATCACCGTAGGCTATGAGATGCTGGACGACGGGCCGGAAACGATGATCAATCTCCCACTGCTGAAAAGTGACGTATAATCAAAAAACAGCGAAGCATGTGTACAATCGCTTGCTTCGCTGTTTTTGTTTGTCACGCAGTCGTTTCGGCAGGTACTCCTCGGAACAGCTTGCTTCTCCGATACCAGATGATCAGCAGCGATGAGCAGAGAATCCAGCCCATCGGATATGCCAGCGCCACCGCAATAAAGCCTGCGCCAAGCAGCTTGGTCACGAAGAGATACAACTGTCGGAACACGACGAAGGAACTGAGCATAATGATCGTCGGAGATTTAGCGTCACCGATGCCGCGCAGTGCGCCGCCGTAGATCTGGTTGAAGCAGATGGTGAAATAGAACGGCGTGATGATGCGAATGAAGCGCGTGCCGTAATCGAGCACATCGGGTTCCTGTGTAAACATCATCAGCAGCGGGCGTGTCAGGATCATCATTACCGCCATGAGCGATACGGTCGCAATCAGGCTGATCGTCAGCGCCTGGCGCACGCCCTGACGGGCACGCTCCGGTTTTTTCGCGCCCCAGTTCTGTCCAACAAACGTGGTGGAGGCCAGTGCGATACTCTGCACAGGGATCAGCACGAAGGAATCCAGCTTATTGTAGCTGGTCCAGCCTGCCATGCACGCAGAGCCGAACTGATTGATATAGGACTGCACAAACACATTGGAGAAAGCGGTGATGGCCTGCTGCACGCCGGAAGGCAGACCGATGGACAGGATTGGCCGGACCATTTCCTTTCTGATCCCCAGATCACGCCAGTCGATGGCATAGGGCCCCTGCTCTCTGGTCAGCACGAACATAACCAGAAGCGCGGACATCAGCTGAGATATGATCGTCGCCAGGCCAACGCCCATGACGCCCAGCCCAAACGCCACCACAAATACAAGGTCAAGGATGGTATTGAGCACCGCCGAGAAGATCAGGAAATACAGCGGACGCCGGGAATCGCCCACCGCACGTAGGATCGCCGAGCCCATGTTATACATGAGCAGACCTGTCATGCCTGAAAAATAGATCGTCAAATAGAGCTTTGCGTTGGCAAACACATCATCCGGCGTCTGCATGAAGTACAGCATGGGCGTCACGATCAGCACGCCGATGATCGTCGCCACCACGCAGAGCATCAGCGCAATGGTGATCGTCGTGTGGACCGCGTCATGGAGGCGCTTGTGGTCATGCGCACCGTAGCTCTGCGAAATGATCACGCTGGCACCGGTCGACAAGCCGTTGCACAGTCCCACCATCATGTTGACGATGCTGCCCGTGCTGCCCACGGCAGCCAGCGCTTCCTTGCCCACATACTGACCGACAACAACAGTGTCTACCGTGTTGTACAGCTGCTGGAACAAAAGACCGATCGCCATTGGGATCGAAAATGCAACGAACTGCTTCCAGATCGTGCCCTGCGTCATATCCGCATCTCGTTTGGCCAATCTGAATGCGCCTCCCCTGTGTTTAATTTGATGCAACAGGAGAAAGCATAGCACAGCGCCGCAGCAAAGTCAAACTATTGCGCCAGTTTTTCCTGTATAATTTGCACATCTTCGACCATCTGTCCGAAGAAAAAGGACATGCGCCTTTTGCAAAGTACATGTCCTTGAATTTTACTGATCCAGCGCCTCGTCCACCAGCTTCTGCAGCAGCACGGGGTTAGCCATGCCTTCGGACAGGCCCATGGCGGCGCCCATCAGCGCCTTTTTGAGGCCCAGCTTGCCCTTGCGGTAGCCGGCCACCATAACGGGGTGCTCGGCGATCGCCTGCTTCACATAGCCGTTCAGCAGCTCTGCGTCGTTGAGCTGACGCAGGTTCATCCTGTCGATGAACGCTTCGGGGTCCTCGTCGTTCGTCCAGAGGGCTGCGACCGTCTTTTTGGCCGCGCCGCTGTTGATAGTCCCCGCCTCCACCAGCGTCGCAATGCCCGCCAGGTGTGCCGGAGCGATCGGGATGTTCGTTTCTTCGCCTTCCAGCAGGCGGAACACCTCGCTGATCATCAGGTTTGCCAGCTGCTTGACGGCTGTGGTGGATTTTGCCGCAGTCTCGAAATAGTCCGCCAGCGCCTTGTCGCTCACCAGCTGCTCCGCGGTGTAAGAAGTCAGGCCGAAATCGCGCATATAGGCCGCCTTGCGGGCGTCCGGCAGCTGGGGCAGCTCCTCGCCCAATGCCTTGACCAGCTCCGGCGCCAGCACGATGGGCGCCAGATCCGGGTCCGGGAAGTAGCGATAATCGTTGGCGTCCTCCTTGCGGCGCATGGAGGTGGTGCGGCCGGTGGTCTGGTCAAAGCGGCGGGTCTCCTGGACGATCTCCTCACCCTTCTTGACCGCCTCCACCTGGCGGCGGTATTCCTCCTCAATGGCCTTCTGTACGCTGATGAAGGAGTTCAGGTTCTTCATCTCAGTGCGGGTACCGAAGGGCTCGCCGGGCTTGTGAATGGACAGGTTGACGTCGGCGCGCAGGCTGCCCTCGTTCATCTTGCAGTCGCTGATGCCGGTGTACGCAATGATGGCCCGCAGCTTTTGCAGATACGCCACCGCCTCCTGGGGCGTGCGCATGTCGGGTTCGGACACGATCTCGATCAGCGGGACGCCGCAGCGGTTGCAGTCGATCAGCGTACCCTTGTCCTGGTCATGGACCAGCTTGCCCGCGTCCTCCTCGATATGGATGCGGGTGATCCCCACGTTCTTGGTGCCCGCAGGCGTCTCGATGGTCAGATGACCGCCCACGCACAGCGGCAGGTCATACTGGCTGATCTGGTATGCCTTGGGCAAGTCGGGATAGAAATAATTCTTGCGATCCTGTTTGGAATACTTGGCAATGGTGCAGTCTGTCGCCAGACCGGCCTTCACCGCATAATGCACCACCTGCTTGTTCAGCACCGGCAGCGTTCCGGGGAAACCCATGCACACCGGGCAGCACTGGGTGTTGGGCGCTGCGCCGAAGGAAGTCGAACAGGAGCAGAAGATCTTGGTCTTTGTTTTCAGCTCCACATGCACTTCCAGGCCGATGACCATTTCATAACCGTCGATCATACGCCATTCAGCCATCACAGCGTCACCTCCTTCATAAACTGACCCACTGCGCCTTCCAGCGCAAATCCTGCACGGTACAGAACAGGCTCTGAGAACGTCGCCCCCATCAGCTGCACACCCACCGGCAGACCATCGCGATCCACGCCGCAGGGCATCGACAGCGCCGGGATACCTGCAATATTGACCGGCACTGTATGGATGTCGCCCAGATACATTTCCAACGGGTTGGTGGACTTCTCGCCCAGCTTATAGGCCGTGGTCGGCGCGACCGGGCCCATCAGCACATCGCAGGATTCCAGTACACGGTTGAAGTCGCGGATGACCAGCGTGCGGACCTGCAATGCCTTCTTGTAATAAGCATCGAAGTAACCGGCAGACAGCGCATAGGTGCCCAGCAGAATGCGGCGCTTGACTTCGGGACCAAAGCCCTCGCTGCGGCTCTTGACATAGAGCTCCTCCAAGTCGCGGTATTCTGCCGTACGATGCCCGTAGCGCACGCCGTCGAAGCGGGCAAGGTTGGAAGACGCCTCCGCGCTGGACAGCACATAATAGGCAGGCAACGCATATTTCAGGGACGGAATGCTGACCTCGGTGACGATAGCACCCTGATCCTTGAGCACATCCGCCGCATGCATGACGGCACGACGCACATCGTTGTTCAGGCCTTCGCCGAGCATCTCCTTCGGCAGACCGATTCGCAGGCCCTTCACGCCATCGCGAAGCTGACGGCTCATGGGCGTATAGCCGCGCTTGACAGACGTGGTATCACGCCGGTCATACCCCGCCAGCAGATCCAGCGCCATGGCGTTGTCCTCCACCGTATGGGTCATTGGACCGATCTGATCCAGGGACGACGCAAATGCGATCAGGCCATAGCGGCTGATCATACCATAGGTGGGCTTCATGCCGACAACGCCGCAGAACGCCGCAGGCTGACGGATGGAGCCGCCGGTATCGCTGCCCAGGGAAAAGGGTGCTTCATCAGCCGCAACACAGGCTGCGCTGCCGCCGGAGGAACCGCCAGGTACGCGGTCCAGGGCGCGCGGATTGTGGGTGGGATGGAAGGCACTATTCTCCGTGGTGGAGCCCATGGCGAACTCGTCCAGGTTGGTCTTACCCAGCAACACGCACCCAGCGCTGCGTAGCTTTTCAAAAACTGTGGCGCTGTAGGGCGGCACAAAGTCCTCCAGCATTTTGGAGGAGCAGGTCGTCCGCACGCCTTCGGTGCAGATGTTGTCCTTCACCGCCACCGGCACGCCGCACAGCGGGTGAACCTTATCGCCGGACGCGCGGGCCGCGTCGGCTGCGTCCGCTTGGCGGAGCGCTTCTTCGGGCGTCAGGGTGACATAGGCGCCAACCTTGTCCTCCACGGCAGCAATTCGGTCGATATAAGCCTGTGTGACCTCCCGGGAGGACACATCGCGGCGCTCAAGATGCTTGACCAGCTCGGTCATGGTCATTTTCGTGATCGCTTCCATGTTGATTCCTCCTTATTCAAAGGTCTTGGGGACGTTGACGGCCGTCTCGGTGCGGCTTGGCGCATTGGACAGCAGCAAGTTACGGTCAAAGCAGGGTTCGGGAACATCCTCGCGCAGCACGTTCTCCGTCGGGATAACATGCGCAGTCATGGGCACATCGGTCGTGTCCACCTGGCGCAGCGCTTCTGCAAATTGCAGGATGCTGTTCAACTCGCCGCCCATGCGGTCTTCTTCTTCCGGCGACAGAGCCAGCTTGGCCAGATCAGCCACCTGACGGACGGCCATGTTTGGGCGGGCCTTGGCTGCCTTGTGCTCCTCCTGACCCGCAGCAACGCCCAGCTGAAGCACATCCAGCTGCTCCTTGTCCACGTAGTCCGGGGCTCCGGTCATCAAATCGGAGGCGTCACGGACCTTGGGGAACGCGATGACGTCGCGCAGGGAATCCGCACCAATGAGCAGCATGACCAGACGGTCCAGGCCGAAGGCAAAGCCGCCATGCGGAGGCGTACCGTACTGGAAGGCGTCGATCAGGGAGCCAAAGCGCTGGCGTGCGCTTTCCTCGGTGAAGCCAAGCGCCTTAAACATCAGCGCCTGCACATCCGGCTTGTGTATACGGATGGAGCCGCTGCCCAGCTCTGTGCCGTTCAGCACCACGTCATAGGCCTGGGAACGGACGCGGGCGGGATCGGTCAGCAGATACTGCATATCCTCCTCGTAGGGCATGGTGAAGGGATGGTGCATGGCCAGGAAACGGCCTTCCTCCTCGCTCCACTCGAACTCCGGGAAGTCAGTCACGAAGCAGAACTTGAAGTCCTTCTTGTCACGCAGGCCCAGCATATCGCCGATCTCCAGACGCAAACCACACAGGGTACGGCACACGACGTCATACTTGTCCGCGCAGAACAGGATGAAGTCGCCGTCCTCTGCGTCCAGCGCAGCCAGCAGTTCGGACCACTGTGCCTTGGTGAAATACTTTTGCAGGATGGAGTTGACCTCGCCGTTGTCGTGGATCAGAATCCACGCCATGCCCTTGGCGCCGTAACCCAGCGCATGGTCGGTCAGTGTCTCGATGGTGGTGCGTGTAAACTTCTCCGCGCAGCCCTTGCAGTTGAGCGCCCGGACCTTGCCGCCCTGGTCGGCAACCTTGCGGAAAACGGAGAATGTGCAGCGGCCTGCCAGTTCGGTTACATCCTTGATAGTCATGCCGAAGCGCATGTCGGGCTTGTCGCATCCATACAGGTCCATGGACTCATACCAGGTCAGGCGCGGGAAATCATAGTCGATCGTGCTGCCCATGGTATCCTTGAAAATGCTCTTGAAGAGCTTTTCCAGGTACTGCAGAATGTCCTCCTGATCCACAAAGGACAGCTCCATATCCACCTGGGTGAACTCCGGCTGACGGTCTGCACGCAGATCCTCATCGCGGAAGCAGCGCGCTACCTGATAATACTTGTCGATGCCGCCGACCATCAGCAGCTGCTTGAAAATCTGCGGGCTCTGGGGCAGCGCGTAGAAAGTGCCAGGATGTACGCGGCTGGGCACCAGATAATCGCGGGCGCCCTCAGGCGTGGACTTGCACAGGTTAGGTGTTTCGACCTGATAGAAGCCCTCGTCGTTCAGGAAGCGTTCTGCGGCCGCCTGCACCTGATGACGGAACTTGAGCGCCTTCTGCATGGCAGGACGGCGCAGGTCCAGATAGCGATACTTCAGGCGCAGTTCCTCGCGCACCTTGGCGTCCTCGTCCATGGAATAAGGCAGCGGCTTGGCCTCAGACAACACGACAAGCCCCGTCGCCTTCAGCTCCACCTCGCCAGTCTCCAGACGGGGGTTAAAAGTTGCCTCGTCACGCTGGCGGATCTCGCCCGTCACCTGGACGACGCTTTGAAGATGGACACTTTCTGCATGATGGAAATCATCTTCCTGCATACTGGCCAGATCGCACACGACCTGGGCCACACCCTCGCGGTCCTTGATGTCCAGGAAAATGACGCCGCCCATGTCACGCTTGGTTTGCACCCAGCCGCACAGCGTGGCCGTCTGGCCCATGTGATCCCGACGGATCGAGCCGCAGTAATGAGTTCGTTTCATGGTAAACCTTCCTCCTTTTCTTTTGAGGGAAAAGGTCGGGAGCGCACCGTTTTCGTCCTGTCTCACAAAAAAAGCGCCTATCATCCCTACAATGGGACGAAAGACGCTGGTCTGACGCGGTACCACCCAAATTGAGCCTCGCCGTTGAGACTCACCTTTTCCGCAGCGGGCATTCCTGCCGATTGCGTGAAGCTGTTACGGGCTTCACCCGTCCGTGCCTACTTGCGAAATCCGCTTTCGGGCGGCGGCTCCAAGCTGTTCCTTCACCGCTCGTGTCCTGCCGCACTTGCACCTTAACGCGGCTCTCTGAAAAGGATCGACAACGACTACTGCTGCTCTTCTCAGCCTTTTGCGGGGATCGCTCCCCTTTCAAATTGACAAGCGTATTGTAGCATCAGGCCTCTCCTTTGTCAACCCTCTGTACATCAAAAATGCAACATTGTTCTTTTCACATGCAAAATGCCCTCTGCCGCTTTCGCAGCAGAGGGCACCGTATGGTTACTTCAAGCTGATCCGAACCTGGGAATTACTCAGCGATCACGATGCGGCCCTGAGGAGCAGCATACTGTGCGCCGACGTTGCCGCCCAGCGTGTCCAGGATGTAGTTGATGACGACCATGTAGTCCGGCAGGGTCTCGGGCAGCGCGATCTCCTCGTCGCCCATGAACATGCAGGTACCGTCGCCGCCTTCCAGCAGCATGTAGTTGTGGGAAGCAACGGTGTACTCCTTCTCGGGATCCAGAGGCTCGCCGTTGATCATGACATTCTGAACGCGGCGCTCGCCGGTAACACCGCTGAACAGGCCGTGATCGTCAGCGGTGCAAGTGCTCTCGATACCGGTGTGGATCTCATAGGTCAGGCCGGAAACATGCAGGAAGCCGCCGCTCTCGCCGGGCACATTGCGGGAAGTCCACTCCAGAGCGTCCAGAATCTGCTGGCCGTTGGCCTTGACCATGGTCAGGATGTTGCCGAAGGGATGAGCCTTCAAAATCTGATTCATGGTGATGTCGCCGGCCTCGATGGTCACGCGGATACCGCCGCCGTTGACCATGGCCACATCAGCACCGGTGGCAGAACGATAGGCGTCAGCCACCAGGTCGCCCAGGTTGGTCTCCTGATTGCGGATGATGCGGTTGCCCTCAGCGTCCACAATGGTCAGGGTGTAGTCGGTGTGCGCAACGATGGTGTTCAGATACGTCTCGAACTCGCCGGTGATCTGATTTACGAAATCGGCAACCTTGGCATTCTGCTCGACCTCAATGCTGGCAGGCTTCTCCTCGGTGGCGGCAACATACAGACCGGAGTCGATGGTGCCGTCGGCCGCGATGGTCAGATAGCCGACGTTGGACAGCTTCGTGCCGCAGGCAGCGCGGACAACGTCCTTGCCGTCCTTGTTCTTCACGACGTCCTTGTCACAAACCTCATGGGCATGGCCGTCCAGCAGGGCGTCGATGCCGGTGGTGTTGGCAATGACCTCGGTAGACATCCAGGGAGTGCACTCGGCCTCGGTGCCCAGGTGAGCGATCGCGATGACATAGTCAGCGCCCTCGGCACGGGCAGCGTCGGCAGCAGCCTGCACAGCAGCGTACAGCTTCTCGCCGGTAGCGTCCTCGCAGAAGCCATAGACGAACTTGCCGTTCTCATCCTGGAAATACACAGGAGTGGAAGAAGTGAAGGTGCGGGGGGTAGCAATGCCCACGAAGGCAATCTTCTTGCCGGCGCGCTCGACGATCTTGTAGGCGTCGAACACAGGAGCATCCTTATAGGTAAAGTTGCAGGCAACATAGGGATACTCAGCCTGGGCAGCCAGATTCAGGAAGGTATCCATGCCGTAGTCGAACTCATGGTTGCCGATGGTCGCCACATCGTAGCCCACAGCACCCATGATCTTCACGATGGCTTCGCCCTTGGTCAGGGAGCCGATGGTATCGCCCTGGATGGCATCGCCTCATCAACCAGGATGACCTCATTGTCGGCGGCCAGCTTGTCGCGCAGACCTGCGACACCGGCATAG
>R21__coassemble_1994_pt1 | contig 12579 bp, 10 predicted proteins | sample R21__metabat2_low_PE_059 | metagenome-assembled genome bin R21
GGCGTGGGGTTGTGCATGGAACGAACAGCAGCTTCGATGGTGTCAGCCAGCATCACAATGGCGGCTTCCTTTGTAGCCGGACGGGTGCCGTCATAGCGGAAATCATTGATCTCCACCGGCTTGCCGTCGCTTTGCTGAAGGGCCTTGTGATAGAAAAACATAACGGGCGTATCGCCATGATGCTCAACGACAATCTGCTGAATCTCGGGCGGAAGATGATACTTCTGGCAGAGCTGGAGGCCATCGCGCGTGTGTGTGGTCACGATTGCCGCGGAAACATATGGATCGGTGATGTCCAGCGGATTCTCACCGCCCATCTGATTTTCCTTGAAGTACAACGGTCGCTTGAGCTTTCCGACGTCATGGAAGTAAGCGCCGGTACGCGCCAGCAATGCGTTGGCGCCGATCTTTTCTGCCGCGGCCTCGGCCAGGTTTGCAACGACCATCGAATGATGATATGTACCGGGCGCCTCCATCATCAGGCGGCGAAGCAGCGGATGATTCTGGTTGCCAAGCTCCATCAGTTTGCTGGGCGTCGCCAGGTTGAATGCGCCCTCAAACACAGGCTGCAAGCCAAGCGCAACGCTGCCGCTGAGCAGACCGCCGCCCATGGCCCAGAGCGCGTTTGCGTTGAGCGCAGTCATATTGTTGGAGGTCATCAAGTTCAAGCCAAGCATCAGCAGCACATTGATGACCGAAGTGATCAGGCCGCAGACGACCACTCGCATGCGTTGGGAACGGCCGTTGAGGAACCACACGGAGAAAGAACCGCCAATAATGCCCATCAGGAGCAGGTTGATCATCTCCGTGGTGGACGTGGTGCTTCCGCCGGCGGCAATTCCGCTGACAAGGATGGCCAGACTGACCGTTGCGGGAATACCTGCCCGCCAGCCAAGCAATGCCGTCAGCAGCAGCACGCCCAAAGTGACAGGAGCGAGATAGACATGGATGACCTTGATGACTGCGATGCAGAAGCCAACACAGACGATGATGACCACCATGACCACGGCCATCTGGCGAATATCGTGCAATATTTCGGGGAACAGCAATCGCAGCAGTAAAACCAGAGACAGCAGTGCACTAAGCACGATCAATGCCGCACCGCCATACACAGAATAGTCATAGTCGGTATCTTCGAGCAATCCCAGTTCCTTCAGCATGGCCAGCTGGTTTGCTGCGACGCTCTCACCGGCACGGATGATGTTCTGCCCTTGCAGGTACACAACGTCATCGACGGTGGCTTTGGCGCTCTCCCTCGCCTGCTCGGTGGCTTCCTGCTCGATCACCATGTTTGCGCGAAGCGTTGTGCGCAGAACAAGTGGGAGGATGTTCTGGACCAGGGAAATATCCACGCGATAACCAACGATCTGTGTGATGGTGGAGATTGCCTGCGTAACCTGGCCTTCGCGAATGGTCGCGTTCAACGAATTGGTTACAGCGGTATTGACGGTGGAAACCATGGTGTCAAAATCTGCCGTCTCGGTGCGCAGCAGGGTCGTGGCCTGGTACTTCGTCAGGTTGACTGACTTGACCAGCTTCTGCGCGTACTCAATCTCCGCATCTTTGAAGATGTGCTTGCGCACTTCCTCATGCGTTTCGTTGGGCTCGCGCAGGGTCAGACCGTACTGCTGCACGGTGCGCAGCTCATCAAAGACGGCGTTGAGATTTGAAATCACCTCGTCAGACACGCCTTCCTGCAAATGGTAGACGGATTCAACATTGGCAGCGGCATTATTCCTTAATTTGTCGGTCGTGACCTGATCGACCACGTCCTTGGTCGCGGTGATCGTGTAATGCGAAATAGCGCCGACCTCCAGCTTATACCGCTGAGGCGCGCAGGCCAGGCAGATCATGCTCAACAACACAATACTGCTGATCACCACCATCAGAGCGCATTTGGCGCCTGCTGTGTGAATCCACGCGGAAAAACGATGCGGGCCGGCTTTTTTCCTGCCTTTATCATTCCACTTCCGGTGTTTCATTGCTTTCTCTCCCTTTCATTGCCATAGTAGTTGTCATAAGCCTGAACGATCTTTTGCACAAGCTCGTGACGCACTACGTCCTGATGGGTCAGGTGGACCATACCGATATCCGGAATGTCCTTCAAAATGTCGATTGCCTCCGCCAGGCCGGAACGCTTGCCAAAGGGCAGATCAGTCTGGGTCACATCGCCCGTTACGACAACCTTGGAGTTGAAGCCCAGACGCGTCAGAAACATTTTCATCTGCTCCGAGGTGGTATTCTGTGCCTCGTCCAGAATAATGAAAGATTCAGACAGCGTCCGGCCGCGCATGTAGGCCAGCGGCGCAACCTCGACAATGCCGCGCTCCAACAGTTTCTGATAAGAATCCACGCCCATGAAATCGTACAAAGCGTCATACAGCGGGCGAAGGTACGGATCGACCTTCTGCGTCAGATCGCCTGGCAGAAAGCCTAACTTCTCGCCTGCTTCAACAGCCGGACGAGTCAGAACAATGCGCTCGATTTCTTTGTTTTTCAAGGCCACGACCGCCAGCGCCATGGCAAGATACGTCTTGCCTGTGCCGGCAGGACCGACTGCAAAAGTCAAATCATGGTCGCGGATAGCCTGAACGTACTGCTGCTGACCAAGCGTCTTGCAGCGGATCTGCTTGCCGCGATGCGTGATGGCGACGACATTTTTCAGGATTTCGTCGATCATATCAACCTTTCCGTCACGCGCCAGGGAAATGGCGTAGCGGATGCGTGAACGATCGACCAGCTCATGCTTGCGGATCAGCTCCACCAGTTTTTCGATGACGCTGCCAGCCAGATCGGTATCATCGGCATCGCCCATAATGAGCAGCTCGTTTCCGCGCAGCGCAATGCTGACGGAGCATTCCTGCTCAATCAGCGCCACGTTCTGGTCGTTCAAGCCAAACAGGGACATGTATGCATCCATCGAATCAACCGACAGCTGCATTCTTTTGGTCTGTGTCAATAAGGATTGCCTGCCTTTCTCGCTGCCTTTTCAGCCGGGGCAGCCATGCCGGACATTAAGGGATAAACGCATCTTCCGAAACGGCAATATCGAGAATCCGCTCGCCAATTGCAAGAGCATACAATCCCTCATCATCTATAATACTATATTCTATCCATTTGTCAACCAGCACGTCATCAAAACCGATTTTTTGGCGAAGCGCGCGCATGGCGGCGATTCCTGCCTCGGCTTTGACATCCGACAACTCGCGAGGATGAACGACCTGCTGCGCCTCAAAATACGTTTCCTTCCGGATCGTTATTGGAAAAAAGAAACCTCCGAGGGGCGTTTGTGAGCGTGATACATCTGCATGCTCGAATGGCGCACTCGGCGCATGCCATAGATCGAAGAAAGGACAGGTGACTGTCAACGTATCCATCGTGGTGCCGGTATAGATTGTTTTTGTTTCCAATGTCGGCATTTTGATTTTTTCTCCATCCCATACCCTGGCCATGACCACGCCGGATGCCCTGACGGCACGCAATGTCTCATCAGCGGCGCGTTCTTCACCCTTGATCAGCAGTTGCCCGGTCTGTACCAGCGTGCCTGGCGTGACAACAGGCGTTCCGGCATAGGTGATGATCCGATCGACAATGCCGGTGCGTGAAGCGACAACGTGACATGCACCATTCGATGTGAACGTCTCCCCTTCCGTGATGCCTCTTACAAGGCTGATCCGGAGGGTCATGCCGCGCCAACCGCAATCAATGCGGGCCAACTCAGGATAACGCCATTCCAATGCTTCTCGAAGATCATTCAGATTGACGGCATTCTTTCGGCAAGGAAAGCGGATGCCAAACTCCACGAGAAATTGTTGGACGTCATTCGTATACCTTCCACCGTCAACGATGACCACTCGGCATGCGGTCTGGGAAGCGATCATGAGACAGCATGCAGTCAGAAGCAGGAGCAGCAGCAGTACCCAATGCTTGGCGAAACGCGCTGTAAGTCGATTGATACCGCGTCGTTGACCTATGGTTACGCCCCATCCTTTTTCTGCTGCAAGCACCTGGACAGCCGGAAGGTCACGTTCCTGAATCAGAAATCGAATCTTTCGCGGCGTCAACCTGCGCAATTGTCTGATGCGAACCGCAGTCTGGGCGATTCCCGTCAGGAAACGCTCAATGTTCAGCCCTTCAATGCTGAGCTCAATCCAGCCGCATTTCATCCTTTTTCGCCGCCTTTGTTGGCAGCATACTCCATGGAGACGCTGTCGATCTCGCCAGTAATGGTTGCCTCTGTGGATGAATAGTTCTGGAAACGAAGCTCCTTCCCGGTAATGCAGATTTGCCCATCATGTGCGCGGAAGTGGATCAAGTTGGGTTGATAGACGGCAAGTCCGCGATGCTGCTCCACATGAACCATCTCATGGCCCAGCATTGTGATCCTCGGGATTTGACTGGTCACTTCGATTGGAAAAAGACGTTCTTCGGTCACGGCAGCGCACCTCCCTTACAAGCTATTGCTATGCAGCAAAGCGTTCGGAAAGCACGGACGCAAGAATAACCCCCATTCGCATGCATTGTTTGCGAATGGGGAACACACTTCGGTCTGTTTTGCATGAATCGGAGCGGCATATCATAAACAGACTGAGGTTTCAATTTTGTGACTTAGCGCTTGCTCTGATAACCGACGGCAGAATCCTCATCCATTTCGACGGGCGTATCCGAATGAATGACGTGAGGCGTGGTGTTGGCTTGCACGATCTGCTGCCATTCTTCATACTCATCACAAATCAATTCGGCATATACGCCGCCCATCTCATATAGGGATTTGGCAATCAACCCTGCAAACACCACGGCCCCATGGGGCGTCAGGTGCGTGTTGTCGACCATGCCGTTCGGAAATGCAGGATAAACACCGGCAGGAACATGCATATAAAGTTGTGTCGAGCGTTCGCCCCATTCGGCAACCAGCGCTTCGCTCATGGAAGTCAAATCTACCAACGCGACGTTCAATCTGGAGGCAGTCCGTCTGGCCGCAGCGGCCCAGGCCTCATGGCGGTATACCGATGTATTGCCCAGGAAGCAGCGACGCGTCAGCGGCGTAATAATAACAGGAACTGCCCCTTTATCACGAGCTGCATTGACGAACGTCTCAAGGTTTTTTGAATAGGTCGTGTCAGCGGCGGCAAAGCGTTCAGGATCATTGTCCTTTTCATCATTGTGACCAAACTGAATGAGCAAGAAATCGCCGGGGCGAATATTCTCGCAAATGGGAATCAGACGCCCTTCATCGAGAAACTGCTTGGTTGAACGACCGTTTTCGGCGCAGTTGCAGATCACGACCTCGCCGCGCTTGACATAGCGTTCAAAGCCTTGGCCTATGCCTGTTTGAGGATATGAAAGAATCGTATTCTGCTTGACTGTGGAATCTCCGGCCCAGAAAATCGTTTTCATGTATGGTTCCTCCTGATGTATCGGGATGATGTTATCATATCATGCGGAGGGCTTTTCAGCAAGCAAATCATCATTTTTCAGCATATCGCAGCAGAAAGAACCCCGGAGCAAAATGCTTCGGGGTTTTCCTGGAAAACTTACTCGATCCAGTACACGTAGTTTTCCTTGCGGGGCTTGGCTTCGGGTTCGGGGCCGTCCGCGTAGCCGAGAATGCAGTGGCCAATCCCCTCATAATCACCTTCAATGCCCAGCGACTGAAGAATGGCCTTGCCTTCCTCGGAATCGAACTCCTGTTGGGCACGATGGATCCAGCAGCTTGCCACACCCTCTGCATGGGCAGCCAGCATCAGGTTGGCCATCACCAGACTGCCGTCATACACGCAGGTGGGCATTTTACGATCAGCCAACACAATCAACACGACCGGAGCACCGTAGAAAGGATCATTGGTGGCTCCCATCACCGCGGCGTTCATGGCAGACAATTTGTCCCTCATGGCCTTGTCGGTGACAGCGATGATGATCGGCGCCTGACGGTTCATGGCGGTCGGCGCATAGGTTCCAGCTTTGACAATACGTTCAATCACGTCGCGAGGCAGCATGTCCGGCTTGTAGCTGCGGACGCTGCGTCTGGTCAACAGGTTCTCCATAGCTTCCATAAATTCGTTCCTCCTTGCTCAGTCAAAGGGATAGACCATGTTCCAATCCTTGCGCAGCTGGTCCATGACCTTCATGATGTGAAGGGTTTCGCTGTGAGGCATCTCGGGGCATTCAATCTCGCCGGCAGCCAGCGCACGGATACAGGCCTCCACCTGATATTCATAGCCAGTGATCTGCTGCGGAACCTCGATGCGGCGCCTTTCTTCACTGTTTTGAATATTGGCATAGATGTCAATGAAATGAGGATTATTGATATTGTCAATGATAATCGTACCCTTTGTGCCGTAGACGCAGCCGCGGCGGCTCAGATTGACCTGTGCGTTGGATTGCAGGGTAGCCGTGCGTCCATCGCGATAATAGAGCGTGATGTTTTCGCTGCGATCGGTGCCGCTCTCAAACTTCTCAACGCTGCTCTCCATGCGGACGACGTCGTCGCCAAAAAACATGGAAGCGAAATTCAGCGTGTAAACGCCAAGGTCCAGCAGTGCGCCACCAGCCAGCTCCAGTTTCTGAATGCGCTCAACGCTTGAAATGGCATAGCCAAGATTTGCGTTCAGCGTTACAAGCTCACCGATCTCGCCAGAGGCCATGATCTCATTCACGATCTGACGCGAAGGCATGTAGCGGGTCCAGATAGCCTCGGTCAGCAGGACTTTCTTTTCTTCAGCCAACTTCAGCACTTCTGCCGCCTGACGTGCGTTGCCGGTGAAGGATTTTTCACACAGCACGGCCTTGCCTGCATTGATGCACAGCTTGATTTGCTCATAATGATGGGAATGGGGCGTGGCGATATAGATCAGATCCACGGCCGGATCAGCGACCAGCGCCTCGTAGCTGCCATAGGCATGCTCAAAACCCCATTCCTCTGCAAAGGCATCTGCACGGGCCTGATCACGGGCGGCGATGGCATACAGCGTGACCTCCTGCCCGCGTGCCTTCATGCCGGCCAGGGTACGCGCCATGGAGACGGCGATTTTGCCGGCTCCGATAATAGCAACATTGGTCATAGAATTGACCTCCTTAAAGATAATGATCTTAAGTACATTATAGACCAATCGGCAATTGTCGTCAATGCCGACTTGACACACCTTTCTGATAAAGCTATACTTACGGCATCACACAGTGAACAAGGAGAAAAACAATGCTTCATCAATTTACAAACCGGTGCTGGTTTTTGCCATATGAATCAGAAACGGATCGTCCTTGTCTGGGCTATGTTCGCGGGAACAGGTATTGTCTCCAAATTGATGCGGGCAACAGTGCTGCGCACGCACAGCGAATGAAGGATGAATTGACACGAAATGCGCTCCCTAAGCCTGACTTCGTTGCCATCACGCATTCCCATTGGGATCACACCTATGGTCTGTGCGCGACGGAAGGCGTTTCAATTGCAAGCACTGCGACACAGCGTCACCTCGAAGCAATGAGTGCCTGGACATGGACGGAAGAAGCCATGCAGAAACGTCTGGAAACACGCGAGGATATCTTGTTCTGTCATGAGCATATTCTTCTTGAGTATCCGGAGCTTGACCTGATCCGCGTGACAACGGCAGATCTTGTGTTTGATGAGCGATTGACGCTCGACCTCGGCGGCTTGCACGCGCAGCTGCTTCGATTGGCAAACAGCCATGCGGATGATTGTGTGGTAGTCTTCATTCCAGAGGAAAAGGTCATCTATTTGGGCGACATCTGTTATGAAGATCTGCATCACGAACCACCCTGCTGGCATAGAACACGTTTTACGGCACTGTGCGAAGCGCTTCGCGGTCTGGATTTTGATTGGGCTGTTCCCGGACACCAGGGTTTGATGAGCCGGGAAGAACTGATGGCTGACCTGGCGGCATCCATGACCGTTGAGGATTTGATTCTTGACTGAAAAAAGGGAGAACCGCATCTTTGCGGCTCTCCTTTTTGCAATACGATACTTATTCGATGGTCAGATCCATTTCAAGGGGCTTCATGCCGGTCAGCGCCACGCTGCGTGCGTCGGGCTGGTTCAGACCCACATACAGCTTGTACTGGGTGTTGTCCTGAATGCGCTCGCCTTCCTCGGTGACGACGGTGAATGCATTGGGATCGATCTTCACGGTGACCTCTTCAGTCTCGCCGGCCTTCACAGCCACGCGGGCAAAGCCGCACAGTGCAGGATTGAGCGGTGCCAACTCGTTGGTCTGATTCTTGACATAGACCTGCAAGACGGTCTCAGCATCCATCTTGCCGGTGTTGGTCACCTTGGCGCTGACAACCACATCGTTGTCCTCCAGCCAGCTGAATTCAGGTTCGCTGACGTCAAAGGTGGTGTAGCTCAGGCCATAGCCAAAGGGATACAGCGCCTCGCCCGTGAAATAGCGATAGGTGCGGTTCTTCATGCTGTAATCGGTGAACTCAGGCAGCTCGTCTACGTCATGATAGAAGGTCACGGGCAGCTTGCCGGAGGGGCTGATCTTGCCGAACAGCATTTCCACCAGTGCGGTGCCGCCGGCCTGACCGGGATACCAGGTGATCAGTTCGGCGTTGCCTTCAGGCACATTCAGCGCAGAACCGACGGTCAGTACAGTTACCATGGGCTTGCCGGTCTTCTCCAGCGCATCCATCAGCACACGCTGGGACTCCGGCAGAAGCAGATTGTACTTGTCACCGGAGGCAGCAAAGTTGCCGGTATCGCCTTCCTCTCCTTCCAGGGTCTCATCCAGACCCACGCAGGCGATCACGACATCAGCCAGCTCGGCGCAGATAACAGCCTCAGCCACACGGTCATGATCCACCAGTGCGCAGCCTTCAGAACGCTTGCGCACGATATCAGCACCCTGACTGTACAGCACGCGGATGCCCTTGGCGGTGCAATGCTTGCGGATGGCCTCCAGGAAATTGACGCTGCGGGAGGAGGTGCCATAATAGTTGCCCTTCAGCGCGATGTCGCTGGCGGCGTTGGGGCCGATCACGGCGATTGTCTTGATCTGGCTGTCATCCAGGGGCAGGATGCCGTCGTTGCGCACCAACGTCATGCTCTTGCGGGCAGCCTCCAGGGCCAGCGCGTCGTGCTCGTCAGTGTCGTTCTCGGTATACGGGATGGCATCATACTCGCAGTCGTCAGCGAACATGCCCAGCATATAACGGCTGGTGAATAGGTTCACGGCAGCCTTGGTGATGTCTTCCTCTGTCACAAGACCTTCCTGATAAGCGGTCAACATATGCAGGTAGGTGTTGCCGCAGTTCAGATCGCAGCCCATCTTCAGTGCCAGGGCGGCGGATTCTGGCGCAGTCTCGGTCACGTGGTGGTTGGTGTGGAAGTCGCGGATGGCCCAACAGTCGCTGGTCACATGTCCCTCGAAGCCCCACTTCTTGCGCAGAATGTCAACCAGCAGCGTCTGTGAACCGCAGGCAGCTTCTCCATTGACGCGGTTATAAGCGCCCATGACAGTCTCGACCTTGGCTTCCTTCACAGCGATCTCGAAGGCGGGCAGATAGGTCTCCCACATATCCTTCGGGGTAGCCTGAGCGTCAAACTCATGACGGATAGCCTCAGGACCGGAATGCACGGCAAAATGCTTGGCACAGGCGGCAGTTTTGAGATACTTACCATCACCCTGCAGGCCCTTGATGAAGCGCACGCCCAGACGGCTGGTCAGGTACGGATCTTCGCCGTAGGTCTCATGGCCGCGGCCCCAGCGAGGATCGCGGAAAATATTGATGTTAGGGCTCCACATGGTCAGACCCTTGTAAATGTCGCGGTCGCCATGGGCAGACTGAGCATTGTACTTGGCACGGGCTTCGGTGGAGATAGTCTCTGCGATCTTCTGGTGGAAATCCTCGTCAAAGATAGCAGCCATGCCGATGGCCTGCGGGAAAACCGTCGCAGTACCGGCACGGGCAACGCCATGCAGGGCTTCGTTCCACCAGTTGTAGGCGGGCACACCCAGGCGCGGAATAGCAGGCGCGTCGTACTTCAGCTGCGAAGCACGTTCTTCAATGGTCATCTGAGCCACAAGAGCTTCAGCCTTGGCGCGGGCTTCAATACGGTCCATCATATCAATATTTCACTCCTTCATGTCATTACCAAAGTAAGGTAGAATTCTATTTCCACCTGAAACGAGAAAAATCCTGCCGTATTTTACATCAAAATATCACCTAATTACAAAAATACTATAGCACAATGCGCAGATTTTTGATATAATACTACGGAAACATAGGAGGATACTAAAGTGAGTGCAAAAATCGCGGTCGCGTTCGACCTTGACGATACCCTGCTGCTGGATGACCTGACCATATCGGACTACACGATAGACGTGCTTCGTCGCGCTGCTGCTGCGGGCGTCGTGGTGATTCCGGCCAGCGGGCGAGCCCGCGACAGCATGAAGCCTTTCGTGGAGCAGATCGGTTGTGCGTCCTGCTACATCTCCTGCAATGGCGCCGAGGTATGGGGAGCAGACCATGCGCTTCTGATGCGCAAGCGTATTCCGCAGGAGACCGCGCTGGAAATTGCCCGTTTTGGTGCCGAACATGGTTCCTATGCGCAGACCTATGAAGGTGCAAAATTCTACTACTCGATGGAAGGTGAGTACGCTCGCTCCTATGCAGCCAGTTCCATGCTGACCGGCGAGTATGTGGGCGACCTGGAGGCATATCTGACGGGGCGGGAGACCTCAAAGATCCTGATGATGGACAGCGACGAAAAAATCGCAGCCATGCTGACGGAGGCCAGAAAACAGTTTGACGGTCGCGTTTCCGTCACCTGTTCCAAGTCCTGGTTTCTGGAGTTCAACCCCATCGGCGCCACCAAAGGTGAGGCACTGGCTTGGTGCGGCGAAAGATTTGGCTTTGAACTGGCAAATGCGGTGACGTTCGGCGACTCACTCAACGATCTGTCCATGCTGCAGACGGCGGGTACGGGTGTGGTCATGGCGAATGGCCGCCCGGACGTCAAAGCACTGATTCCAACGGTTTGTCGGTCCAATATGGAGGACGGCGTCGCTCACTATATTGAGGAACATATCCTCACCCGCTGACAGGAGGAAAAACATGATCCAGGCAGACGACTTTGCCAAAGTGCTCTCCCTCAAGGTGCTGTCCCCCTCCGCAAAAAAAGAGTGGGACATCCGTTCGGCGGATATCAATCGTCCCGGCATGCAGTTCTGCGGCTTCTACGAATATTTCGCGTTTGAGCGTCCCCAGGTGATCGGCAAGGTCGAAATGACCTACCTGGAATCACTGGACAGCGACGCGCGGAAGCAGATGTACAAGAAGTATTTCTCCTATGACATGCCCTGCGTGATCTGCTGCCGCGGAATGCGTCCACCGGAGGATCTGCTTGAGGCTGCAAAAGCACGGGACATTGCCGTCTATCAGACAAATCTGCTCACCACGAAATTCTCATACAATGCAACGACCTATCTGAACAAATGTCTGGCTCCGCGCGTCACGCGTCACGGCGTTCTGGTGGATGTCTATGGAATCGGCGTGCTGATCACCGGCGAAAGCGGTGCAGGCAAGAGCGAGACGGCGTTGGAACTGGTCAAGCGTGGCCATCAGCTGGTGGCGGATGACGTGGTGGATATCGTTCGCGTGTCGGATGAACGACTGGTTGGCGAGTGCCCGGAGATGGTGCGCCATTTCATGGAGATTCGCGGCATCGGCATCATCGACATTCGCGCCATGTATGGCGTTGGCGCGGTGGAGGTCAGCAAGTCCATTGACCTGGTGATGCATCTGGAGCAGTGGGTCGAAGGGAAAGAGTATGATCGTCTTGGCCTGAGCGAAGAGTACATTACCATTCTCGGCGTAAAGGTTCCTCATCAGCTCACGCCCGTTCGCCCTGGACGAAATCTGGCCATCATCATCGAGGTGGCGGCAAGAAACCTGTCGTTGAAGCGGCTCGGATACAGCGCGGCGCATGAGCTGGATCGGCGTCTGAACGAAATGCTGATGAAAAAGTCCGGCGGCAGCGACGACTTTTGATTACGGGATTCCAAGGAATTCATCCTTACATATATAGAGGAGGTTATCATTATGGTACGTATTGGCATTGATGTTGGCGGAACCGGCATTCAGATCGGCATCGTTGACGACGAAGGCCGCATTCTGGAAAAGGGCGCTATCGTGACGCGCACGGATCTGCCTTTTAGCGAGCAGGTCGCTCAGATGGCTGCCTGCGCCAAGGAGACACTGCGCCGCTCCGGTCACTCGGAGGACGAGGTCGCTTCTGTGGGCGTCGGCGTTCCCGGCGTAGCCGACCAGAAAACTGGTCATGTGGTGTTCTGCACCAACCTGCATTGGGTGGATGTTCCCTTCCGTGACGAGTTCCAGAAGCATCTGGACAAGCCTGTTTTCATTGACAACGACGCCACGGTTGCCGGTCTGGCCGAGAGCGTTGCAGGCATCAGCAAAGGCACCAGCAGCAGTGTGTTCATGACCCTGGGCACCGGCGTCGGCGCCGGCATTATCATCAACCGAAAGGTTTGGAGCGGTGCGCACGGCATCGGCTGTGAGATCGGCCATATGGCATTTGAGTTGGACGGCGCGCCCTGC
>R21__coassemble_1996_pt1 | contig 12565 bp, 9 predicted proteins | sample R21__metabat2_low_PE_059 | metagenome-assembled genome bin R21
ACGCGGTACTGGTCCAAGCTCTCGATCTTGTAATGCAAGACATAGGTCGGCACATACCCCGCCTGTTCAATGAGGACTTCTCCATTAGCGTCACAGGTGATCCGCAGTTTCAGCAGCATGCCGGCCACCTGGCCATCTGTGCGCGAGTCACTGATCAGGCAGCCGAGCGAATAGACACACAGCGTCTTTTTCTCCGAGCCGTCAGCGCGTTTGCCGTTCAGCCATTCCGTCGGCTGCACCACGCGTGGCCCGACGCCGAGGATCACATCCGCGCCAGCGTCCGCGATCTGCTGGGCCAGCTTCTTCTGAGCGTTGGTCGTCGCTCCCTTGCCCGCTGTCCCCCAGCTGACAGAGACGACGATCACCTCAGCGCCCGCGTTCCGTACCCGCTCAATGTCCGCTGCGATCCGGTCAGCCTGTGGGAGTACATAGTCTTTCCCGCTCTTTTTGAGCGCTGAAGCGCCCGTCTTACTCAGGTTGTCCGTGTAATGCAGCAGCGCCGTCCGAACGCCGCCCAGCTCAACAATCTGGTTTTCAGCCTGGGAAGCCGCTTCCTCCGCAAATGCGCCGACCACATGCAGACGCTGATCCTGCGCCGCCTCCACCGTGGACATCAAGCCGTCGATGTTCTTGTCCAACGCCTTGGCAAAGCCCAACGCCACCGTGTCCACATGGTTGGACGCAAGCAGTTTCATGACTGGTTCCGGCGCAATCAGTGCGGATACCTTCGCTGAGGGGATCACCAGATTTTCCAGCATAACCATGTTCAGGTCGCTGTTCATATGTCCGGCAAGCAGCGAAAGCAGTTCCGTGAAATCGTAGGCCTTGGCCTCCTTATAGTAGCCAGACTGCCGGATCTCCGTCTCAATGCAGACGCTGCCGCCCACCGTCATGGTGAAGGTGCCGCCGCGCGGGACCACTGTCGGCGATGCCGTGGCCACCGGCGCCGCCGTCGATGTTCCCGCCGACAACACAGGTGCTTCTGTTGCTGGCGGTGCGGTGACAGTAGGCAGATGTATCGGGATATCGTCGAGCTTGAGTTCGGGCACCAGTTCTGACAGATTCAATGCTTCCAGCATCTGCCCTGGCTTGAGCTGCACTGTTGCACCGCTGCTCAGCCGCGGCAGGATCATCATCATTCCTACGCTCACCGCCGCGGTGACCAGGATCATCACGATCGTGCCCACCGACACGCCGCGATGGGAGTTCTTGTCATGCATGACCGACGCCTCCCCTCTTGTCGGGTATCGCCGTCATTACATCACCCGGCTGAAAATCGCCGCAGAGACCACGGACAGGATCATCACGCCGGCAATCACCAGGCATACAATGCGGGTCATCTGCTTTTTCTTTTCACTATTCTTGGACATAAGTCTATTCCTCCTTTATTTTAGCCCTCGTTCTTGGGCGTTTCCTTTTTCCAGATGCGCACCTGCGTCACGCGCAGGCGCTCCATGGCAGTCACCTTGCCCCGAAGCTCCTCCGTTTCAAACGAAGCACCAACTTTCGGGATAAAGCCCAGCACCTCAGCCGCCCATCCGCCGACGGTGTCCGCATCGAAATCATCCTCCACGCCGAGGTTCTCCAGCACTTCAGTCAGCGGCAGTCCGCCGTCCACCAGCACCGAACCATCCTCCAGCGTGACCTGTTCCTCGCTCACGTCGTCGTGCTCGTCGTAAATCTCGCCGACCAATTCTTCCAGCACGTCCTCCAGCGTGACGATGCCCTCCGTGCCGCCAAACTCGTCCAGCACCACGACCAGATGCGTCTTGGTGGACTGGAACAGCTTCAGCAGCTTGGACACCTTCAGCGTCGCAGGCGCATAAACCGCAGGCGTCATGATCTCGCAGATGTTCCGGCAATCGGCATGCTGCGCCAGATAGAAATCCTTCTCATGCAGAATACCGATCACATGGTCCATATCCTCATGGTAGACCGGCAGACGGGAATACCCGCTGGTGCGGAAGGTGTCGGCCGCCTCATCCATGGTGGCGCAGTCCTCCAGGGCCGTCACATCCACGCGGGGCGTCATGATGTCCAGCGCGTCCGCATCGTTGAATTCGATGGCAGAGCGGATCAGCTCACCCTCATGCGCGTCCATATCGCCTTCGTTCTGCGCCTCGTCGACCATGGTCATCAGCTCATCCTCGATGGGCATATCGTCCTCGATCGGCTTGAAGATCATCGACAGCAGGCTTCGCCAGCCGCTGAACAGCGCGTTGATCGGGCTGAGGATGGTCATCAGAACTTTGATCGTCCCGGCGACGGCCATCGCAACGCGCTCCGGCGATTCCTTCGCCAGCGTTTTGGGCGACACTTCGCCAAAGAGCAGAATCAGCAGCGTCATCACGACCGTCGAAAGCGTGGCGCCCATACTGCCTACCAGTCCCGTAAACAGCACCGTCGCAATAGAGGTGCCTGCAATGTTCACCACATTGTTGCCCACCAGGATGGTGGTCAGAAGCCGGTCGTAGTTTTCTGCCAGGAGCAGCGCTTTCGCTGCACGCTTGTTCCCGGACTGGGCCAGTGCCTTCAGGCGCACCCGGTTCACAGCAGAATAAGCGGTCTCGGAAGCAGAGAAGAATGCGGACAGCACTACGCAAAGCACCAGCGCCGCCACAAGAATCCCCATGGTAAGGTTCATGAAAAATCAGTCGTTCCTTTCAGCAAAGGATGGGCACGCAGCGCAGGGCCTTGATGCCATCGACTTCACAACTGGGAGGCTGATCCATGATCCCCACGCTCCTTCCATCCTTACAGATTGAGAAATATTATAGCACGAACTGCCGCGGATTGCAAATCTGTGAAGCGCATAAATGTAAATAATCCGTTGGGTTCGTCATTTTCACCCGTCAGATCCCGCACACAAGAAAAGCCATGCCCCCTTGAAAGGCATGGCTGAAGATACTTTGCTCACTTCTTGCGGCGCAGGAAGGCGGGCACGCCGCGATCATCCTTCTCCATGGCGGGAGCCACGGAAATGCTGGCGGACTGCTGAGGATCCACCACGGGCACGGTATGCGTGTTGCCGAAGGTGGGCTGATAGGCCTGCTGCACGGGTTGGCTGAAATTCTGGGGCTGGCCATAGGCAGGTGCAGACTGCTGGGCCTGGTAACTGGTCGCCGCAGGCGTAGGCACGCCCATGGAGGGACGGCTGTAGCTGGGCTGAGCAGGCTGATAGGCCGCGCTGTCGTCATAATCGTTGGCAGCGGGAGCAGCAGTATAGCGGGAGTAGGAAGACTCGTAGGTGGAGCTGGAGCCATACAGACGCTCCTTCTCGATCTCACGAGGCTTGCGCGGGGGCTCCTTGGGCGGGAAAGGCGTGGTCTCGAAGCCGGTGGCGATGACCGTGATGCGGACCTCGTCGCCCATGCTCTCGTCGATACCGGCGCCGAAGATGATGTTCGCATCGGGATCAGCCGCCTGCATGACCATGTTGGCCGCCTCATTGATGTCCATAATGCTGATATCCGCGCCGCCGGTGATGTTGATCAGCACCGCACGGGCGCCGTCGATATTGGTCTCCAGCAGCGGGCTGGAAATGGCTTCCTTGGCGGCGTTGACCATGCGGTTCTCGCCCTTGCCAATGCCAATGCCCATGTGGGCCATGCCGCCGGATTCCATGACGGTCTTGACGTCGGCAAAGTCCAGATTGATCAGCGCAGGCACAGCGATCAGGTCGCTGATGCCCTGAATGCCCTGACGCAGCACATCGTCAGCAGTGCGGAAGGCCTCCAGCATAGTCGTGCCCTTGCTAACCACCTGCAGCAGGCGATCATTGGGGATGACAACCAGCGTGTCCACACGCTGCTTCAGATCGGCAATGCCGGCTTCGGCATTCTTCATGCGCTGCTTGCCCTCAAAGGTGAAGGGCTTGGTGACCACAGCGATGGTCAGTGCGCCGACGTCACGGGCAACCTCGGCCACGATGGGCGCAGCGCCGGTGCCGGTGCCGCCGCCCATACCGGCGGTCACGAACACCAGGTCAGCGCCTTCCAACGCACGGGCGATCTCCTCGCGGCTCTCCTCGGCGGCACGACGGCCCACCTCCGGAACAGCGCCCGCGCCCAGACCCTTGGTCAGCTTTTCGCCGATCTGGATACGGGTGGTCGCGCCGGACATGCCCAGCGCCTGACGGTCGGTATTGATGGAGATGAACTCCACGCCCTGCAGACCGGCTTCCACCATGCGGTTGACAGCATTGTTGCCGCCGCCGCCGCAGCCAACTACCTTAATGGACGCGAAGCTCGTCCGCTCCTCACTCTGAAACTCGATCACGTTTCATCCTCCTGACTTTATGGACGTCATCGGGCACGCAGCCCTGTCCTGTAATTCTGCTTTGACCCTGGAGGCGCCGGGAGCGGTCCGCCCGCCGTCGCTTTTGTATGTCATCCGCTTAGCCGCCCAGCAGCCCGCGGAAGAAATCTTTGACTGCACCGCCCAAGCCCGCGCTCTGCTGATTGCCGGTCTCGATGGTGTCGATGATCAGCTCGATCAGGCCCAGCGTGCTGGAATAGGAAGGCGCGTTCAGGTTTGCCGTGCGCTTCGGCACGTCGCGCACCGGACGACCCAGCTTGGCGGCGAGATAATCCTTGCCGCCCTGGCTGCGGCCCAAGCCCGAGCCGGTCAGATAAATGTTCGACCAGTCGCCCAGACGGACGCCGCTCTCCTCCAGCACGCGCTGGATCTCCTCAGCGATCTCGTCCACGCGGGGCGTGATGATCTCGGTGACGGCTGCGCGGGGGAAGGAACGGGGCGGCTGACCCTCGGTTCCGGGGATCTCAAACACCTCGTCGGGAGACTCAATGCCGTACACATAGCGGCGCTTGATCTTCTCCTCGGCCTCCTGCAGTGTGATGTCCAGGCCAATGGCCAGGTCCGCCGCAATATTGCCGCCGCCGATGTCGATGGTCGTCAGGAATGTCAGCGCATCGCCCTCCGCCGCCATCACATCAGTAGACAGGTAGCCCACATCGATCAGCAGGCTGGTCTTATCACGATCCTCCTCCGGCAGGAAAAGCATCGCTTCGCCCGCTGCGGTGGAATAAAAGCCCTGCACCGTATAGCCCAGATTGTTCAGGCGATTGTTGACCTCGTCCACGAAGAACTTGTCCGCCACCACGAAGGACACATAAGCGCACAGCTCGCGGCCCTTCAGGTTGACCGGGTCCATGATCTTCTTGCCATCGTCCACCGTAAACCACGCGGGGCTGGAATGCACCACAATCCCCATGGGGTTGCCCAGCTTTTCCTCGGCAGCCTTGAAGGCGGCGCGCACATCATCGGACGTCACGCGCGGATCAGTGCCCTTCAATTCAACGCGAACCTCCACGGGATACACCGTGGTAAAGGCTGCCGGCACACCCACATTGACGTCGCGCAGCTTGCGCTTGCTCTGTTTCTCGGCGTCGCCGATGGAGGCGAGAATCTTCTGATCCAGCTCCCCGGGGTTGTTCCAGCCATCCCGCAGGTAGCCATCATAAGCCGCAATGCCGGTGCCCACGATGTCGCAGCGCTGACTGCCGCTGTTTTCAGCGACCAGGGTGACGATTTTGCTCGTACCGAAGTCGATGGCCGTTACCGTGGTCTTCATAAAACTCTCATACCCCCTGTTTTTCCGAAAGCGTCCCCGGCTGCACGATTTCGACAGCCCGGGCAGACAGCAGTCTGTTTCACTGCACGTCAAATACGCCCAGTGACCACAAGTCTACTATAACAAAGTAGATTATAGCGGTTTTTTCATTGGATTGCAAGTGTTTTCCATGCGTTGCGGGCCAGTTTCTCATGTTTTTTCAATAATTTCTTTGTTTTACACGCCCGTCACGATGGTATTTTCCGGAATATAGGTCGGACTTTCCGGAACCGACACGTCGATCGTCCCCTGCGCGTACTGCATCTCCTTCAGCTTGTCCACCGTCAGGAACATGGCCCGCAGCTTGGCATGCAGGTCGTCGCTGCGGCCCAGACGCACAGAATATCCATCTGACGTGGCAAGATATAGATTATCCATATCCGTCAGATACAATTCAGTGACCTGCTGAAGTTTCTTCATGGCCTTCAGTTCGATCATGATCGTCACATACAGGTCCAGCTTGGATTCGTCCGTCACCGTGATCCGATTGCCGGCGATGGCGTTTTTGACCTCCAGGCCCTCCAGGCGCATGAGGTTTGGCCTGTCGTCCGCGTTATAGACCTCACGCAGCAGGAAGCCGCGGTTGTCGATGACATAGTAGATGCCGCAATAATTGATGTACGCCGCTTCCTCGCGCTCGCGCACGCTGATCACCACATGCTGGGGCGAGAGCGTTTTCACGCTGTTGAACACCAGGTATGGATTGCGCTCAATGGCCTCGCGGATGGCGCTGTCATTGCGCAGGATGGTCAGCACGTTGGCATTTTTCCGGATGCCGGACAGCGCAATGATCTGCTCGGTCGGCACACGGACATTGCCCTCCACATCAATGGTTGTCACGCGCAGCGCCGTCGTGTAGAAAACCGCGCCGATGATGATCAGCACCGCCACGATCAGGCTCACGCGCAGCCAGATGCGGCTGCCCGTCCGGCTGCCGAAGCCGCGCTTCCCCTTCACGGGCATCATGCTGCCGGTGGTATTCTGCCCCAAGCCTGCATGCACCGCTCCGTTATAGAAGGGACTGTTCGCATCCTCTACGGCTTCGGAGCGCTGTACACGCAATCCGGGGTCCACCGCATTGTCCCGGAACGGATCCTCGTACCAGTCGGTTTCCTTCGGCGTCACATAGCCCGGATCGTTGCTGGCGTCCAGCGGCTCAACCAGGTCCGACGGTGTCTGTTCCATATGGTAGCCCTGCGCCTGCCAGTTGTAGGACGACTGTGCCTCCATGCGGATCGTGCCGGGGCGCGCCGGTTCATTCGGCTCTTGCTTTTTTGCCGGACGCGCCCAGTTGTCCGGCGCTTCCTCCCGCTGGTCCGTGAACGGGCTGCGGAATTTATCCTCCGGATTCTTCGGTACGGGAGGGTTCGTCTGGCTGCCCTTCCGCGTCAGTTTGTCAAAGATGCTGTTTCGTGCCATTCGCACCCTCCCATTCTGTCATTCGTCTTTACGCTCAATGGCCGCCCCAAGCTGCCTGAGCTGATTCTCAATATGGTCATAGCCCCGGTCGATCAGGGCTGCATTCGCCACGCGTGTGGTTCCCTGCGCCTGCAGGCCGGCCAACACCAGCGCAGCGCCGCCGCGCAGATCGCGGGCTGTCACCTCTGCGCCGTAGAGCTGCTTCACACCGCGCACCACTGCCGAGCGGCCGGTACACATGATCTGTGCGCCCATCCGGTTCAGATCGCCCGCATGCGTGAAGCGGTTCTCAAAAACATTCTCCACAACAACGCCAGTTCCTTCCGAAACGGCCAAAAGGGTGAGCATCTGTACCTGCATATCCGTTGGGAAGCCCGGATGCGGCTGCGTTTGCAGGGTTGCAAAGGCTGACAGCCGAGGCGGTGCCCACAGGCACAGCCGATCCCGCTCCTCCGTGATGCGGCATCCCATTTCACGCAGCTTGGCGGTGACGGCGACCAAGTGTCCCGGGATCACGTTCCGAAGCTCTGCCTCGCCGCCGGTGATGGCCGCAGCGGCCAGCATGGTCCCTGCCACGATCCGGTCCGGGATCGGCGTCCATACCGCGCCGCGCAGCCGCTTGACGCCATGCACATAGATCGTCTGTCCGCCCGCGCCCTCGACCTGACCGCCCATCGCATTGATGAAGTTTTGAAGGTCGACGATCTCCGGCTCTCGGGCCGCGTTATGAATGCAGCTGGTCCCATCCAGCATGGCGGCCGCCATCATCACATTCTCCGTCGCGCCCACGCTGGGATAATCGAAATGGACCTCGCCCGCGTGCATGGCCGAGCCGTCGCAGTGGATCAGGCCGCCCTCCTCGCAGATTTGGACACCCAGACATTTCAAGCCCGACAAGTGCAGATCGATGGGCCTCAGCCCGATCTCGCACCCACCGGGATATGTAACCATGGCCCGTCCGAACCGTGCCAGGATCGGCCCCATCAAAAAGATCGACGACCTGATCTGCTTGGAGAGCGAATCCGGCATTTCCCATTGACTGGCGCAGGTCGGGTCAATGATCATGGTTCGACCGCTGCGCGTCACACGGCAGCCCAATCTTTCCAGGATATTCGCCATGTGACCTGCGTCGGTGATGTCCGGCACCTCACGGATGGTCACCGGGTCATCAGCCATCAGTGCGGCGGCCATGATCGGCAGCACTGAATTTTTCGCACTGTCGATCGTCAGACAACCCTCCAACCGTCTGCCGCCCTCGACGATCAATGCACCCATGAACGCACCTCCTTCCATTTCGCTTTCAGACTATGAAAGTCGTGAAAAGAGGTGCGTGTCGTTTATTCCATCAATCCCGCCGTCCGCGAGACGTTCAGCAGGATTCCCACCGCTGCCAGTGTGATGGAGATGGACGTGCCGCCTGCCGAGAAGAACGGCAGCGGCAAACCAGTCGTGGGCAGGATGCCGATGACGACGCCCATGTTCAGGAACGCCTGCACGCTGATGGAGCAGGTGATCCCCGCCGCCAGCAGCGCTCCAAAGCGGTCACGGCACGCCATCGCGATGCGCATGCCAGCCACCATAAACGCCACAAAGAGCAGAATTACAATCAGGCAGCCCAGCAGGCCAAAGTCCTCACCCACGATGGCGAAGATGAAGTCGCTCTCCGGGTACGGCAGGTAGGCATACTTCTGCCGTCCCATGCCAAGACCCATACCGAACAGCCCGCCGGAGCCAAACGCAATCAGCGACTGTGCCAATTGATAGCCCTCGTCACTCATCTTGGCGAACGGGTTCGTGAAGGACAGCAGCCGCTCCCGGCGATACGGGGCGCTCCAGGCATAGAACGCGCCGACGCCAAGGCCGCCCATCGTCATCAGCAGGATATGCTGCCATTTTGCGCCTGCCATGATGATCATCAGCAGGCTGACGATGAGAATCGAGCCCGCGGTGGACAGGTTCGGCTGTTCCAGGATCAGCAGGAACACGATCCCCGGCACGATCAGAACCGGGATGATCCCGGAGATCAGCGAGCGGATATTGCGCCCGCGGTACGACAGCGTCGTCGCCATATACAGCACCACAGACATCTTTGCGAACTCGGACGGTTGGAACGAGATCCCGCCGAAGCTCAGCCAGCGCCGGGAACCGTTGATATACACGCCGATTCCCGGAATGATGACCAGCACCAACAGCACCGCGCTCATGCCCAGTGCCGCCAGCACCACCGGCGTCTGCCGCCAGAAGCGGTATGGGATCCGGCTCGTCACCAGCATCGCCGCCAGCCCCACGCCCACGCCGAACAGCTGCTTGAATACCTCGCTCAGCGGGCTGCCGTAGTCCTGCGCCGTGTAGTAGGTGGCTGAGAACAGAATCAGCAATCCCGCGAGCAGCAGCATGATGAGGATCGTCACCAGCATACCGTCCACGGGATTGAGCTTCTTTCGTGCGCTTGCCTTTTCCAGCATAAGCCGTCCTTTCAGCTGCCATTGGGGAAGCGCATGTTATTCAATTACGGGAGGTCAGGGCTCTGCCCCGACACCTCGCCAGAGGGTCACAGACCCTCTGGACTCCCTTTCTGCGATGCGGCTTGATTATGTCCATGCGGCTTTACGCGCATGGGGCTTTGTCAGACGAGTTCATGCACCAGCTGCTTGAAGATGCGGCCGCGCTGCTCATAATCGGAGAACATGTCGAAGGACGCGCAGGCCGGGGACAGCAGCACGTTCCAACCGTCGCTGGCCAGTGCGTGGCACTGGTCAATGGCTTCCTTCATGCTGCCGGCACGGTGAATGGCGGTCCAGCCGTTCTCACGCAGGGTACGCTCGATCTGGTCAGCGGTCACGCCGATCAGTACAGCCTCCTTCAGGTAGGGAGACGCAATCATCTCCTTCACCATGGGGGTGAAATCGCAATGCTTGTCGCTGCCGCCCAGGATGATAGCGGTGGGGCGGTTCATGGTCTGCACGGCGCGGATGGTGGAGTCCACATTCGTGCCCTTGCTGTCGTTGATGTAGCGCACGCCGTCCAGCTCGCGGGTGAACTCGATGCGATGCTCCACGCCCTGGAAGGTGCGCAGCGTCTCGGCAATCACTTCAGGTGACACGCCCATCGCAGTAGCCATGCACACGGCCGCCAGCGCGTTTTCGAGGTTGTGCGGGCCGGGGATATAGATTTCTTCCGGCTTGCAGACAGCCTTCTCCTCACCCATCCAGCGGGTCACGATCATGCCGTTCACCACGCAGGCGCCCTGCTCCACCTCGCGCTTGCGGGAGAACAGCATCACTTTTCCGGGCACCTGGCTCACCAGAGGCTCAAGAGCAGGATCATCGGCATTGAACACCGCGACGTCATCGGCCGTCTGGTTCTCAAACTGGCGCATCTTCATGCGGGTGTACTCGGCCATGGTGCCATGGCGGTTGAGATGGTCCTCGGTGATGTTCAGCAGCGCGCCGACCACCGGATGGAACGTGTCGATGGTCTCCATCTGGAAGGAGGAAACCTCGCAAACAAACATATCGTCCTTCGTGCTCGCGCAGCCCGCCAGCGAGTAAGGATAGCCGATGTTGCCGACCGTGTGGGTAGTCTTGCCCGCATTGCGGAAGATCTCGCCCAGCAGCGTGACGGTGGTGGTCTTGCCGTTGGTGCCGGTGATAGCGACCATCGTGCCCGCGCTCAGCTGATAGGCCAGCTCCAGCTCGCCGATGACGTAAATGCCCAGTTCCTTGGCCTTGACCACAAACGCGGCCTTATCCGGGATACCGGGGCTGATGACCAGCACGTCGATGCCGTCCAGCAGCTCCATCGCAGGCTTGCCCAGCTGCCATTCCACCGGCAGGTTTTCGAGGGGCTTGATGGCTTCGCCCAGCTGCTCGGCGGTCTTGGAGTCGTTCACAATGACCTTCGCGCCGTGCTTCACCAGCAGCTGCGCCGCGCCGACGCCGCTGCGGGCCATACCTACGACCAGAACTCGCTTGTTTTCGTAATTCATGATGTTCATCCTCCCCGCTTACAGCAATTTGAGGCCGTTCAGGCTCAGGATGGCCACCAGGGACAGCAGGCCCGTGATGGTCGCATACATGGAGACGATCTGCGTCTCCTTCATGCCGCACAGCTCAAAGTGATGATGGATGGGCGACATTTTTAAGATGCGCTTGCCGTGGGTCAGCTTGAAATAGGTGGTCTGGATCATCACGGACACGGAGGACATGACCATTGTGAAGCAGATGAGCAGTAGCATCAGCGGCTGACGCATCAGCATGGCCATGCCCACCACAGAGCCGCCGATGAACATGGAGCCCATATCGCCCATGAACACCTGCGCGGGATAGCGGTTGAAGCGCAGATAGCCCATCGTCGCACCGACCAGTGCAATAGCATAGATACCGATGGAATAATACTGGTCGCCCAGCAGGCGGTTGCCCATGGCATCCGCCGCAGACATGAAGAACAGCGCCATCGCCGCCCAGGCTACGGAGCCCACGCAGGTCGCGGTGCCCTCCAGGCCGTCCAGGCCGTCCTGCAGGTTGGAGCTGTTGACCATGAAGATGGCAAACAGGCTCATCAGCGGGATGTAGAAAATCCCCAGATCCAGCGTCACATTGGCAAAGGGAATGTAGATTGCAGAGCCCACATTGGGATTCAGGTAGCAGTATACGGAGAAGGCCACGGCGACAACCACCTGACCGACGATCTTCTGCATGGGCTTGAGGCCCTCATGGCGCTTCTTGACGACCTGGATCAGGTCGTCCGCCAGGCCAACCGCCATGAACGCCAGCGCCACCACCCACAGCGCCAGCATAAAGTCCCAGCCGCCCCAGGTGGTGGTCGGATGGCAGATCAACGTGGCAATCAGCAGGGCGATGACCATCATGATACCGCCCATCATGGGCGTGCCTTCCTTGGCCTGGTGCTTCGGGCCCAGCTCATAGATCTTCTTGCCTGCCTTCAGCGCACGCAGATAGCGGATGACCGTGGGGCCAATCAGCATCACAATACCAAACGACAAAAGAAGCGCAAAACACATCCTTAGCATGTCAAACGAACCTTCCCTTTTCTCATTCTATCCGCGCCGCTCACTCGCCGCGCATTTCCTCCAGCAGTTCCTGCACCACGACCTTTTCGTCGAAGGGGTGCTTGACGCCCATGATCTCCTGATAAGTCTCATGCCCCTTGCCGGCCAGCACGATCACATCGCCGTCCTCGCCGATCTCCAGCGCATGACGGATGGCCTCGCGGCGATTCTCAATCACCACATAGGGCTTGCCGGTGGGCTTGATGCCCTCCTCAATGGCCATCAAAATGGCCATCGGGTCCTCAGTGCGGGGATTATCGCTGGTCAGGATGCACAGATCTGCCAGCTGACCGCCGATCTCGCCCATGACGGGCCGCTTGAGCGCATCCCGGTCACCGCCGCAGCCAAACAGCGCGATCAGGCGCTTGCGGGTGAAGGTACGCACCGTCTCCAGGATGTTTTTGAGGGAGTCGGGCGAATGGCTGTAGTCCAGGATCACCTTG
>R21__coassemble_2042_pt1 | contig 12336 bp, 15 predicted proteins | sample R21__metabat2_low_PE_059 | metagenome-assembled genome bin R21
GTGCACCAAAGACGGCGCACCAGCGATTCAGCTGCGGTGGATTCGCTCCAGTCCAGCAGTTCCGCAGTACCGCCCATAGCCAGCAGGCGCTCCATCAACTCATGCTCCTTGGGCGACAAAAGCGCCGCTTCCGCCGGCAGCTGCGCCATCACCATGGCCGTCAGGTCACGGGCGGTATGCAGCTTGCGGCAGAGCGGATGCTCCTGTGCGTCGTAGGAGATGCGCCACAGCTCCTCGGCGTTGGTATCGTCACACCCGGAAAACAGCCCAAACGCGGGCAGGCTGGAGAGCCGTTCCTCGCAGGCCTCCAGTTCGCGCGTGCGCATAACGCTCATCGTCTTGTCTGCCCACGTCAGGGTCTGTACGTTTGTTTCCCTTAGCATGAAACCTCCTCACCCGCGTGCAAGTGGGAGCACATGCGGGTCATTACAGCTTGGTTACCCAATTGTTCTCGTCTGCCAGACGGCCCCACTGGATGCCGGTCAGCGTGTCATAGAGCTTCTGCGCCACGGGGCCGATCTGGCCGCCGCCGATGGTCAGCTTCTCGTCTTTCCAGCACAGCTCGCCAACGGGGGAGATGACGGCGGCAGTGCCGGTGCCGAAGGCCTCGGTCAGTTTGCCGGACTTCGCATCAGCAAAGATGTCAGCGATAGCAAGACGGCCTTCCTCCACCTCATAGCCCAGCTGCTTGGCCAGGGTGATGATGGAGTCACGGGTGATGCCGGGCAGGATGGAGCCGTTCAGCGCGGGCGTCACGATCTTGTTGCCATAGGCGAACATCATGTTCATGGCGCCGACTTCCTCGATGTACTTCTGCTCTACGCCGTCCAGCCACAGCACCTGGCTGTAGCCTTTCTTCTCGGCGATGTCGCCCGCCAGGATGGAAGCGGCATAGTTGCCGGCGCACTTGGTGAAGCCGGTGCCGCCGCGGACCGCGCGGACATACTCGTCCTCAACATAAATGCCCACGGGCTTCAGGCCGTCCTTGTAGTAGGAGCCGACAGGGGACAGGATGATGAAGAACAGGTAGTGCTTGGCGGCATGAACGCCCAGCTGGGGATCCATGGCGATCATAGTCGGACGAATGTACAGGCTGGTGCCCTCCTGATGGGGAACCCATTCAGCCTCGACCTCCAGCAGCTTTTTGAGACCCTCCAGCGCGGTCTCCTCGTCCAGGGCAGGCATGCACATACGGGCAGCGCTGCGGGACATACGGGCCATGTTGGCTTCGGGACGGAAAAGCTGCAGGCCGCCGTCGGCGCGGCGATAGCACTTGGTGCCCTCGAAGATGGCCTGGCCGTAGTGGAACACCATGGACGCAGGGTCCATCGCGAAGTCGCCATAGGGCACGATGCGGGGATCGACCCAGCCTTCGCCGGCGTAGTAGTCCATCAGGAACATGTGGTCGGTGAACAGCTTGCCGAAGCCCAGCTTGCTTTCGTCCTGAGGCTTGGCCTTGGGTGCGGTGGTCAGCGTAACCTTGATCTCTTTCATAAAAGAATGCCTCCGCTTCTGTAAATCGTAATGTCGCTGTCGCGCCAATGCGACAGGAGTCACGTTATTTCCGTGTATTCTTCTATTATACAGGCAAGCGGCGTGCTGTCAAGGGTCACGGAAGCGGTGAAACGGGGAAAAACACTGTATTTACGCTGTATTTTTGTTCGGTAACACCGTGGTTATTATACCACGGAACTGATTCGGGGGCAATGGACAAAAAACGGCAGTCCGCTATCGAAAAAAAGAACATGGAAAAACGTCTGCCAAAGCGGCAGACGCGATAAGGGTCAGATCTCGTCCAGCAGGTCGTCGAGCGTAAAGGGGAAGTACATCGTGCCCTCAGCGGCGGGAGCAATCATGCCTTCGACGATGAAAAACACCGGATCGCCGTTCTCGTTCAGATAGAAATCTTCCTCCGGATAGAACACCTGGCTGAACCAGTCATAGTCCAGTCCATCGTAGAAGTCGATGGCATCCATCCGGGCCTCGATCATGTCCCAGATCAACTGCCGCACGCACTCGTTGGCTTTGGCCGTTTGACGTGTTTCCAGCCACTCGTCTGCGTCGCCCACATCCAGCAAGCCCAGCAGATAGGGCAGACTGACGACGCTGCCAGCTTTGCTGCCGCGGCGGGCAAATACCTGTGCGGAGGTGATGGTTGACTGATAATATCCGTAGTCGTTCAGCATCTCGACGCGGACGCAGAAAAAGTCGTCGTTGTTGCAGGTCACATCGCTGACGATCGTCGTAGAGCCGACGGTACCGGGCTCCAGGCTCTCGCCGTTGATCGGCACGTTGAACGCCAGCGCGTCATCAACGGTGTAGCGATAGAACTCATTGATCATCAGCGTGACGTCGTCCATCTCCTCGACTACTGGATAAGTGTAGGTATAGGTGTAAGACGTGCCATAATCGCTGGGCTCCTCCGGCCAGCAGACGCTGCCGCTCAGCTCGCCCGCTACCTTCAGCGGCTCGGCCAGGGCACAGGACGTCATCAGAGCAAAAATCATCGTGAACAGGATCAAACGCTTCATTATATATCCTCCTGTTTACCTGGCAGTCAGATCTTCTGCTGCGGAGATGGCGGCGATATTGCCTTCGCCCACCGCCTTGGCGATTTGCAGGGGCTTGCCGGTACAGTCGCCGCAGGCATAGACATGGGGCAGATTGCAGGCCATGCGGCGATCCACCGCAATGAAGGGCCCGTCAAGCGCAACGCCCGGCAGCAGCCGGTCGGGCGCCACACTCGGCCGGAAGATGAACACGCCGTCATAGGCGTCGCTGCTTTCTTCGGTCACGACGACGATCTTGCCGTTCTCGCGCTTCAATTCGGCGGGCTTTCCGGCATGCAGGCAGACTTTCACATTGTCCGGCAGGTCATGGGAAGACATAGCGTAATAATCGACTTTCGACGCCAGGCCGGAGAGGAACTCCGCTTCCTCCACGCCGCCGTTCCAGGCGGACAGTACTGCTACCTCGCGGCCACGGAAGAACATACCGTCACAGGTGCCGCACCAGCTGACGCCCTGGCCGATCAATGCTTCTTCACCTGGCAGCAGGCTGGGACGCGCGGCACCGGTGGCCAGCACGATGGCCTTTGACTCAATGATGTCGTTGCCGACCAGTGTCATGTATTCATTGCCCATGGGCTGTACCTGGCGGGCGGTGGATTCGATGACCTTCGCGCCAAGCTCCTCCGCCTGCTGACGAAATACGCGCAGCAGCTCTTTGCCGGAGACAACTGGCATACCGGGGTAGTTGTCGATGCGGTCGGTTTTGTACAGCCAGCCGGTGGACGCCTGAGCGGCAGCCACGGTCACGGACAGATTGCGCTTGCGGGCGGTCATGGCACAGCTCCAGGCAGCGGGGCCGGAGCCGATAATCAGCAGATCAAGATCAGCCATGCAGATCCTCCTTGTTATTTGGCGTAAGTATAGCGGGCATACAACCAGGGCATGTTGTCGTAGGAACCGTACACATCCGCATAGATGCGGTAGAATTGGCCCTCCTCCCAGGTCGTCTTGGTGAAGTTCTGTACCAGGACCGGCTGACTCTTGCCGTCGGCGCTGGTATAGACGACGGCCATCTGCGGCTTCTCGCTGACGAAGTGGTCGATCACGCCCATCACCACATAGACCTGCGTGTGCTCGGCGCGGTAGGCGATGTTGCCCACCAGTTCCGAATAACCCTCGGCACTCAGCGGCCAGGCCTTCGGCGTGTACTGGTCCTGATTGGGCACGTAGTAGACCTTATACTCAATGGAGGACGTCTTGCGGCCCGGATAGTGGGAATTGATCTTGATGATATTGTCGCCGTACTTGTCAAATACCGCATAGAAGGAGAAGGCGCCGGTGGTGTCCAGGTTGGTGATGTCCAGGTCGGTGTAGTTGCTCAGCACCTCAATGGTCGCGCCGGGCAGCGTCGTTGCATTCACGAGCATGGCCTTGGAACTGGTTGAAGTGTAGGTATCGGCAGCCAGGTCCAGTGGGATCTCCTGGGGTGCACGGTACAGGACGACCGTCAGCAGCGTCTCGCGGCAGTACTGGCTGCGCACGCGGACGTTGAACACGTTGTCGCCGATGGCCTGTACGGTGGCGTTGTAGTTGAAGTCGCCGTTGGCGTCGACGGTATCGGTCACGTTCTTGTCGTTGATGTAGACTGTTGAACCAGGACGCACGGTAAAGGACAGCGTGTACATGGAGGAAACGACCTCGGTACGCAGACTGTCGGGGCTGGTCATGGTGATAGGACTGCGCGGGATCTCGATGTCATAGGTGATGACGTCCAGCGGCTTCTGCTGGCCGGACGATGTCTTGACATAGGGCGTGAGCGTGACAGTCAGATCGCCCTCAGGGAACTCCTCCAGATTGTCATACCAGGTGTGGTCGATGACCTCGATGGTGGCAAAACCGCCGGTCACAATGTAGGTGGTGTGCAACTCTCGGATGTAGATCTGCGAACCCTCACTGCCGGGGATCATGATCGTATGTGCGGCGAGATCGTCCTTGATGGAGGACACGACCATGGCAGCGTTTTCCTCCTGACGGCGGGCATTCTGTTCCATGAAATAATGATAACCAAAGAACCCGCACAGCACGATCAGCAGAAGGATCACCAGCGCGGTGATCACGCGGATAAAGCGGCGAAGCCCACGGGCGCGGGAGGGCAGGTGACCGGTGAATTCAGAGTCCTGCGGCAGCTGCCAATTGGTGTGGGCCAGTGCTTCGCGTTCCTGCCAGCCGGCGTCATAGGCGCGGATCTCATCGTCCCACACCGGCTGCTCCGAGGCTACGCGATGGACCACCGTTCGGCTGCCGCCCTCGGCATGGGTGGCGCGGCGCTGGGTGCGGCGCACGCGTGTCTGATCCAACGGTTCGTTGACGCTGGCCCAGGTGGCGGTGACGTTGGAACGGGTGCGGATCTCGCGCTCACCGCTCTCGATGCGATCGTCATTCTCGCGGCGCATCCGATATAGCTGGCGTGTACCTTCCTCTTTGCGGATCTTGAGCTCTGCCATCTCCTCAGCCAGTACGTCGCGGGCGTCGGGATTGTCCAGCAGCTGCCCGTCGTCATCCACGCGGATGTAGGCGGCACCGCGGTTCCGGTCCTTGATCACATTTTTCCATTCCAGCTCCGGGGCAGCCTCAAGGTCGAGCGGTGCGCCGCAGCGCTGGCACCGGGGCATGGAAGCGCGGTTCCATTGACCGCATTCGGGACATTTCATAGCCTGCTCCTTTGCATGTGAAGTGGTTTAATCAGAAATCGTCGTCCTCGTCATCCATGACCAAGAAGCTGTTTTGCAGATAATCCTCCATGGCTCTGCGGGCGGCGTTCCAGTCCAGCTCCTGCACGGACATGCCGGCATAGCTGATGGGATGGTACTGGCCATCCTGGGGAATGCGCAGCTCCTCAATGGTGCAGTCGCGCAGGTTGAAGGCATAGTCCATAGCGCTGAGCATCTCGTCCAGGTTCATGTTGGTCATGGTGGAGTTCTCCATCACCGAGTCAACCAGCGAACGGGCGTCGTCATAGGTGATGGTGCGGCACTGATCAGCCAGGGTGGACAGCACCGTGCGAACGCGCTGGGTACGCATGAAGTCGCCGCCGCCGCCCGCCTTGCGAATACGCATGTAGATGACAGACGCATGGCCGCCGAAGCGATAGGTGCCGGGGCCGGTCACGGAGGGCTTGGTGGAGGAGGGAGAAATGGCATAGCGCATCAGGTAGCTCGCCTCGGATGCATCGATGGTCAGATCCACACCGCCCAGATAATCGACGATGTTCTGGATCTGAGAAAAGTCGAACAGGATGTATTTCTCGATCTTCACGCCGATATGCTTGCTGATGGTCCTGCACAGCTCCTCAGGACTGTAATTCTTTGCAATATAGTTGATACGACCGATCACACCGTCCGGGCGCTCGACCAGGGCGTCGCGGATGAAGGAGGTCAGCATCACGCGATGGGCACGGGTGTCCAGCGTGACGAGCACGATACCGTCGGTGTTGCCCAGCTTTTTGGGATTGCCGTGCCACACGTCGGTACACAGCAGCAGATAATGGTGCTGACCATCATAAGCGGCGGGCAGCGCTTCGTAGGGGATCGTTTCAATGGGCTGCGGCTGATCGGCCAGCGCAACGGACGTCATGCTCAGCAGCATCATCATAGCAAGGATAAGAGAAAGCAGTCGTTTCATCTTTTGACACTCCTTCACAGGTGTTTTCCTGAAATAACAACGATATACAGGGATGATCCGTTCCGCGATGCGGACAAATCTTCCTACATATCATTATAGCATCCTTCGGAAGAAAAAGAAAGAGGAATCGGGAAACATACATATGCCAGTATGAAAAAAGCTGCCGGGCAGGGCAGCTTTGAGGAGCACCGTTTTTAGAAAGCCTTCTCGACCATCTGAACAAGCTCAGCCTTGGGCATGTAGCCCACGCGCTTGTCAATCAGCTCGCCGTCCTTGAACAGCAGCAGGGTCGGGATGCTCATCACGCCGAACTGCATGGCGAGCTCGGGGCAGGCGTCCACATCGACCTTGCCCACCGCCAGTCGGTCGGCGTTTTCCTGGGCGACTTCTTCCACCACGGGAGAGAGCATGCGGCACGGGCCGCACCAGGTCGCCCAGAAATCGACCAGTACGGGTTTGCCTGCGTCCTTGACAAAGGATTCAAAGGTTTCGGTTTTGATCTCGGTTGCCATGTAAATCGCTCCTTTCGTTCGGGGGGATCACTGAATATTCATGCGGGGGATGACTTTGGTCACAACCGGCTGCCAGGCGCTGTTGCCGCGGCGATTTTTCTCCGTGACGGCGACCAGCGCAGCCATCGCGCCGAGGCCGACAAAACCGCCCAACGCAGCAGCCGCATCGCTGCCAAAGCAGAGCATGCTGACAGCCAGACCGGCCAGCAAGCCTGCGACCGGCAGGACATAAGCCAGCAGAGAGGCCTTCACCAGCGTCCGGTCCGGTAGCTCGACCACCACCGCATCGCCGACATTTGCCTTGCCGGGGATCGTCAGGATGGAAGGCTTGCGATGACCGTCGCAGCCGTGGCATTTTTCGCAATCGTCCGGGCGGCAGAAGGTGACTTCGAGCATCTCGCCGCGTACCGCAGTTACTTCACCGATCTGTTGCATGTTGGTAGTCTCCTGTCATGATCAAGTTTCCTGAAGTATTATACCACACATTCGTCAGAAAAGGAAGCCCCGGCATGAATTCATGGACAAAACCGAACATAGGGAGTTTCTCCGTTTCAGTACGATTTATTCAGCGCCGTCTCCGCAGATCAACCGAACGCCGGCAGGTTCGATTCCAGCGTAGAGTTTGGCAAGCGTCAGCACCTGATTCCTGGCGTCGGGAGAGATGTCCTGCTGTTCCGTGACGATGGTCACACAGCCCGGCGCAAGCACTGCCAGGCACGGCGCAAGTCCGCTCTCGGCCAGCGCACATTCGAGCGACGCCTGTTTTTCACGATCATCAATAAGCGACTTCAGTCGGTTTGCTGCGTCAGCACGGGTCTGCGCCTCGATATTTTCCGCATCGCACAGTGCTTGGAGTGCGGCGATGTCGGACAGTGCAGTCTCCTCGCGCTGTGCACGGCAAACCTCCAGCTTTCCTGTTGGCCCGGCTGTCGTCTGAACCATGGGGATCGAAACGGTGCTGGTCTGCACGGCCAGCCGCTCCTGCTGAACACAGTAACTGACGACCATGGTGAGCACCAGCAGCGCAAACAGGAGCGTGTTGCGGTATTTGAGCAGAAATCTGGTCATGGATGTCCCTCCTTTGACTTGCAGATAACGATTTGATCGGCGTCGAGCCGAAGCAATGTCATGACAGCACGGGTAAGCCGAAGCTGGACGGCCACATCATCGGCGCCATCTGCGACAACAACCGCGCCGACAGGCAGCGCGTCCTCATAAAAGACCGCAGTCTGTACTTTTCCGGCGCCATCCATGGCGGAAAGGATGGCGGAAAGACGCTGCTCGTCGGTATTGCTGCTGGCAGACGGCGGCGCCTGAAACTGTCCCCACAGGCACCAGACGACAGATAGAGCCAGCAGGAGAAGGAGCCAGCTGTCTTTTTTGAGCTTTGTCCACCATTTTATCATGCGTTACCTCCCGGCAGTATCGGTATAGCACTCCAGCATAGCAGCCTGTCTGTCCTGGATGGGGGCGATGTTCAGACCGGAGAACAGGGTTTCCGGCAATTCGGGCAGCGAGGGCAGCACCATTGTGCCTGCTACCGAGACGAACCACGCGGAGAGGATCATCAGGCCAGCGACCAGCGACGCGGTTCTGCGGAGCCCGCCCTGCGGCAGAAGGGACAGCATGGCGCTGGTACACATGACCAGACCGGCGAATGTAAGAAGCATTTGCATCATAGATCCTCCCTGTCAACGAAGCATGACGGTCAGGCCGGAGACAGCGATCAGCTGCGCGATGAGCATCAGGAACATGGCTGCGGAGCAAAGCTGGATGATGAACAGCAGCATGAGCAGCTTGCCGAAATCGGCGATGCAGTCGGCCAGCGCACCATCGGCCACCGGCTGCATCAGCGCGGCAGCGAGCTTGTACATGACGGCAGCGGCGAGCGTCTGGCACATGGGCGCAGCCATGATCCCGAGAATCAGGACCAGGCCGGTGACGCCGAGTGCGCTTTCGACCAGCAGGCCGGAACCTACCAGGGCATCCACCGTATCGGCAAACATACCGCCGACAACCGGGACCAGGTTATTGATCGCATACTTAGCGGTGCGAATGGTCACGCCGTCGATGGCGGCGGCGGTCACGCCGCGTGTGGCCAGCACGCCGATAAAGACGGTGAAGCAGATACCCAATGTCCAGTTGGCTGCCTGGTACAGCAGATCCGAGAGCCGGCTGACCTTGACGCCGCTCCCGAGATGCGTCAGCATGGTGAGAACCGCGGCGGCGGTCGCCAGCGGCATGGTAACGTGCTTGATGAGCCCGGTCATTGCGCCAGCGGCGGCGACGACGGCGGGCTGCATCAGCGCGGAGCCTGACGTGCCGCCGACGACAGCCATGAGCGTCAGGAGCAGTGGAAACAGCCCCTGCATTCCGGTGGACATGCGGGTAATCGCGTCGGTGCACAGCAGCAGATGTTCGCTCAGGTCCTGCGTGAGAAACACACAGATCATCAGGCCGCAGAGAATCTGACCGCATTCATGACTGGCGCCGGACAGCCTGGCCAGGATCGCCCACAGGAGCGCAGGCGCAGCCAGCCTCGTCAGCCGCCAAAGGCTGGCCGTCATGGCGGAGGCAAAGCGGTTGGCAAGCAGCCCCATGACCTGCTCAAAGCTGAGCGTGAGCTCACCGCGGGCGACGGCGCGGACGGTTTCGCGTACCCCGCCTGTCGCCGCGAACAGATTGTTATCGCACATGGCGCTTTCCAGCGCGGTCAGGTCAAGCGCATCGACGGCGTCATCCAGCGCGGTGGGAAGATCCTCTGCCCATGCGGGGAAAATGCACAAAATAAGAAGCAAAACAAGAAAAACAGACCATGGTCTTTTCATGAACATAGCGACATCAATTGCGAGAGAAGCGATTTCATGGCGGGGAGCGCCAGCGTCAGCAACATGATCCGGCCTGCCAACTCGGTTTTCAGCGCCAGTCCTGCTTCACCTGCGTCACGACAGGTTTGCGCCGCGAAATCCATCAGCAGACTGACCCCGGCGACCTTCATCAGTTGCGATAAAAACGTCTGATTGACGCCTCCTGTGTCCGCCAGTGAACCGACGCCGTCGAGCACTTGCGTGAGGAATGGGAGTGCCATCAGCAGGATCACCGCACCTGATGCCAGAGCAGCTGCCGTCCCGAATTCAGGCCGCATTTGTCGGAGCATCAGGACGATCATGGCGGCAGCGATGGCAAAACCTGCGATTTTGAGCATCTGCATTGATCGGCACCTCAATAGAGCTGGAAAATTGTCTTGACGCTGTCGAGCAGTCCGGAAACCACATCAAGCACCATCAGCATACAGATGGAAAGACCTGCAATGGCAGCCAGTGTGGCCAGCTCGTCACGACCGCCCTGATGCAGCACGGAACCGATGGCCCAGGTCAGAACGCCGACGCCGGCGATGCGGAAAAGCAGTTCAATCTGCATGGTAGCCTCCTGAATTTATAGTAGAATCAGGGTCAGGCATGCGCCGAAGGTCCATCCCAGCTGCGCCCACATCCTGGCGTCGCGGGCGGCCTTTGTTTGGGCGGTCGCGGCCATATGCTCCACCTCGTCCGCAGCCTGCTGTACGGCCAGAACGCGCGATTCCAAGCTGCCGTGCCAGATTCGATCCATCATTCTGCCGATGGCGTCGGGAGCCGGATGGGCGGCAGTTATCCGGCGGTACAGTTCCGGCAGCGGAAGCAGCGGCTGGGAACGCATCTCAGAGGCAAGCTGACGCAAAAGGTCATCAGGAGCCTGTGAGCCAGCAGCAGCTTGACAAAAAACTGCGGGCAGCGACATGGTTGCTTCGCGCAGCAGCAGTGCCAGCTGACGTAAAAGCTCTGCCCACCGGACCAGCTCGGCGGCGCTTTTTCGCAGGTTGGCGGCATGTTTCAGTCCTGCGATCCCGCAGATGATGCCGGCCAGCACAGCGGGGTAGGCGCGGTTCATTCGAACTTCACCGGGCTTCCTGAACGGTCGAAAATGGCGTCGATCTGACCTCCGCCCTCGTGCGAGAGAACAACATAATAGGAAAAGCAGCGGCGGGACATCAAGGCGGCAATGGATGGGCGGGAAGCCACATCGTTGAGCGAATGGCCATGAACACTGGCGATGATAGAGACGCCGCAGCTTAGGGCCTCCATCACCGCGCCTGCGTCCTCGGCGCCTGAAAGCTCGTCGGTAACGATCAGCTGTGGGGACATGGAGCGTATCAGCCAGGAAACGCCTTCTTGCTTGGAAGAACCATCCAGTACGTCGGTCCATTCGCCTACGTTCAGCTGCGGTACGCCGCCGACGCTGGCGGCCAGCTCGCCGCGCTCGTCGATGACGGCAGTCTGTATGGCGTTGCTTCCAGACGCCAGCTGGCGGGCCAAATCACGCAGCAGCGTCGTTTTGCCGGTGCCCGGCGCACCGATGATCAGCATGCTTTGTACGCAGCCGCCGTGCCGCGCGAAGGGAATCAGCGTGTCCGCTGACCCTGGCCATTGACAGGCGATACGTATACACAGGCTGCCGAAGTCGCGCAGTTCGGTTTTTCCGTCGCGGAAAGTGACCTGGCCGCAGATTCCCATCCGGTGACCGCCCTCAAGCGTCACGTAACCTTGACTGGTTTCATCGGTTCGAGCATACAGACTATGGTCGGTTATTGCTTCTGCCAGCGTCTCGACCTCGCGTTTTCCCGGCCTCCAATTCAGCGCCATGGTGCGGGAAGCTGTGCAGAACACGGTGGGGCGGTCGGCACGTATGCGGATCTCGCGCAGTTCGCCGGGAATGAGCAGCTCCAGTTCATCGCGAAGCTCATCGGGAAAGCAGGCGCCTAAAAAAGATTTTGTCTCAAGCCAGTCCATGATCAGACCTCCTGTGTGTGGGTTGGTTGAATGTATGCGTGAAACAGACTGCACATGACAGCAACATAACAAACCGAAGTCTATTTATCGAAACAAATAAACAGCAACAAAGAAATAGGAAAATCGCAAAAAACTATTGGCGTACAGGGAAAACGTGTGCTATAATATATGCTGAGTAGAAACGTTATGCCAGAAAGACCATCCCATTGATCCTGATTGCGCCAAGGCGCATGTGGATAAATCAAACAACTGGATAAGGAGGCCTACCCATGTCCCAGAAGAAGAATACTTCTCTGATCATCCTGGCCGTCGCTCTGGTTGCCGCTGTCATTCTCGCGATTGTCGGGTTTGTGCAGCGCGGTGATCTGAGCAAGCAGGTGGAAGCGCTGAATGGCGATCTGAGCACCAGTCTGACTGCTAATGAGCAGCTGCAGAAGGAACTCGAATCCGCCAAGACGAGCGCCGCCGAGGCCGCTGCCGCTGCTGCGACCGAGCTGGAGAACACCAAGACCGCTGCCGCTGAGGCTGCGACTGCCGCTGCCGCCGAGCTGGAAGCAGCAAAGACCGCTGCTGCTGAGGCTGCGACTGCCGCTGCCGCCGAGCTGGAAGCAGCAAAGACCGCTGCTGCGGAGGCTGCGACCGCTGCCGCCCACGAGCTGGACGCTGCAAAGACTGCGGCCGCCGAGGCTGCCGCTGCCGCTGCTGCCGAGCTTGAGAGCACCAAGACTGCTGCCGCCGAAGCTGCGACTGCTGCCGCTGCCGAGCTGGAGGCCGCCAAGACTGCAGCAGCAGAGGCGGCGACAGCGG
>R21__coassemble_2043_pt1 | contig 12333 bp, 8 predicted proteins | sample R21__metabat2_low_PE_059 | metagenome-assembled genome bin R21
ATGCAAAAACGCCTGTGCTTTTTTTGCACAGACGCTTTGCTTTGTTGATGGTCTGGATGCTTCTCTGTACCAACAGAGAAGCATTTTTTGTAAAACGAAAACCTCCGCTTCGAGCGGGGGATTCCAAAAACTTATAGTGATGAGTCCAAACGTCAAACCATGTTCAATAATGAGAGCAGGTCTTCTCGTCGTGGATATGCAGGGGCAGCTGATTATTGTTCAGTCCCACGGTGATATTCCTCCAAATTCATACTAATTTTGAACTGAACTTGATTACTTCAACCTGACCAAATCCTATCGCTTTTGGTCCCTTGCCGACTTTATCACTAACTTGCTGCTCATAAATCACGTTCCAGCTCTCACCATATGCGCCTCTTGCCGGGGCTTCCCGGCACGATCACTTAGCTCCCTTCTTTGTCCAACATGTTTGACAAACCTGCATTATCAAATGAAGGAATTCGGAGAAAAACAGTAGACAACCAGGTTACACTGTGTTAAAATAATATAAAGCTGTGGCGTTTATGCGCCCACAGATCGTGTCGCACCGTGAGCATGCGTGACGTTCTGCGGTCTGCGATAACAAACAAGGAGGAATACACCATGAAGAAACTGCTGAGCCTCGTTCTGGCTGTGTGCATGCTGGCTTCCATGGCTGTGATCGGCGTCGCTGAGGAAGCTGCTGAGCTGCCCAGCTATACCTATCGCTCTGCCACCACTGCCCTTGGCACCAACTGGAACCCTCACACCTGGGAGATGTCCACTGACGACACCATGCTGTCTTATGTCGAGTCTCCTCTGGCTACCATGTCCATTGATGACAGCGAAAATGGCGTCTATCAGTGGATCTTCGTCATGGCTTCTTATGCCAAGGACGTGACCGCTGAGCATCAGGACGACCTGACCAAGTACGGCGTTACCCTGCAGTCTGGCAAGACCGCTGAGGAGACCGACGCTGGCTTCGTCTTCGAGATCGGCCTGCGCGAGAATGCCAAGTGGGAGGACGGCACCCCCATTAATGCCGACACCTACATCTATTCCATGAAGCAGCTGCTGGATCCCGCGATGAAGAATTATCGCGCTAACACGTACTATGCAGGCGAGTCTGCTGTGGCTGGCGGCGACAAGTACTACTATGCCGGCGACACCGCCTATGTGGACAATGGCAATGTCGGCCTGACCATGGCTGACCTGGTCAAGGGTGACGACGGCGTCTATGCTACTGCTGACGGCGAGAAGATGTATGTTGCTACTCGCGACGCGCTGACCTGGTGCTCCGGCAACAGCCTGGGCGATTATGTGGACGCCTATGGCGACGCCTACTTCGGCATGGAGGGCTGGGAGCAGCTGTCTGCCGTGGTTGACGACAACGGCCGTGTGGCTCTGACCGACGACACCCTGGCAATGCTGGCCGCTGTGACCACCACCAACGCTGCCTGGGGCGAGACCGAGGCCGACTGCCCCAACTACCTGGTGATCGAGCGCACCTATCCTGAGTGCGGCTATGACGAGACCGTCGGCTGCTACAAGGTGGACGATTACACCATCCGCTATGTCACCCAGACCTACCTGGATTACAACTACTTCCTGACCTCCCTGACCTCCAACTGGATCGTGTACGAGCCCTACTACGAGGCAGGCAAGGACACCACCGGTTCTCTGGTGACCACCGACTACAACACCTGTGTTGAGAACACCATGTCCTGTGGTCCGTACAAGCTGGTCTCCCTGCAGAAGGATAAGCAGGCCGTGTGGGAAAAGAATCCCAACTGGGTCGGCTATCAGGTGCAGGAGGACGGCTCTATCCTGGGCATGTCTTCCTTCCTGGACTACACCGTGGACGGCGAGGACGTCGAGACCTATCAGACCTCTCGTCTGGTCATGGACGTGATGGATCCCGCTGCCGCCAAGCAGGCATTCCTGAAGGGCGAGCTGTCCTCCTGGACCCCCGAGGCTGAGGATCTGCTGACCTATGCCACCTCCGATCAGCTGTACAAGGTTGACGAGACCTACACCGAGTCCTTCTTCTTCTGCTGCGGCCTGGACGCTCTGAAGGAAATGGACAACTCCAAGGGCAACACCAATTCCGTGGTCCTGAGCAACGTGAAGTTCCGCAAAGCCATGTCTCTGGCCATCGACCGCACCGAGTATGTGACGGCCACTGAGGGCTGGAAGGTTGCCTACGGCATGCTGAACACCCTGTACTACTACGACGCCTACAACAACCCGAACTCCCAGTACCGCAATACAGAGGCCGCTATGCAGGCTATCTGCAACGTGTACGATGTGAAGTATGGCGAGGGCACGCCCTATGCGACCCTGAAGGATGCGTATCAGTCCATCACGGGCTACAACCTGACCGAGGCCAAGAACCTGATGAAGGAAGCCTGCGACGAGCTGGTTGCCGAGGGTCTGTACACTGCCGGCGAGCCGATCGTGGTCCGTATCGGCTGGGCCAAGGGCGCTCTGACTGCCTCTGACAACAAGCAGTGCGAGCTGGTCAACAAGTTCGTGAATGCTGCCCTGGAGGGCTCCGGCTTCGGCCCGATCACCTTCGAGCAGATCGGCAACATCCCGAACCGTTACAACGACGTGGCTAACGGCGAGTTCGCTATCGGCTATGGCGCTTGGGGCGGCGCTGCCTTCTATCCCTTCCGTAACTTCCAGGTCTATTGCGATCCCGACCAGTACAGCATCCATGAGGCTGGCAGCTGGGATCCCAAGACTGTGAACGCCACCTTCAAGGTGAATGGTGAGGACGTCACCATGACCTGGCAGGAGTGGTCTCAGTGCATGGTCGGTTCCGGCCGCTTCACTGAGGAAAGCTTCGAGACCAAGCTGGAGATCCTGGCTCAGATGGAAGAGAACTACATGAAGTTCTACTATCGTATCCCGCTGGCTGGCACCACCGCCTGCGAGATGCTGAGCTATCAGAACTCCTACTACACCGAGGACTACAACATCATGTATGGCTTCGGTGGCCTGGAGCTGATGACCTTCAACTACAACGACGCCGAGTGGGCGGACTTTGTGGCTCAAGAGGGCGGCCTGCTGAGCTACGAATAATTCGCAGTTTGGCTGATCGTTTCAGCTGAATATTGAGGTGTGTTTCTAAATTCAAAATGACGCATTTGCGGCATCTCCTCCGTCAATCCTGTGATGATTAACCTTGATTAACCTCTGGTTTATCGCCTTGAACGGACGAAAGATCTGCTCGATACTGCACATTTCTCATTTGGGAACATACCCTGGGTATCTTTACGCCAGCCACGGCGGCGGACTGCTGATTTTGCAGCCCGCCGCCGATGGGTGGTTGCATTGCAGTAAGGGACATTTGCCCGCCGCCGGTCCAGGTCCGTATTCACGCTGTCGGCAGCCTCCGGCGGCGGCGCGATGTGTCTGCTGCGCAGCGCCCCTGATATTTCCCTGTGGGATATACCACGCCACAAATGCGGCCAAGGGCCGTGCATAGCATGTCTTTGGCCTTGGAAAAAGGACTGGTCCCTGACCTGTGCCCGTTTTCCAGGAAATAAGTTCTTAGTAAGGAGACGGTGCAAGTTGGGTAAAGGTAGTCAAGGAATCTATATTCTGAAGCGTCTGGTCCTGATGTTCTTCGTCCTCTTTGTGGTGACGACCATCTGCTTTATGCTGATCAGGATCCTTCCCCGTGAGCTGCCCACTGACAAGGTGCAGCAGGCCGCCATTGAGGCGCGCTGGGATGCACTGGGCTATAATGAGCCGCTGCTGACGCAGTTTGCCATCTATCTGAAAAATATCGTGACTGCGTGGGACTTTGGTACCTCCTGGGCTATTGATTTCCGCACGCCCGCCTGGGATGTGCTGACCGGCCGACTGCTGCCGACTGTGTTGGTTAATCTGTATTCGCTGCTGCTGTCGATCCCGCTGGGCATCATCCTGGGTGTGATCGCGGCCATCAAGAAGAACAAGTGGCAGGACAGCCTGATCTCCACCATGGTCATGCTGTTCGTTTCCATCCCCTCATATGTCTACGCCTTCCTTGTGCAGTATTTCCTGTACTTCAAGCTGGGTTGGCTGCCGCTGCAGGTCTATTCCCTGGCGGATGCCGGCGGTTCATGGCTGACCGGAAAGATGTTCCACTCCATGATCGCCCCTATGCTGGCCCTGTCCTTCGGTGAGATCGCCGGTCTGTGTCGTTACACCCGTGCCGAGCTGACCGAGACCCTGACTTCCGACTATATGCTGCTGGCGCGTGCCAAGGGTCTGACCAAGGCCCAGGCTACCACCCGCCATGCACTGAAAAATGCCTTCGTGCCGATCCTGCCAATGATCATTTCCAGCTTTATCGGCATTCTGGGCGGCTCAATGATCATCGAGCAGATTTTCGCTGTTCCCGGTGTGGGTCAGCTCTATATCAAGTCCATCAATTTGCTGGATTATGATGTGTTTATGATGGACTGTGTGTTCTACACCTTCGTCAGCCTGCTGGCTGGCATCGTGGTCGACCTGAGCTATGGATTTATCGATCCGAGAATCAGAATGGGGGAAAAGTAAGATGGCTGAACAGAACAACTATCAATCTATCCCCGCCGAGAAGTTTACCTTCGTCAACCGCGGCGAGAGGATCTCGGACAAGAGGTTTGAGGACAAGCCTATTGGTTATTTCAAGGACGCTTGGATCCGTTTCCGCAAAAATAAGGCCAGCGTGGTGGCGACGGTCATCATCATCCTCATTGTGCTGTATGCCTTCATCACACCCTGGCTGATCCCGCATGACGCCCGTTTCATGGATTCGTTCTATGCCAAAAAGGCGCCCCGCGTGGCTGCGCTGCGTGAGATGGGCATCCTCGACGGAGGCACTGCCCGTAACTTCTCCGACAAGAGCCTGGTGAAGGCCATTGCCGTGGGCGTTGGCGCTGAGAACTGGGATGGCCATGGCGCGACCATTGCCGAGGGCATGGAGAGCACCTTCCAGCCGATGATCAGCATTGGCGAGGGTGTTTCCAAGAAGAAGGGCAAGAATGTCGAGACGACCTATCCGGGCCGGATCGATACCTACTTGGAGGTTGGCTTCCTGTACAAGTATATTGAGCAGTCTGAATATCAGAAGCTGGTCGACTGGGAAAAGGAGACCGGTCTGCATGTGCTCTACCCTCTGGTGGAGGAGAATGAGTACAATGTGGATACCGCAGACGCCAACTGCTGGTACAAAACCAAGAAGAATACTCCTGTCGCGCCCAACGAAAAGGGCAAGATGGTGGAGCAGACTTACGATCCCAACGACCTGAGCCTGGTGTTGACCGACAACTATGTGCGGGACGGCGAGGGCAACCTGGTCTACTATCGCCTGGCTGGCGGCGGCAACAACGAGACTGCCCAGTACAAGGTCCGTCTGCTGTACTATAACTTTTATCAGTTCAAGAACGGCTTCACGCCGGACTACATCATGGGTACCGACAGCCAAGGCTATGACCTGGCGCTGCGTATCGCCGGCGGTATCCGTCTGAGCTTGCTGCTGGCTGTGTGCGTGTCCCTGATCAACTTCATCCTGGGCGCCTTCTATGGCGCAGTCGCCGGTTACTACGGCGGCGCAGTCGACTTGATCATGGAGCGTATCACCGATATTCTGAGCGGCATTCCCTTCATCGTGGTGGCCACACTGTTCCAGATCCATATGGCGGCTAAGGTCGGTCCGATTCCCAGTCTGCTGTTCGCCTTTGTGCTGACGGGCTGGATCGGCACCTCTTCCCGTGTGCGTACCCAGTTCTACCGCTTCAAGAACCAGGAGTACGTCATGGCTGCCCACACCCTGGGCGCCCGCGACCGCCGCATCATCTGGAAGCACATCTTCCCCAACTCCCTGGGTACCATCATCACCTCCTGCGCACTGGTCATTCCCGGCGTCATCTTCCAGGAGAGCATGCTGAGCTTCCTGGGCATCGTGAAGCTGGGCTCTGCCGATGCGATCTCTCTGGGCACCTTGCTGAGCGACGCCAGCGCCATCTGGACCAATTATCCGCATCTGATGATCTATCCCGCGATCGTCATCTCACTGCTGATGATCTGCTTCAACCTGTTTGGCAATGGTCTGCGCGACGCATTCAACCCGTCCCTGCGCGGTGTGGAGGAGTAAGATATGGACAAGATTCTTGAAGTAAAGAAGCTCAAAATCGCGTTCCGTACCTCCAGCGGCACGCTGAAGGCGGTTCGTGACATTTCCTTTGACCTGGAACGCGGCAAAACGCTGGCCATCGTCGGCGAGTCCGGCTCCGGCAAGTCCGTCACCTCGAAGGCGATCATCGGCATCCTGGCCGGCAACAGCATCATCGAGGGCGGCGAGATCCTCTATGACGGCAAGGACTTGCTGCGCATCCCGGAGGATGAGATGCACAAGATCCGTGGCGACAAGATCTCCATGATCTTTCAGGACCCCCTGTCGTCCCTGAATCCCATCGTGAAGATCGGCAAGCAGATCACCGAGGCCATGCTGCTGAAGAACAAGACCAACCGCCGTGTGGCCCGCAAGGATTTCGAACGCATGCTGGGCCTGGTAAGCATGCAGATCGAAGCTGCCACCGGCGACAAGGCTGCGCTGACCGAGCAGGTCAAGACTTTCAAAGCCACCTGTGAGCTGGCAAGCGAATTGGAGCAGAAGTATAACCAGGCCATGACCGTGGCCAACGACCTGCTGTCCAGTACAGAGGACGCGCTGTTCAACCTGTCCAAGAAGCAAAAGGTGGACATGAAAGGCGTGCTGAACGCAGCGGTCAAGAATCTGCTTGGCATGAAGAACGAGTTTCTGACGATGGGGAAGGATGATCGGCTGAACAAGCTGGCAGCCGATCTCCAGACCACCGCTGCTTCTGTGACTGGCAAGACCACCGAGGACGAGGCTGCCGTTGCAAGCGCATCGGCGGTCCTGAACCAGCTGAAGGATCAGCTGACTGCGATCACCACCGGCGTGCGTCCTGACTTTGTGGCTATCGGCTACTGCCGCATGGAGAATGAGGGTATCTCCTCCGACAGCGTTGAGCAGATGAATGCCGATGCGGGCCAGAAGTTCAGCACGAAGTTTATGGACGCCTTCAATACCAGCGTGGCCAAGGGCATCGAACACTCTGTCACTGAGGCCAATGCAAAGAAGAAGCAGGTTGTTGCGGAGCTGGAGAAGGCGCATGCCTACTATTCCGGCGAGTTTACCAAGAAGGATGGCCTGGACTACGCCAAGAAACTTACGCAGCTGGTGGAAAGCTCCATCGACCGTACCGAGATCATCAAGGATAGCTCGGCCTATGCCTTTGGCGTGAGCCTGAACAACGCGGTTAACAGCTTCTTTACCCGCCAGGTCTACAATGCGAAGGAAGAAAAGCGGTTTGCCACGCAGACCCGCAAGCATGATGCCATGATTGCCCGCGGCAAGACGGTGGAATGGAAGGTCATTCCGAAGAATGTCTATGCCATCGAGGACCTGCGTGAGAATATACTGACTGTGGTGGACCGCGTACATGCCCGCTATATCGACTACCTGGCTGCTCCCATGGATTATGAAGCCCGTGCCCGTGAAGTGCTTGCCTATCTGCAGAAGAAGGAATCTGACGCTGTTTACCGCATCACCAACAGTATGGCGAAAGAGAAGGCCATCAAGCTGATGGAGGAAGTGGGCATCCATGAGCCCCGCATCCGCTACAACCAGTATCCCTTTGAGTTCTCCGGTGGTATGCGCCAGCGTATCGTGATCGCCATTGCCCTGGCGGCAGACCCGGATATCCTGATCTGTGATGAGCCTACGACCGCTCTTGACGTGACCATCCAGGCGCAGATCCTGGAGCTGATCAACCGCCTGAAGGCGGAGCGCAATCTGTCGGTCATCTTCATTACGCATGACCTGGGCGTGGTGGCCAACATGGCAGACGACATCGCCGTGATGTATGCCGGCAAGATCATCGAGTACGGCACTGCGGATGATATCTTCTATGATCCGCGCCACCCCTATACCTGGGCGCTGCTCTCCTCCATGCCCGACCTGGATACGACGGAGAAGTTAGATGCGATCCCCGGCACGCCGCCCAATATGATTTATCCCCCGGTGGGCGATGCTTTTGCCGACCGCAACAAGTATGCCATGCAGATCGACTTTGAACAGCAGCCGCCCATGTTCCGCGTGTCGGATACGCACTCTGCTGCGACCTGGCTGCTGCATCCCGATGCCCCCAAGGTGGAAATGCCCAGGATCATTACGGAGCGTATCGCCCGCATGAAGAAAGCCGGAGGTGAGCAGAATGGCTGATCAGCAGGAGGTCCTGCTCCGAGTGGAGCATTTGTGCCAGTATTTCAAGAACACCAAGGCTGTGGACGATGTCAGTTTTGACATCAAGCGCGGCGAGGTGTTCGGCTTGGTCGGCGAGTCCGGCTGCGGCAAAACGACGACCGGTCGCTCTATCATTCGTCTGTACGATATCACATCCGGCAGCATCTACTTCAAGGGACAGCGCATCTGCGCCGGTACAGCCAGCTATAACAAGGCCATCCGCGAAGCAAAGGAGGAGCTGAAAAAGTGCTCCGACCTTGGACGGCAAGCAGAACTGAAGAAGATCATTGCAGAAAATCGCGAGCAGATTAAGCTGGCCCGCATCGACCACACCAAGAGCGATAAGATGTATGCTGCCAAGCAAGTGGCTGAGCTGACCGAGAAAATGAACGGTACGCTCGCCGCAGCCTCCAGCGAAGAAGCCCGCAGGCAGATCCGTCAGGAGTATGCTGAAAAGATCCGTGTGGCCAAGAACACCAAGCTGATCACGCAGATCCAGATGATCTTTCAGGATCCCATCGCATCATTGAATCCCCGCATGACCGTCCGCGAGATCATCTCCGAGGGCCTGGTCATCAAGGGCATCAAGGACAAGGACTTCATTGACCAGGAGGTCTACAAGATCCTGGATATGGTCGGCCTGACCCATGAGCATGCAGGACGCTATCCGCATGAGTTCTCCGGCGGTCAGCGTCAGCGCATCGGCATCGCCCGCGCGGTCATCATGCATCCGGATATGATCATTGCGGATGAGCCTGTGTCCGCTCTGGACGTGTCGATCCAGGCGCAGGTCATCAATCTGCTGAACGAGCTGCGTGAGCAGCTGGGTCTGACCATTCTGTTCATTGCGCATGACTTGTCTGTTGTCAAGTATTTCTCTGACCGAATTGGCGTGATGTACTATGGCAACATGGTGGAGATGGCGCCCTCTGATGAGCTGTTTGCCCACCCGTTGCATCCCTACACCCGTTCGCTGCTGTCTGCCATCCCGCTGCCCGACCCGCACAGCGAGAAGAACCGTCAGCGCATCACGTACAATAAGCTGGCTGCCCACGATTATTCTGTGGACAAGCCCAGCCTGCGCGAGCTGAAGCCCGGTCACTTCGTACACTGCAACGATGCGGAAGAGGCTAGGTACAAGAAGGAACTCGGCCTATGAAGAATTCCGTGCGGAGTGTGCTGCTGCGCTACGGGATCACCGCAGCCTGCGGCGCAGCCATTGTCCTGCTGGTGCTGGACCTGCATGGCTATTCGTCGCTGACGACCGATCTGGAGCGTTATCGCCTGCTGAGCAATGCGTTCACGATCCCGGGTACTGTCATCCTGATGATTGGTCTGTTGGTGCTGATCTCCGGAACAGGTATCTTTGATGGCCTCAGCTATGTGCTGAATTGGCTGCGGCTGACACTGCTGCCATTTGGCAAGCAGGAGCGCTACTACGATCACGTACAGCGGCGCCATGCGCGCAAAACCCCCAACGGGCTTTTCCTGATCATTGTCGGCGCTGCCTATCTGGCGGTCGCTATCGTGTTCCTGGTCCTGTTCTATACCATCTACAAAAGATGAACGGATTGGATATTCCAAACAGTAAATCATGACCACCGGCTTAGCCGATGGTTTGAGTAAGCCCTATAAGGGCATAATACCGGCAGCGCTTGGAGCGCTCAGAAAGTCCGCCAATCGCACCAATACCACTGCTGCCCCCTTCCGGGGGCTTTCTTTATGCCTACTTATTCCAACTTCACATAAATGAGTTATTTCTTGTTCTTTGTTACCTGCTCACCCGTAAACGGGTCAATCAGCTCTTTCATCGTCAGCTGTTCATCCAGTTCCTTGGCGTTTGTCGCAGTCCCGGCTTCTTCCTCTGCCATGCAATCCATGCTGCCGATATAAAGCCGAGCAGTGCGATCGATGCGATGATCCATCATTACAGAAACACCTCTTGCATTTATTTACGCATTGTCCGCCGACGACACGATGCGATAGTATGCCCCTGCCGTCAGCTTGTAAATCACGCCATAGATCACACCGAACACCGCAAACGCTCCCACGGTAATCCAGATCACCAATGTCAGATTGCGCAGGTTGAACAATTGCAGCAGCTTCCACACAAAGGGGAAAGCGAAGGACAGATGAAGTCCTGCAAACAGCAGCGGCGCAAAGAACACCGTCAGGACCTGGGAATTGATACTCTTGCGGATGTCGCGGTCCGTCATGCCTACCTTGCGCATGATGGCAAAGCGCTTCTGATCTTCGTATCCCTCGGAGATCTGCTTGTAATAAATGATGACAACAGCAGCGAAAATGAACACTGCGGACAGGATGAGTCCCAGGAAGAACAAGCCGCCAAAGGTGGAATAGAAGTCATTTCGCTCGGCGGCAATGCAGCTGGTGCTGATTTCGACCTCACCATCGCAGATGTAGAAATCGACTAACGCATTGCGCTGTGCTTCAAACATTTCCATCGCAGCATCTTCATCAAGCCGCCCCATCCAGTTATAACCATAGTACCAACGCCAGGAAAGCATCTGGTCACCACGATAGTCTGCCAGTGCTTCCAGCGGACGGATGGTTTCATAGTCCGGGACGATCACGATCAGCGAAGGAATGACCATGGTATAAGCCTCTGCGATGGGCATCGCCCGTTCCGGCTGACCAATGATTTGCAGCAGCACATCACCCATATGGATCGTCTCGCGATCATAGGTGCAGCGGATGGGATACACCAACGCCTCGCCTGCGTTGGGTGCCCACGTTGTGTTCATCATCTGGTTATAATCTGCCGCACTGACAAAATACAGCATACGCAGATCGTCATACCCGAACAGAGAAGCATCGACAGCCTGACTGTCCAGTTCAACATCGGAATCTCTCATCATGCCGGTGATGACTGCATAGCGGTAATCCTGTACTTCATTGGGTGTGAAAGCGTAGCGTTCAAACACCTGCGCATAGCGGCTGCGGACCTCTGTCAGCTTGTCATCAGCTATGTCATCCAGGCTGTCGCGGTGAATCTCCAATTGTGTATGCACCGGGAAGCGTGTCCGAATGGCGTCATCCGCACCGAAATAGAGGCTCGAAGATGAAGCAATCATCACCAGCACCATGGTCGCCAGGATGCAGATGGAGGCCAGACCGGCACCATTTCGCTTCATGCGATAGGCCATGGACGACACAGAGACAAAATGCTCCTTGCGGTAGTAGTACCGCTTGTTTTTTTGCAGCAGCTTGCACAGTGCCACGGAGCCGGACATGAACAGCAGATACGTGCCGACGATGACCATCAGCACAGCGATGAAGAACAGCACCAACGCGGCCAGCGGCGTCTGAATGCTGACAGAGATCCAGTACGCCCAACCGAGCATAACAAGGCCAATTATGGCAAACACCCAGTTGGATTTGGGGGCCTTTTCGCCCACGTTTTCACTGCGCAGCAGCTCCAGCGGGCGGCTCCTGCGGACACTGAACATCGACCGCAGCATCAGCAGCACAAAGATGATGCCGTAGATGATGAGCGTGTATTTGACGGCGTACGGCTGGATGGTGAAGCGGTAGTCGATCTCGCCACGAACAGCATTCATCAGGCCCAGCTCTGCCAGCTTGGAGAACAGGATACCCAGCCCCATGCCGCCGCCCAGGCTGATGGTTGTCACGATCAGCGACTCCCACACAACGATACGGCTAATCGCGTGCCGATCCATACCGAGGATGCTATACAAGCCGTACTCACGATACCGGCGGCGGGTCAGGAACGAGTTGGTGTAGAACAGGAACAGCAGCGCAAACAACGCAATGACCAGCTGCCCCAGGGACAGGAAAACCTCCGCGTTGCCGCCGCCCGGCATGTGCTGCACAGAGGGCGATGAAGCCAATGCATGCATGATATAGCTCATCATCACCATGCCGATGCAGCTGAGCAAATACGGGACGTACAGCCTGCGATTTTTGCAGATACCCTCCCAGGCCAGCTTCGGAGAAAAGAAGAAACGCTTCATTCCTTGATCCCTCCGCCCTGCAGCATGTTCAAGGTGTCAGAGATCTTCTGATAC
>R21__coassemble_2056_pt1 | contig 12271 bp, 7 predicted proteins | sample R21__metabat2_low_PE_059 | metagenome-assembled genome bin R21
AGGAGGTGATGTTGCCCTTGATGGTCAGCTCGTCGATACCAGCCTGACAGAACGCCTTTTCACCAATGCTGGTGAGCGTTTCAGGCAGAATGACCGTCTCCAAGTTCGCAAACCCATAGTCTATCCTTTTGTTGTATACATTCGTGTTTGAGTTTGCAAACTCGTAATGGTCAAGCGCCGTCACACCCTCGCGGATCTCCAGATAGTTCAACTGCGCCCCGGAGCCAATATAGAATTTGTTGCTGTAAGTGGAGCTATCTACAAAACTCTTGCAGCCGCCGCCAATCACCAACTTCTTCAGGCTCGTGCAGCCCTGGATAAAATAATCACCGTAGTCCGTCACGCAATCCGGGATCGTCAGCGTCTTCATGCCTGTGCAATTATGGAAGGCATAGCTGCCAATGTTCACAGCGCCGCCCAGATCGGGATCATCCAGGCTGGTGCAGTTTTCAAACGCATAGCTTCCGATCGAAACGCCTGTGCCCAGCGAAATATCCGCCAGCGCCGTGCAGTTGGCAAATGCATGGTCGCTCAGGATGCCGCCCTTCACGGTCACACGCTCCAGCTTGTCGCCCGCAAAGGCATTGGCGCCGATGGACAGATCGTAGCCGTCCAGCGTCAGTTCCCTGATGGCAACGCCCTTAAAGGCCTGGCTGCCGATAGACTTCACCGACATGGAGATGGACAGATCCGACAATTCGGTAAAGCCATAGCCGTTGTTGGCGAAAGCTTCATTGCCCACGTTGACCACGCCGTCACCCAGCACAACCTTCGTCAGGTGGCTGCCCTTGCCGATGTACATCATATCCTTGGTGATCGTCGCGGGGCGGCCGTCAAAATCGATCTCCGTCAGATCCAGGCAGCCACTCAGGAAGCTGGAGCCGATGGTCTGCACACTGTCCGGGATGCGCAGTTCAGTCAGAGAAGTGCAGCCCGAAAACGCCGAGCTGCCGATGGCAGTCACGCCGCCGTTCATGCGAACACTCGACAGGGAGGTACATCCGGCAAATGCCGAACTGCCGATATCTGCACCCAACGTCACACTGGTGATGGAGGTGCAGTTCTTGAAGGCAGAATCGCCGATGGAAGTCAGTTTGCCAGAGAAGGCCACACTGCTCAAGTTCGGACAATTCGCCGCAAAATTACTGGGAATACTGGTTACGGACGTCGAACCCATGCTGATGGAAACCAGATTGGGGTTGTTGGCAAAGCAGCCGGGAGCGATGTATTCGACCGAAGACGGCAGACTTACACTGCGAAGCGTGCGCAAGCTGCTCAGGCTGCTGACACCGATGACGTCGTAGTAGCTGTAAGTGCCGTCACCGTTCTTGACCTCATACCTGGAGGGCACGTAAATATTCACCGGATCAACGGTGTAATACTCGGTCACATCCTTGCCCTCGGAGTTCTTCACGATTCGAGTCTGGGTGGGATTATAGCCGGTCACATAGCAGGTGCCGTTGGTGCTGTCCAGGTATCCAAAGTGGAAAAAGCTTTGACCTGACTGGCTGCCGGAGCCGCTGCCGGAGCCATTGCCGGAGATGGACAGACCGGCACCGGGCTTTTCGATCACGGCGCCGTTGTGCTCCCAGATGGCATAGTAATGCTGGTAGCGCTTGGCGCCGGGCGCCTGCTTCATGGGGAAGGTCACCTGCTTGCCGGAGCCGTCCTTCCAACCGGTAAAGGTATAGTGTTCGCGGTCCGCCACAGCCGGTGCGTTCAGCGTACCGCCGTTCAGGAAGGTGGATACCTCTTCATGAACCACGCCGGAATCCGTGTAGAAGTATGCTTCCACATCGTTGCTGCAATGGGCCGCAAAATAGACATCATGATCTGACATGGTGTATTCGTCATGCGGCTGGAGAATCTCTCCATGGAGAGACATGTTCGGATACGCAGGCAACTCTACCCAGTAGGTCACATCGTAGCCATCGCGCGCATCAGGGAAGGTGAACGGCTGCTCAACGGATGTTGTGATCGGCTGTGCCGCCTCCGTGCCGTCCGACATCAGGAAGTGAGCATGCAGCAGGGGCGTGGACTTGCCGTAAAGCGTGACGCTCCAGTTGGGCATCGTATATGGCCACTTCACCTTCTTGGTGAACGCAGCATCCTCGTACCAACCCTCCAGCGCCAGACCGTACTGGGTCAGGTTGGGATAATCAGGTTCACGGATGACATCCTGCGGCTTGAGCTTCTCAGTCGTTTGGCCCGGGTTGCTGTCAGTACCGATATTGGCGCTCCAGTTATGGTTCGGATCGCTTTCCGGCAGGAACGGCAGCACAAAGGACAGTGTCAAATCATCATAGGGGCAGTCGCAGTCCTGATGAAATTTATCCTTCCATTCGCCCTTTGAATCAATCGGCAACCGGTGGAAATGCCAGTTGGCCCAGTCCGGCGACCACTCAAACAACGTCGCCGACACCTTCATGGATTTCACCGGGGAGAAGGAGAAGTTATCCGTGAGCTTGATCGGAGTGAACGCCACCTCCGCCTCGGCTTCTATGACTAATTTGGCCGACAGCTTGACGGTATCTAGCATATCCAGCGAATCCGTGGTGGACGGATCAAAGGTTGCTGTCCCCTCCACACCGAGGAAGATGCCAGCGCTGAAGCCCTTGATAAAGAAGAAGTCCACCTCAATGGAAACCTTGACGCCGGCCTTGATCGATCCTTCCGCAGAGAAGTGCAGGTCATACTTTTTCTGCTGATCATCCTGCATCTTCTGCTCGTCATTGCTGGTTTTTGTCTTCCAGGTATAGGAGAAGGTGTAGCCGATCTCCGCCGTGGCAGATACCTCCACATAGAATCCAAAGGTCAGGAACACATTGACCACGCCGCCTGCGCTGAACATCATTACACGGCCCAGCTGCGCATCATACGCACTCTTTCCGACCCCATGATATCTCTCGGCGTATTGCGTCATCAGATCGTAGACATCCTTATAGGTCAGCCCATCGTTGTCGCTTCCCTTCTGGTCGCCGAGGTCACTGTCCTTGGAAAAGGACAGCTTGCCGTTCACAGAGCCCTTGAGCGTCAGCGTGCTTGTAACATCCTTTTTGTCCTCGCTATAGCTGGCGCTGGTCTTACCGGAAATGTTCACGTTTGCGTTTGCAGCGAACGACACATTTTTCGTTTTGTCAAGATCGGTTTTGAACTTGAAATCCATTGCGGTCACAGACCAGCCCTCGTCCCGATCGTAATCACGCGAGGTCATCGCCTCCATATGTACGCCAGGCGCTGTCTCGAAGGTGCTCGGGTCCGCCACCAGCACGGCGTCCTCGATCTCGACGCTGTTCATGATCTGCTCGACCACAGGTGTGGAACAGCTCAGCGTCACAAACCCGTTCTCGTCCACGTCGGACATGGTTTCTACTGTATAATAGGACACCTGATAGAGGTTGTTCGGGTCAAGCAGGAAGAAATGGCTGCCCGTATGCAGGCGCTCGGCCTCCAGGCTGCGCAGGCGCACCTCATACTGGCTCACGCGCACAAAAGCATCGGTGCTGATATCTGCAAAGTCCACCACACCCTGCATAAAATCCCACTCCGAACGGTTGCGGAAGGCATAGCGCCGCTGCTCTGCCCAGCTCTGTGCATAGGAGGCATTGTAGCCCTCCACCACCACGCCCGGCGGAATGGCACGTTCGCCGACAGCGCGCAGATTGCCGGGCAGCGCCAGCACTTCCAGCGCCGCATGATCTGCCAGTGCCTCCGCTGCCAGGCCGACCACGTCGGCACCGCCCAGGCGCACAGGCACCGTCAGCTGACGCGCATCCGTGCCTCTGTGCCCGGTGATCACCGCCAGGTTCCGGTCAGCCAGGAGCAGCCAGGTCCATTCGTCGTTCTGCCGCGTCTCCCCTGCTTCGGCCGCTGCCTGCAGCACCCGATCCATTTCCGGTGCCGTTTCACCGCGCTGCAAAAGTGACGCCGCATATGCGGCGCCCTCTGCCAGCACGTTCATTGGCATGATTTGGACCATCAGGCACAAAATCAGCGTCAGTGCAACCGTGATCTTTGCATTTTTCATTATGAATCCTCCAATCGGAAAATGACGTGTTCAGTAAGCTGGAACCGTTTTTGCAGATGAGAAAAACAGATATCTCCTTTTTAACAACAATATTGTTCTCCATTTTCCGGCAAAATCCTGCTTTCCCCAGTTCCTTTCCTACGGGCAGCCCGAAACAAAATCCCTCTTGTTCATTCTGTCTGTCCGGTGTATAATTTCACAGAATAATCTCAGTTGCGCGATCCCCCATCATGAAAGTATGGAGTCATTTATATGAGCAGAGAACGACTTGGGAGCCGTCTGGGCTTCATCATGCTGAGTGCCGGCTGTGCCATCGGCTGCGGCAATGTGTGGAAATTTCCATGGATGGTCGGTCAAAACGGCGGCGGCGCCTTTGTGCTGATATATATCGTCTTCCTCCTCATCCTTGGACTTCCGGCCATGACGATGGAGTTCGCCTTGGGCCGCTCCGCCCAGGCCAGTCCGGTGCGGATGTATCACAAACTGGAAAAGCCCGGCACCCGATGGCATATCCACGGTCTCGCCTCACTGGTCGGCAATGTCGCCCTCATGTCCTTCTACACGGTCGTCACCGGCTGGATGATTTATTATTTTGTGTCCTTTGCCACCGGTGCCAGCACCGGCCTCGGCTTTGACGCCATGATTTCCAACCCGCAGCTGAATGTCGGCTACCTGTTCATCGCCATCACGCTCTGCTTTGCCGTGCTGACCCTGAACCTGTCCGGCGGCCTTGAAAAAATCACCAAGATAATGATGAGCCTGCTCCTGGTGCTGATGGTCATCATCGCTGTCAAGAGCGTCATGCTCCCCGGCGCGTCAAAAGGGTTGGAATTTTACCTGGTATTCGATTTCAACAAGCTGTCGGCCGCCGTCATCGTTGCTGCAATGCAGCAGGCCTTCTTCTCACTGTCTGTCGGCATCGGCAGCATGGCGATCTTTGGCAGCTACATCGACAAGAACCGTAGCCTGATGGGCGAATCGTTCAATGTCATCGTGCTGGATACAATCGTCGCGCTCATCGCCGGTCTGATCATCTTTCCCACCTGCTTTGCCTTTGGTTTGGAGGTCGACGTAGGCCCCGGACTGCTCTTCAATACCATGACCTCCGCCTTCAACCACATGGAGGGCGGCCGGATCTGGGGCACACTTTTCTTCCTGTTCATGGTTTTCGCCGCGCTGTCCACAGAGTTGGCCGTGTGTGAGAACATCCTCGCCTGTGTCCGCGAACTGACCGGATGGTCACGCAAAAAAGGCTGCATTGTCTGCGGTGCGGGCCTGTTTCTAACCTCCCTGACCACCGCTCTGGGCTTTAGCGTATGGCGTTTCCAGCCCTTCGGCAAGGAATCCACCTGGCTCGACTTTTGGGACTTTATCGTCAGCACTAATCTGCTCCCGCTGGGTGCGCTGACCATCTCGCTGTTCTGCTGCTCCTCCCGCTGGGGATGGGGCTGGGATCATTTTGTTGCGGAGGCCAACGCAGGCTCCGGCCTGAAAATCTGCCCCTGGATGAAGCCCATTTTCAAGTATTTTGTGCCCATAGCCATTTTGATTGTGTATATCATCGGACTGGTCACTTTCAAGTGGTCGTAAACATTGATCTTTCTGTATATGAAAGGCGGTATTCACCATGTCCAACCTGAATGAACAGCTCACGCTTCGTGAACTCCTCGAGTCCCCCCGTTTCCGTCCGCTGGCAAAGTATGCCATCTTCAACTATGATCTGGCAGCCCAGCCCTTTTATTCCAAAACGCTGGCAGAGCTTCACAAGGAGCACTTCGGCGGCAATATCATCCGCGGACTTACGCGTGTGCAGGATGCCATGGCGGCTGGCGAATGCCTTTTCCACCTATACAGTGAGGCCGAATGTCAGGATGATCCGGCGAAGCGGGATGTAAACCTGCTGTGGCTGCCCTCGGAGGATTCCGCCGCAGACGATCGACCCTACATCTTCCTGGTGCCCGGCGGAGGCTTCTGGAATGTGTGGAACCTTACAGAAGGCTGGCCCGTCGCCGACCATTTCAACCGGCGCGGTTATCATGTGTTCATTCTCACTTATCGCGTGAACGGCGTTTACCGCGTGATCCCCAAGGAAATGGAGGATTTCGCCCAGGCATTCCGCTTCATCCGCACCAACGAGGCAAGGTTCGGCGTGAAGTGGGACCGCTACATCACCAACGGCTATTCTGCCGGTGGTTATCTGGTCTGCCTGTGGGCCACGCGGCAATTTGGCTGTCACGCTTTCGGGCTGCCTGCTCCGCAGGCCATGATTCCAGTCTACCCCTTCACCTCCTGGAAGCTGGATGTGGGCGAAGGGAATTTTGCACCCTCCGTCCTCAATGAACTGGGCTGCCCCTATGCGGAGGCCGTTTCCTCTGCCTACGAGATCCCTGAGCACGTGACCGACTTCCCTCCCTGCGCCATCTTTCTTGCCGCCGATGACTCACTGGTACCGCCAGAGAATTCCTACAGGCTCGCCCGCGCCTTGGAGGCTGAAGGTATCCCATGCCGTCTTGAGGCCGGGCCGCAGGGCAACCATGGCTTTGCCGAGGGTGAGGGTATGTGCATGGAAGGCTGGCCCGAGCGCGCACTCGACTGGATCGAGGGCATCCTGGACTGATTTGCCTGCAGCGCAGATGACAGCAGTGCGCCGTCTGTGTGTATTCCGTCTATTCCGAGGGCTGGGTGGAAAACGATACGCTGGGCACCTTGCTGATCCTCCACCACGATAGAGAAATCGGAACTAATCCCGATTGGGAAGTTCTTTTGTCAAGGGCAAATTCAACATTTCCTCGATTTTCACTATTCATCGTGCGCAAAAACGCAAGAAGGACCGTGCAGACTGCCGAATGTTGGCAAATCTGCACGGCTTTTCAAATGAATGCAATTATCAGAGTGACCATTCCACCTGTTGATACAGCTTGCTGGGCTGACCAAGGTTGTTGTTGCCATTAAAGACGGGAGAGCGATATAGGTTGCCCTTCATAGTGCGTAGGGTGGCGTCGGAAAGGTGGATTCGGGCGATGGGCGGCATATCCTGACCGGTCATGATACTTGAACTCCATAGTGGTAATCCTTCGTTTTCTGCTGCAAAAGAAAAAGCAGCTATGATCATGAAGGTTTCCCTTCAAGCCATAACTGCTTGAAATTCAACGGTTTTGAGCCGTTTCTTGACGGGAAGATGAAACCTTCCCTTATATAGTAGCTTCTGGGACTTTGACCGATTCATTTTTGCGAACCCAAGTCAAGCAGCGGCCCAGAACGGGTCAAGGGCCTGCGGCCCTTGCAGGGTCCAGGGAACACGCCTGCCCAGTGGGCAGTTCCGCGTAGCGGAAAGTGTTCCGAAGCGCAGCGCAGGAGGCCCAGCGTCCCTGGTCGCCCGCAGGGCGAAACCTTCGGGGTCTGGGGGCTTGTAGCCCCCTGGTTTCCTTTTGTATTTTCTATTGCAGGATGGGCGAAAGGGTGGTATGATGACAGATGGAAAATGAACTTTTGCAGGATGGAGTGAGAGCATGCCGAATTTTGGATTGAAGGATGAAGTGTTTCAGGGCGCGGCGGAGAAGTTTGCGACGCCGTTCCACCTCTACGATGAGCAGGGCATTCGCGAGAATGCGCGACTGCTGAACAAGGCTTTCTCCTGGTGCGAGGATTTCCAGGAATATTTTGCGGTGAAGGCGCTGCCCAATCCCACGGTACTGCGCATCCTGAAGGAAGAAGGCTGCGGCGTCGACTGCTCCAGCGACACCGAGCTGACCCTCTCCGAAGCGCTGGGCTTCCAGGGCCGCGACATTATGTTCTCCGCCAACGCTATGCCCCCGGAGGAGTTTGACCACGCCCGCCGTCTCGGTGCGTTCGTCAACCTCGATGATATCACCCACATCGACATCCTTGAAAAGCACGGCGGCATTCCGGAATGCATCTGCTGCCGCTACAATCCCGGCGGCGATTTCAAGATCGGCACCGAGATCATGGGCAACCCTGGCGACGCCAAGTACGGCTTCACCTATGCCCAGCTGGAGGAGGGCCTCAAGCGCCTCAAAACTATGGGCGCCAAGAGCTTTGGCCTGCACGCCTTCCTCTCCAGCAACAACACCGACACCAACTACTACCCCACCCTGGCCAAGATCCTCTTTGCCGTCGCCCGCGAAATGCAGGAAAAGACCGGCCTCAAGCTGGCCTTCGTCAACCTGTCCGGCGGCATCGGCATCCCTTATCGTCCTGACCAGCAGGCAACTGACGTGATGGCCGTCGGCGAGGGCGTCCGCCAGGCTTATGAGGCCGTGTTCCCAGAGGGCGGCGTCGCCATCAAGACAGAGCTTGGCCGCTGGATGACCGGCCCCAATGGCTGGCTTGTCACCCATGCTACCCACCACAAGGACACCTACAAGCACTATGTCGGCCTGGACGCCTGCGCCGCCAACCTTATGCGCCCCGCCATGTACGGCGCCTATCACCACATCACCGTCTGCGGCAAGCGCGATGCGGTCTGTGATCATGTGTACGACGTGACCGGTTCCCTGTGCGAGAACAACGATAAGTTCGCCATCGACCGTGAGCTGCCCGAAATCTGCGAGGGCGATCTGGTCGTGATCCACGACACCGGCGCACACGGCTATGCCATGGGCTATAACTACAATGGCCGCCTGCGCAGCGCCGAGGTGCTCCACTGCGCCGATGGCTCCTACAAGCTCATTCGCCGCGCCGAGACCGCTCAGGACTACTTCGCGACCCTCGATATCGACCCCGCCGCCGAAAAGCTGGGCCTGAAGAAGTAAGCAAAACAGAATCATCAAGGCAGCGTCCATGTAAGCTGGGCGCTGCCTCTTTCATCGGGAGGACAACATGGAAAAGTGGGAGCTCTATGACCTGGACCGCCAAAAGACCGGTGAGACAATGATCCGCGGCGAGCAAATGCCGACAGGCCGCTATCATCTGGTCGTGCATGTGTGCATCATCAACGACCGGGGGCAGATGCTCATCCAGCAGCGCCAGCCCTTCAAGGCCGGATATCCGAACCTGTGGGACGTTTCCATGGGCGGCAGTGCGGTGGCCGGCGACAACAGCCGCCATGCCGCCGAGCGGGAAGTACGTGAGGAACTGGGCCTGACCATTGATCTGACCGGATGCCAGCCTGACCTGACGATCCCCTTTGAGTTCGGGTTTGACGATTGGTACATCATCCGCGGTGAGCCGAGGCTGGATGAATTGACGCTTCAGCCCGAGGAGGTTCAGGCCGCCAGGTGGGCCGATGAGGCCGAGATCCTGACCATGATCGCCGATGGGCGTTTCATCCCCTATCGCAAGCCGCTGATCCCGCTGCTGTTTGACATGTGGCGCGGCGGCGAGGGCGCACATCACGCCGAATAAACGGCGAACATGCAGCACAGTGTGCAGAAGGCAAAGCACATCAGACATAAAAAATCCAATAATGAAAAAACTGTCTTTCAGAATGTCATGCATGCGGCCCGATATGATATTGACATGCTTTTAACGGGCGTGGTATAATGCAAGATGCATCCGTGTGCCGTGAGGCTTTCGGGTGCAATAATGAAAGAAACAGGAGCATCATGGACAGGAAGAATTGGCTGATCATTTTGGCGGTGGCGGCGCTTGCAGCGGAGATGCTGATCGTGTCCCTCGGGACCGGCACGCAGACCGATGAGGACGTGGCCATCATCAGCGTGGATGGGACAGAGTATGCCCGCATTCCGCTCTCCAAGCCGCAGACTGTGACCATCCGGCAGACGGACGGCAGGGTCAATGTGGTGAGCGTGACGGCGGAGGGCGTGCAGATGCATTCGTCCACCTGTGAAAATCAGCTGTGCGTGCAGACCGGCCAGGTGACCCGGGAAAACTGGGAATTCAAGCCGAACGGCGCATTCATCGTCTGCCTGCCCAACCGCGTCAGCGTCGAGCTGGCGGTCAAACAAAATAAATGAAGAAAAAAAGATGGCTGAGCGCGCTGCTGGCATTGGCAATGCTCGGCGGCGTGCTGACCGGGTGCTCGGCCCAGGGCGAGACGGGAAACATCGCGCCGGTGGTGACGAAGGACCCGCGCCCGGACGTGCAGGAGCGCGTCAGCGGGGTCGGCTTCTATTTTGACACCGTGGTCACGCTCACGCTCTACGGTGCGCCGGAAAGCATCCTGGACGAGCTGTGGACGGCTTGCAAGCACTATGAAGGACTGCTGAGCAAGACCATTGACGGCAGCGACGTGGATCGGATCAACAAATCCGGCGGCGAGCCGGTGACGGTGGACCCGGAGACCTGGGAGATCCTGCGCCGGGCCAAGGAGGTCAGCGACATTTCGGGCCATGCGTTCAGCGTGACGATCGCCCCGCTGACGGCAATGTGGGACTTCACCGGCGGTACCCAGCGCATGCCGGACGACGAGACGAGACTGGCGGCCCTGCCCCTGGTCAACGACGACGCGCTGGTGCTGGGCGACAATTACACGGTGACGCTGCCCGCGGGCATGGAGATCGACCTGGGCGGCATTGCCAAGGGCTACATCGCCGACCAGGCGGCGGCGCTGATCCAGGGCCGCGTGACGGGCGCGACGCTCAACTTTGGCGGCAATGTGTATGCAGTCGGCCGCAAGCCGGATGGCAGCGCCTTCCGCGTGGGCGTTCAGGACCCGGAGGACGAGCAGGGCTCGCCGCTGATGGCGCTGACGGTAGCGGATCAGTCCGTTGTGACCAGCGGCATCTATGAGCGCTACTTCATCAAGGATGGCGTGCGCTACCACCATATTCTCGATCCAAAGACCGGCATTTCTGCGGACACGGATCTGGCTTCCGCAACCATCGTGAGCGAAAGCTCCATGACGGCGGACGCCTTCGCCACGGCCTGCATCGTGCTGGGCAGCGAAGAATCGCTGAAGATGCTCTCGGACGCCGGGCTGAACGCCGTGCTCATCAAGCGCGACGGCACCGTTCTGACCACCGACGGCTTCAAGGATCTGTATAAAATGCAAATGCTCAAATAATGCATACGATTCAGGGAGGGAATATCCATGGAAAAGACCACTTCCAAGAAGCAGCTGCCGGCACTGATCGTGCTGGCGATCATCGCGGTGGCCGCCGCGCTGCTGCTGGGCCTGACCAACGCCATCACCGCGGGTCCCATTGAGGAACACCGCATGGCGGCGCTGAACGCGGCTTACAGCGCTGTGATGCCCGATGCGGCGTCTTATACCGCCATCACCGTGCCCGAAGGCTATGCTGTCAGCGGCCTGTATGAGGCCAAGGACGCCAACGGCGCCGTGATCGGCTACACCGTGACCGCTGCCAGCAAGGGCTATGCGGGCGATGTGGCCATGACCTTCGGCGTGGACGCCAACGGCAAGGTCACCGGCTGCGTGGTCGGCGACACCAGCTTTGCCGAAACCGACGGCTTTGGCGCCCGTGCCAAGGAGCCTGCCTTCCAGGAGCAGTTCGAGGGCCTGGACGCGGTGAACGGCGGCAGCTTCCTGCCTCTGTCCGGCGCGACCTTCACCTCTAAGGCTGTCCTGGCTGCCACCAACAACGCCCTGCGCTGCGTGGCTGAGGTGGCCCTGGGCAAGGAAGTCGATCCCAACGGCGTTGTCTCCTTCGGTGAGAAGGCCGCCGCTCAGGTCGATGCTTCCGCGCTGGTCCCCGGCGCCCGTCTGGTGGGCGAGGCCGAGGGCTACGGCGGCGCAAACGTGATCGTCAAGATCAAGCTGGACGATGACGCCAACATCGCTTCCATCAAGGTGGACGCTTCCTCCCAGACGCCTGGCATCGGCCAGCGCTGCGCGGGCGCCGAGTTCACTGATCTGTTTGTCGGCAAGAGCATTCCCGTGGAGGGCATCGACGTGCTGTCCGGCGCGACCCTGACCAGCAACGCCGTGATCGAGGCCATCAACGGCGCTCAGCCCTCTGACGAGGAAGAAGCTGAGGACACCGTTGTTGCCCTGTTCGAGCAGGACGGCGTGAATGTCGGCGTGAATGGCGAGGGCGCTGCGGTTGTGGCTGCTCCCGGCTATAACGGCACAGTGGTCCTGACCCTGAATGTGGAGAATGGCCAGGTTGTTTCTGGCGAGCTGGGCGCTCCTGCGGTGGAAGCTGCTGCTTCCGTGGGCGATGTTGTCGCTGAGTACAAGGCCAAGGCCGAGGGCTTCCAGAGCGATGTGACTGTGGTTATCGGTGTGGATGCGAATGGCGCGATTTCTTCCCTGACCATCAAGGCCGACGGCGAGACTGCCGGTCTGGGCCAGCGCTGCGG
>R21__coassemble_2069_pt1 | contig 12222 bp, 12 predicted proteins | sample R21__metabat2_low_PE_059 | metagenome-assembled genome bin R21
GAACCATTGTGACCAACGCCATTGGCGGTGAACGCAACCGCTATGCCCTGGGTGAGAAGAACGGCGAAATGTTTGTGCTGAACTATGGTTCCAACAGTGCTGCCCAGTTCGGCTGCTATTTCCTCAAAATGAAGGACAGCGAGCTGGTGATGCAGGACGGCGTCATTGCGGATTACGAAGTCAATGCCGAGAATCCCTACTTCTATACGGTTGATACGGATTGGGATGTGACCAACGACACGCCCATGAGCAACGAGGAGGCTCAGGCGCTGATCGATCTCTACACGCCCGTGGAAATGGGCGATCCCATGACGCTGCTGGAGCTGGATTGGTAAGCAGAATGTTCTTTGTCGACTTATCCTGCTGAATCATAAAACGTGCAGGAAAATGACGGCGCGGGAAACGGTTCCGCTTGCTGCTGTATGATCTGCCCATCGCCTCCGATGAGGGAAGGTCTGTAACGGATGCCTGCGTAAGCGTGGAACCGGATGGGGCTGTAATGAAACTCAGATAACCGACACCCCTTGGGCTGTCTCACAACGAGGCAGCCCATTTTATTGCATCCAGAAGAATATAGGCTATGGAATGTTCACCCAAACATCGTAAGAACATAATCATAAAAAAAGCAGCTGTGATCTTGCTGACTTCCATTCAAGATCACAGCTGCTTGAAATTCAAAGGTTTGGACTGTTTCTCGGCTCCTGCGGAATCACACTATAAGAATACAGTCAGGCCGCATCGCAGAATAAGTCGCTTCGTTCCAGGGTTAATCCACGCGCTCCTCGCCGACAAAGAATAGAGCGACGGTGCCGGGGCCGGTGTGGGAACCGATGGTGGTGCCGATGTCGCAGATGACGGGCTTGCCATTCATGCGGGGGAACTTCTCAACGATCAGATCTGCCACGGCCTGGGCGTCCTCACGGCAGGCAGACTGGCTGATGAAGACCTTGCCGGAATAATTGTGGCCGTTTTCAGCGTACTGCTCCATGCGCGCGACGATCTCACGGATGACCTTGCGCTTGGTGCGGATCTTGTCGCGGGCGATCAGGCGGCCCTGGTAGTCCACGTTGAGCAGCGGGCAGATGTTCAGCAGCTGGCCGACCATGCCGGCCGTCTTGCTCACGCGGCCGCCCTTGATGAAGAAGGTCAGGTCCGTGGAGAAGAACCAGTGATTCACGTTTTTCTTGTGGTCCTCGGCCCAGTCGGCCACCTCATCAATGCTCTTGCCCTGATCGCGCAGATCGGCCAGCTGATCCATCAGCAGGCCATAGCCGGAGGAAGCGGCCAGCGAGTCCACAATAATCAGCTTGCGATTGGGGTACTTCTTGTCCAGGGTCTCCTTGGCGAGCATGGCACTCTGGACCGTGCCGGAAATGCCGCTGGACAGCGTCAGATGCAGCACATCCTTGCCTGCCTTCAGGAAGGACTCAAAATACTTTTCATATTCGCCCACGCTGATCTGCGAGGTGCGAGTGTCCGCACCGTCCACCATCGCCTGGTAGAACTTGTCCAAAGACATGCTTTCGCCCAGATCGTCCAGCATATCCTTGCCGTCCAGCTGGTAGTGGAAGCACAGATAATGAATGTCGCGCTGATTGAAATAAGCCTTGGTCATATCCGCCGTAGAACAACAACTCAAAACAAAGCTCATCGAAGGAGCCTCCTTAACTCAAACAATGGGGTCCACCTACATCATACGCCTTTTTTCCCATTCTTGCAAGCCCAGAAGGCAAAAAGACGGCCAACCGCATTTGAAACGGATGGCCAATTGGTTTATTCGCGCTCAAAGCGCAGGGTGATCCCGGTGTTTCCCGGCCAGTCGCCGGTGGTGAGCAGCAGCACCTCCGGCGCATCCGGCAGGGTCCCGCAGCGCTGATTCATGTTCATGCACCACTCACCGTTTTCATCCGTCGTCATGCTGCCTGTCATACCGAAGGCGTTCATAAAGTGTTGGAAATCCGGATATTCTCCATTCTCCAGCATCGGGGACAGATAGTCCAGATGATACTTGTCCATCAGCTCCTCAATCACTTCATTCGGTGTTTCGGCAGGCTTCGCCGGATAGAACCGCAGCATGATGTGCGTGCTGAGCGTGCCGATCGAGCACTCGTCCACCGCCACGAGGAAGGGCAGATCGTCTGCATTCACCAGACGGTAATTCACGGTCGATGTACTGCATTCCATCGGGAATTCCAGCATGACTTCGCCAATCAGCGTCATGTTTGCCGCAGCAGTATAATACACGGAATCCCGATTGTAATGATACGGGTCCCCATCGTCCGGGTATTCAAACGTTTGTTCTCCGGACAAGACCATATACGCGCTGCCGCCCATGAAGTTGGACACGCCGTTGTGCCTGACAGGTGTCAAGCCCTCGCCAATGGCCGTCAGCGCCTCGCGATTCATCTTGTCCATGGCGCCGTCCGGATCATCCCAGTCCATTTCAAACGCCCGCACACCGTTTGCGGGGGCAAGAATCGCCACGCGCAGCTTCGCCTGATGCTTGCCGGTACGCACCTGATCGTCCTGGAACATCATGGTGAAGCTGCCCGGCTCAGCGGTCGGCTGTGTCGGATCAGCGCTCCAGAAGCTCTGATTGCCGGTGTACAGGTCCGTCAGTTCGTCGTCGATCCAAAGACCCTCGGCGCTGAGGTAGACCGGCTTTGGCGCATCGACCGTCAGACCGAGCGCAAGCAGCGAGCCGTCATAGATATTTTCATCAAGAGTGATCCTGACGTCGCCCGCCTGCCAGGTGCTGCCCACGGGATGGACCATCTGGAGCTGATCCTGATTCGGCGTATCCCCGATGGCGAACAATCGCTCCAGCACGCCGCTGCCGGCCGCAATGGCGCCGCCGATCCCAGCGAGCGTCAGAGTAATGGCCAATACGATGGCCACCATGGATTTTCTGTGTTTGATCTTCATACTCTGTGCCTCCTGCAATGCTTTGTCCACGCAGGCATCCACGGCAGAGGGCACAGGGGTGAATGCATTTTCGAGCTTTCTCATGTCATTCGACCTCCTCGTCCAGCATCGCCTTGAGACGTTTTCGGGCCTGATAGATCCGACCACGAACGGCGGGCTCGGAAAGACGCAGCATCCGCGCGACCTCGTTGAGGTCGTACCCCTCCAGGTGATGGAGGATCAGCGGCAGACGCAGCTTTTCCGGCAGCGCACGGAGCGCATCGCGGAGCTCGGTGTCGGCGGGGGCAAAATGCGGCTCGTCGGCGCCGTCCAGCGTCTCCTCGATGGGCACGGTGCGGAAGCGGCGACGGCGCTGCTGGCTGCGACATTCGTTGATGAGAATGCGCGTCAGCCATGCTTCAAAACGAGGGACGTTCCGCAGACTGCCGCGCTTCTGCCAGGCAGTCAGAATGGCCTCCTGGATCGCGTCGGCTGCATCCGCGTCATTCCACAGAAGCGATACTGCCGTCCGGTACAGCTTCGGCGTCATTTGCCGCACAATCGTCTCAAACTCTTTCTCGTCCAAGTGGTTCCCTGCTTTCTGTCATTGCAATGACACTTGTATGACGCTTTGAAGGAGTGGAATATCACAAGTTCTTTGAAAATATCCAGGGATGCTGTCCCTGGATATACGAAAGGTTTCGCGCTGAGGCGCGACCAGGACGCTGCCCTGGAACTGCCAGGGTCATAGACCCTGGACCCATTCTCGGCCCGGGCTGCGTACACTTTCGGGCTTGCGAGCCGATGGGAAAAACATGAGACTTGGGGGCAGGATGGTTTATTTGACGTCGGCAAGCATCTCACGGACTTTGGCGGCGATGGCTTGACCAAGGGCCTTGTGGCTTTCGGGGGACATGTGAACGCAGTCGATGGGGGAAGGCTCGGCAATGGTCTGGGCGTCGAGCATTTCGACGTTCCATTCCTTGCAGATTGCGGCGTATTTTTCAGGGAATTTGAGGGATTCGGCATGCGTACCTGCAAGCTCATCGTCAGGGTCGATATGGGGGAGATCGTCGCCGACCGCGATGGGTGAAACGACCAGGATGCGCGGGCCATGGCGGAATACGGGCGTGCTGCTGGGATACAGCTTGTCCATGTTCATCGCGCAGGCGATCAGCTCGCCGGTACCGCGGGCGGCCTGATTGGCGGTGTGGTCCTTCAGGTCGTTGGTGCCGAGGCTGATGATCACAAGATCCAGCGGCTTTTGTGCCCAAAGAACGCCGGGCAGGGTCTTCAGACCGTTGAGGAACGGCTTGTAGGGAGAATCGAACACGGTGGTCCGTGCGTTCAGACCGTCCTCGTGAACGCGGTAGTCTGCGCCAAGCTCGTCCGCAAGTACGCCGGTCCAGCGGATATGCTCTCCATAGCGGGCGCCCGCGCCGGGAATATACCCCCAGGTGTTTGAATCGCCGAAGCAAAGAATGTGTTTCATGTCAGTTCCTCCACTAATTCAAGGATGCATCTATTGTACACCAAACGCGCGGACCATGCAATACGGGGCGGTCTGCCCCTTGTCATGCTTTGCAAAATATGATATACTGTTATTCTGCACGAAGGAGGTGCTGGAATGCTCAGCATGACTGGTTTGGGAAGATGCCAGATGCAGCAGGGTGACTGGGAAATCACGGTGGAGCTGAAAAGCGTGAATCACCGGTTCCTGGATGTGTCGCTGAGGCTGCCGAGGAATCTGTCGTTTCTGGAGGAAACGGTGCGGAAGCGTCTGGCGGCAGGCCTGAAGCGCGGTCATGTGGACGTGTTCCTGACGGTGCGCAATGTCAGCAGCGGAAGCGCGGCCATTGAAACCGACGATGCGCTGGCGGTAAGCTATGCCGAGGCTGCGCGTCATCTGAGCGCGGTCACGGGCTTGGCGAATACGCTGACCATGGCGGAGCTGATGCGCCTGGAGGGCGTAGTAACAGTCACCGAGGCCGAGCTGGACGAGGAAGCCGTGACGGCCCTGTGCGCGGACGCGGTGGACGGCGCGGTCAAGCAGCTGGTGGACATGCGCGTGCGCGAGGGTGAGAACCTGCGTATTGACCTGGCCGATCATCTGGACAAGGCGGCGGCGCTGCGTGAGCAGATCCTGACCCGTGCGCCCGGGGTGATCGACGATTATCGGGCACGCCTGACAGCCCGTCTGGCCCAACTGCCCATCGAGCCGGTGGACCCGGCGCGTCTGGCACAGGAGGTGGCGCTCATGGCCGACAAGTGCGCCATCGACGAGGAGCTGTCCCGCCTGGACAGTCACATCGGTCAGCTTCGCGGCTACCTGAATGTGAAGGGTGAGATCGGCAAGAAGATGGATTTCCTGATCCAGGAAATGAACCGCGAGGCCAACACCATCGGCTCCAAGGCGTCTGACGCGAGCATCGCGCAGTGCGTTGTGGATCTCAAGAGCGAGATCGAGAAGCTGCGCGAGCAGATCCAGAACGTGGAGTGACGCGATGAAACTGCTGAATGTAGGCTTTGGCAATATGGTATCCACCGCGCGTCTGGTGGCGATCGTCAGCCCGGAATCCTCACCGATCCGGCGCTTGATCGCCGACGCCCGCGACGAAAACCGCGTCATTGACGCGACCTGCGGACGCAAGACCCGCGCGGTGCTGATCATGGACTCCGGGCATGTCGTGCTGTCCCCACTGCTGCCGGAAACGGCGGCGGCCCGCATGGATGGCAAGGAAGCTCAGGATGAGATGGAGGACGAGGACGCATGAAGGAAACACGCAAGGGAATGCTGCTGGTCATTTCCGGTCCCTCCGGCGTCGGCAAGGGCACACTGCTGGAAAAGCTCCTGGCCGATGATCCGTCGTTTGGCTTTTCGGTCAGCGTGACCACCCGCGCACCCCGCGAAAAAGAAATTCAGGATGTGCATTACCACTTTATTTCTGAAGCGGAATATGATAAACTATTGGATGAGGATGCTTTCCTGGAGCATGCCACCGTCCATGCCCACCGCTACGGCACGCTGAAGCGTGAGGTGGAGGAGCGCATGGAGAAGGGGCAGAACGTGATCCTGGACATTGACGTCCAGGGTGCGCTGAATGTGATGGAGAAGATCCCCGACTGCGTGAGCGTGTTCATCCTGCCGCCGAGCTACAGCACTTTGCGTGCGCGCTTGATGGGGCGCGGCACCGAGACCGAGGAGTCGCTGGAGCGCCGCATGAACAACGCCAAGGGCGAGATCGCCCTGCGCGACCGCTACCGCTATCTGATCGTCAACGACCAGCTGGACGCCGCATACGCTCAGCTGTCTGCTGTTGTGACTGCTGAAAAGCAGCGCAGCACCTGCTACTTCCCTGTGATCGAAGAATAAGGAGGAACGAAATATGTCCATTATTGAGCCGAACGTCCTGCAGCTGCTGGAGCACGCTGATACCCGTTATACCCTGGTCGTCGAGGCCTCCAAGCGCGGCCGTCAGATCGTGGCCGGTGCTCAGCCCCTGATCGACGCCAAGGAAATGAAGCCCCTCAAAATTGCCGTGTCCGAGATCGACCGCGGCCTGATCACCTATGAAAAGGTTGCTGAAGAGGAGCCTGTGGCAGAATGAGCCTGAATGACAAAACTGTCGTTCTGGGAGTGACGGGAGGCATCGCGGCGTACAAAAGCGCCGAGATCGTCTCCCGTTTGCGTAAACTGGGCGTTTCGGTCTATGTGATCATGACGAAGAACGCCACGCAGTTTATCACTCCGATGACGTTTGAGACGCTCTCGAACCATCCGGTGGTGACGGATACCTTTGCCCGCCCGGAAACCTGGGAGGTGGAGCACATCGCGCTGGCCAAGCGGGCCGATGTGTTTGCCATCGCGCCGGCCACCGCCAACATCATGGCGAAGATGGCCTGCGGCATTGCGGATGACATGCTGTCCACCACTGTCCTGGCGACCAAGGCGCCGATCCTGATTGCTCCGGCGATGAACACCGGCATGTGGACGGCGGAGGTCACGCAGCGCAACGCGGAGACGCTGCGCAGCCGCGGCGTACATTTTGTGGGTCCGGATGTGGGCTTCCTGGCGTGCGGCGACACCGGTTCGGGTCGTATGAGCGAGCCCAAGGAGATCGTCGATGCGATCGCGGCGCTGCTGTGCCCCAAGCAGGACATGGCGGGCCTCAAGGTGATGGTGACTGCCGGTGCGACCCGTGAGCGGCTGGACCCGGTGCGGTTTCTGAGCAACGATTCCTCCGGCAAGATGGGCTTTGCGGTGGCCGAGGCGGCGAAGAACCGCGGCGCGGACGTGACGCTGGTGTGCGGCATGACTACGGCGCAAAAGCCGCAGGGTATCCGCACGGTAAATGTGGAGTCCACCATGGACCTGTATGAAGCGGTCACAGGCCTGGCACCGCAGATGGATGTGGTCATCCAGGCTGCGGCGCCCGCGGATTACCGCTTTGCCAGACAGTATGACCAGAAGCTGAAAAAGACCCACGATGGGGCACCGATGGTGCTTGAACTGGTGGAGAACCCGGACATTGCCGCAGCAGTGGGCGCGGCAAAAAAGCCGGGGCAGACGCTGGTTGGCTTTGCTGCCGAGACAACGGACGTGACCGACCATGCCAAAGAAAAGCTGGCGAAGAAAAATCTGGACCTGATCGTTGCCAACGATGTGACCAAGCCTGGCGCGGGCTTCAATGTGGACACGAACATCGCCACGCTGATCACCGCCGACGGCATGGAGGAGCGTCCGCTGCAAACCAAGAAGCAGCTGGCAGAGGACATTCTGGATAAGGTGCTTGATCTCAGGAATAAATAACGCAAAGGGACGCCGTGGGGCGTTCCTTTTTTGCGAACGGTTATCGAATAATCACGAATATTGGCTGAACAAACGTCTGAGAAGCCTGCTGGACTTGACAGAAAGCCACTCTTATGATATTATTGTCAACTGTCCGTGATATGCGGACTTCATATATAGTGTTTTGAAAGGATGAAACCCACAATGAAGAAGATCATCTGCAAGGTAGAGTACGATACAGAGAATGCAAAGCTGATCGAGAAGCGCACTTTTGGCAATTTCGGCGACGCCGATGGCTATGAGATGTCTCTCTACCAGACTGAGAGCGGCAAGTTCTTCCTCTACACCTTCGGCGGCCCCGAATCCGCTTATGCCGAGGAGAACATCAAGCGCATGTCCGCCGATAAGGCCGATGAGTGGCTGAAGACCAAGGAGTAAGTCGCCTGAACAGGCGCACGAAAAAGTCCCGGAGCCGGATAGCTTCGGGACTTTTTGCATACACGGGAATCAGACAGCAGAATGGACCTGCGCATGCTGGGCCATTTTCTTGTTCCAAAAGCTGCGCCAGAGGAAGAAAAGCACGATGCTGGTGATCGCCCAGCTGAGCGGGTAGCAGACGTACAGGCTTTCCAGGGTGTGGAGGCGCTGGAAGATGGTGAACACGTGCAGCAGACGCAGACCGCAAATGCCCGTCAGCGTCGCGATCATGGGAACCAATGAGCTGCCCATGCCGCGCATGGAGTTGGCAAGCACGTCCATGATGCCGTTCAGGAACAACGGGAGCACGACATAGAGCAGGCGGATCTTGCCGAGTTCAATGATGGCGGGATCGGTGGTGAACAGACCAAGCAGCGGCGCGGGGAACAGATTGATCAGGGACCCCACGACCAGGCCCATCACCGTGGTGGAAAGGAGGCACAAGCGAAGCACGCGGCGGATATTGTCCATCCGGCCGGCACCGTTGTTCTGACCGGTGAAGGTGGTGCAGGTCTGATTGATGGCGCCGCTTGAAACATACACGAAGGATTCCACGCTGGCGGCGGCGCTGTTGGCGGCCATGGTCGTACTGCCGAAGGAGTTCAGGCTCGACTGGATGGCGATATTGGAGACGGAGAACAGCGCATTCTGGACGCAGGCTGGCAGGCCGATGGTGACCATCTGCTTGGCGATGGCAAGGTCGGCGCGGATCTCACGCGGGATGAGCAGCAGACCGTTGGAGCCCTTGAGCAGCGCGCGGGTGACAAGCGTGGCGGCCAGCGCCTGGGACATGACGGTAGCGATGGCGACGCCGGCGACGCCCATGTTCAGCATGCTGACGAACAGCACGTTCAGCAGCACATTCAGCAGACCTGCGAGGACCATGTAGCGTGTCGGACGCTGGGAATCGCCGCAGGAGCGCAGGCAGGCAGCGCCAAAGTTATAGACCACGCTGAAAAACAGACCGATGAAGTAAATGCGCAGATACAGCACGGACCAATCCATGATCTCTGCCGGAACGGCCATGAAGGTCAGGATCGCCTGGGAGAGGATCATGCCGACGACGGCCATGACCAGGCCGACTGAGATCGCCAGGAAATAGGCGGTGTGAACGGCATTGTGGATGCCCTTGGGGTCTTTCTGGCCGATCATGCGGGAGACGACCACGTCCGCACCGATGGAGAAGCCCATCAATCCCCATGTGAACAGACCGACCACAGGGCCCGTGCCGCCCACCGCAGCCAGTGCATTCGGACCGCAAAAGCGGCCGACGATCATGCTGTCGGCGGCGTTGAACAGTTGCTGGCAAAAGTTTGAAATGATAATCGGATAAGCGAACAGCAGCATGTTGTAGAACAGCCGACTGCCGGTCATGTCGATGCGACGTGCATTCTTCTGCATGGGTACACAGCCTTTCCTCATTAAGAATACCGTCAGTCATCATATCACATACAATCAAAACAGACAAGAGCATGACGGAGGAAAAACAAGGCAGGAACGACTGGAAAGAGAATAAGCACAAAAAGAACAAGGCATTTGATTGACAAATAATTGCTGCTGGGATAAACTGTATCATGGTTTTTTCGAGAAACGTCATAATCCGGTGGAGGTGGAGTATGTCCGAACCCATGACACAGAATGAGCTGGATCTGAAGGCCCAGAAGCTCGTTGAGGAGAAGGACGCTGACAGTCGAACCCGTGTGTATACGGGGATCATGGAGAAGGGTCTGACGGTCGTTCTGATTATCTGGGCGATCTTCCAGCTGTGGGCCAACATGACCGGTGCGCTGGGTGCGGTCAAGCTGCGCGCGGCGCACATTATGTTCCTGCTGCCGCTGACCTTCCTGCTGTATCCGACCTACAAGCGCGAGCGCCGGCGCAGAAAATGGATGCCGCTATGGGACATTGCGCTGATAGCCGCGGCGATCGGCTGCTTTGGCTTCATATTGAGCCGCTATGACGCCATTGCCAAGACGGGCCGATTGGGCGACGTGGAGATCTGGGTCGGCGTCGGATGTCTGGTATTGGTCTTTGAGGCGGCGCGGCGAGCCAGCCGCAATCTGGCGATTATCGCGCTGATCTTCTTTTCCTATTTCGCCGTGTGGGGCCAATACGTGCCCGGCACCTTCGGCACCAGCGCCTTCACGCTCAAGCGCGTGATCAAATCCCTGGTATGGGACACGAACGGCATTCTGGGCACGGGCGCGGGCGTATCGGCAACGTACATTTTCGTGTTTGTGCTCTTTGGCTCATTCCTGAAATACAGCGGCTTCTCACAGTTCATCAATGACATTGCGCTGACGCTGGTGGGACGTTCTCCCGGCGGTCCGGCCAAGGTGGCGGTCATTGCGTCGGCGCTGATGGGTATGATCAATGGTTCGGCCATCGCGAACGTGGCAACGACCGGCACCATCACTATCCCGCTGATGAAAAAGACCGGCTACAAGAAGGACTTTGCCGCTGCCGTCGAGGCGGTGGCTTCGACCGGCGGTCAGTTTACGCCGCCGATCATGGGCGCCGTTGGCTTCGTGATGGCGGAATTCATGTGCGTCAGCTACACCAAGGTCATGCTGGCCGCGGCCATTCCGGCGTTCCTGTATTACCTGACGCTGCTGTACTCCGTGCATCTGGAGGCGAAGCGCCTGGGCCTGTCCGGCCTGAGCCCGGAGAACATCCCCAACGCGCTGGCGGTGCTCAAGGCACGCGGTCATCTGCTGATCCCGCTGGTGGTCCTGCTGGTGATGATGTTCATGGGCTACACGCCCCTGTACGCGGCCATTGTCGCCATTTTTGTGACCATCGTTGTGTCCTGGCTGCGCAAGGAAACGCGCATGAGCCCCAAAGTGATCATGCAGGCCCTGGTGGAGGGCAGCCGCAGCGCCATCGGCGTGGGCACAAGCTGCATCATCATCGGCGTTATTATCGGCTCGGTCAACATGACCAGCCTGGGCCTGAATTTCGGCAACCTGATCCTGCAGGTCGTGGGCGACGGTCATCTGTTCCTGGGCGGCATCATGGTCATGATCATGTCGATCATCCTGGGCATGGGCGTGCCCGGTGTTGCGGCCTATGTCATCGTGTACGCGGTGGCGGTACCGGTGCTGCGCAGCGTGGGCGCAACCGAGATGGCGGCCAACATGTTCTGCCTGATCTATGCCTGCCTGTCCAACATCACGCCGCCGGTGGCGATGAGCGCCTATGTGGCGGCGGGCATTGCGGACAGCAACATGACCAAGACCGGCCTGATCGCCGTTCGGCTTGGCATTGCGGGCTTCATCGTGCCGTTCTTCTTCCTGAACAATCCGGTGCTGCTTTTCGGCAGCACGGAGGGCGTGGCAATCACCACGACGATCTGGTCCTTTGTGACGGCGTCGATCGGCGTGCTGGCGCTGTCGTCGGGCCTGTCTGGCCTGCCGCTGGAGCGGTACGACCGGAGCGCGACGGCGCTGCGGCTGTTCTGCCGCGTGCTGCTGATTGCCAGCGGCCTGCTCTTTGTCAATCCGTCGCTGATGACCGACCTGATCGGCGTGGGCATTATCGTGGCCGAGATGGTCATCGACAAGGTCGTGCTCGCCCGGTTCAAGCCGCTGGCGGCTGCGTGACAAAGCCAATCAACGTATTCTGCGCACATGGTGCGTTAGATAAAAAATGAGAGGAGACATTTCCAATGAAAAAGATCCTTGCTTCTGTGCTCAGTGCAGCAATGCTGCTGAGCGCCAGCAGCGCGATGGCTGCTGACATCAACTTCGTGACCGCCGGTACCTCGTCCACCTTTTACCCGATCAGCGCGACCATCGTGCAGCTGTGGAACGACAACATCGAGGGTATGCGCGCTGTGGCGACGCCCTCCGGCGGCGGCGTGGACAACCTGAATCAGGCCCTGGACGGCGAAGCTCAGATCGGCATTGCCAACGCCAACCTGGTCTATCAGTCCCAGAACGGCCTGGCTGCCTTCGAGGGCTATCCGAATGAGAATGTCCGCATTTTCGCCGGCCTGTACCTGAACCCCAACCAGCTGGTCGTGACCAAGGCCAGCGGCATCAACTCTATTG
>R21__coassemble_2175_pt1 | contig 11694 bp, 12 predicted proteins | sample R21__metabat2_low_PE_059 | metagenome-assembled genome bin R21
GCCCGCTTGGGTCCTACAGCAAGCATTTCTTGCAGCGCATCGCTTCCTGTCAGAATCTGCTGCAAGTAAAAGAAACTCCAATGAACTGAGACTCGTCTCTCCGTTCATTGGAGATTTTCTTGTTTCTATCAACCTGCAATGTCGCGCCGCATACACGAGGATGGCACAGAAATACTCCGGTAACTCCGTTTCTGGCAGTGACCGCTCACGCCAGCCCTTTCATAAACGCCTCATAGGTGTACTCATCCGCATCTGTCAAGCGCTGAACAAAGGGCGCACGGTCACCTGCTGTTCCGGGACCATAACAGTCAAATTCGGCATAGAAGCCGACCTCATGGAAATGCGGCTTCGACCAGTCGTGGAAGCCAGCGGGGTGAATGTGCGGCCCCAGTTCGCAATGGATCAGGACAGTTTTGGCCCAATCGCGCCAGGGTCGGCCGAGATAAACGCTATGGTCGGGGCAATTGGTGGTCGTAAACCGGCAATCCTTGAACACATAGCCGAAGCGCTGTCCTTCGGGCGTCGAGGCAGCGGTGCAATAGCCGCAGCAGGCACCTTCGGTCAGATCTGTCTTATCTGTGCGGCCATCCTCAGCCACAATGTCGCAGTCCTCAAACCAGGCTGCAGCGCCGCCAAAGATAAAGTCCACGTCACCGCTGATCCGGCAGCGGCGGTAGGTATGGCGCTGGGGCGTGCGCGGGGCGTACTGTTTCGGGCCGATAAAGCCGTTCTTCTGGATCTCCTTGGGCGGCAGCGGCGCGGTGAACAATGTGTCCTGATAGCTGCGCAGCACGCAATCCTCGCACAGGAACAGATCGCCGTCGGCATACAGCGCCAGCGCCTGACCTACGCTCTCGCGCGGCGCGGCAGTATTCTCCACGGTCAGGCGGCGCAGCGTGATATTCGTGCCGTCCACAAACAGCGTCGCCGTGCGGAAGGTGCCGCGCTTCATGCCGTCCGGCAGCAGTTCAAACGCACCGTCGTTCCAGGTAATGACCGTTTCTGGGCCCACGCCCTCGATCGTTACATTGCCGCGGCGAAGCTCCGCCTTGCCGCGATATACGCCTGCACGAAGGCGAATCGTCACATGTACCTTCTCATCCATCGGCAATCCGGCCAGCGCCTGGACCAGCGTCCCCTCGCCCGGCAAAACTTCAATCAGCAGTTCATCCATCTTGTCAGCCTCCCTGTATGCGGCAATTATACCACAAACTCTCCCTGCTGGCAATCCGTCACACACGTCCGGCACGGCATGACTCAAACAACCCGACCAGGTATCGACCAACCTCCAGCGACTGCTCCACCGCCAGGTGCTTCATAGCTTTGGGCAGATAGCGGCCAAACTCCTGCACCTCGAAGGTCAATTCGCCCTGCCAGCCAATATCCGCCAGGCCTGCCATGCACTCGCTCCAATCAATGGAACCGTACAGCGGCAGCAGATGCTCGTCGGCATTGCCGTGATTATCCTGCACATGAATGGCCTTCAATCGCTGACCGATCCAGTTCAGCTTCTCCCGGTGCGAACCACCCATCAGGTTGGCATGACCAAAGTCATAGCACACGGCCACATGCGCCGGGTCCGCAAACGCATCGACCAGCGCTGTCAGCTCCTTCACATCCGAGCAGTACAGATAACCGCTGCCGCCCACAAAATCATTCTCCAATGCGATACCGACGCCCACCTCACGGGCCGTGGCCACATGAGCTGCATAGTAGGCCAGATTCAGCGCCAGCTGCTTTTCTGCGTCCTGTCCGGCGGTCTTGTCCGTGTAGGGATGCGTCACGCACCACTTCACACCCAGCATCGCCGAGCCGATGATGCTGCGGCGGATCAGTTCCTCCATCATGGGATCAACACCCTTGCCCACATCGTAATAAGGCAGATGGGACTGGGTGAAGGTGATCCCGCGATCTTCCGCATATTCGCCGATGCGGCGCACGTAGGCTTCCCAATCGTCGCCCCGCATTTCAGAGTTCGGGTTCATCGCAATGCAGAAATTCATGTCCAGCACGCGGTAGCCTGCCTTGGCGCATTCGTCGATCGAGAACTCCACCGGCAGCCGCTCGCGGCCCCGCTGGAACGCGCAAATGTTGGTGGATGTCGAGATCTCCATACCTGTTCTCCTTCATAAACAGACACAGGGGCGTGGGAGAAAGCCTCCCCGCCCCATGTGTTTTGGTTCGTAATTGATTACTGGTTTGCCTTGTTGTACTGGTCCAGCAGGCCGCCCAGCTCATCCACCATGATCTCCACGGTCTCCTCCACAGAGAGGTCCTCGTCGAGCATCTCGGCGATGCAGTTCTGGATGGCATAGTAGAAATCAGCAGATGGACCCACGGTCACGCTGCGCATGTCGGCAGGCGTCTCCATCAGCTGGGCCAGACCCACGCTGTACAGGGGATTCTCGGCGATCAGCGCCTTGTAGGTTTCGGTTTCCATGGCAGCGGTGTTGGAGGGGATGTAGCCGGTGCCCTTGGCAAAATCGGCCTGCACCTCAGCGCCGGTCATGTACTGCACAAAGCTCCAGGAGGCGGCCTTGGCCTCCTTGTTGAACATCACCAGGCAGGAACCGGAAACGGTCGCACCGAAGGAGGCGTCCGCATTGACCTTGGGATACATGGCCACGCCCATCTCGAACGCACCGTTGATCTTGTTCAGGTTGGAGGTCACGTTGGAGGAGGAGCCGGTCATCAGCACCTGTTGGCCGGTGACGAAGGCGTCAGAGGAGCCGCTGTTGTTGGCCAGGGCGCCTGCCTGATACATGGCCTTCCAGGCGGTCAGGAACTCAGCCAGCGCACCGTTGTCCACACAGGCCAGCTCGGTCGCAGTGCCTTCGGTGCCGTTCTTGTTGTTCACCAGATAGCTTCCCAGCTGGCCCAGCCAGTTGGCCAAGGTGGGCGTGTTGGGCACGGACGCATAGGGCACCAGCTCGAAGTCAGTGGTGTTGACAGCGGGCAGCTCAGCAGCCATGGCGATGATGTCGTCAAAGGTCTGGGGCGCAGCCACACCAGTGGCATCCAGCAGGGACTTATTGTAATACATCACGGTCGTGGACGTGGCGAAGGGCATGCCCAGCTGAACGCCGGCATAGTTCCAGTTGCCCCTCGCGGCGGGCAGCAAGGTGGACACGTCCGCATCGGCGTTGTCAGCCAGCAGGTCATCCACAGTGTAGGCCGCGCCGGATGTCACATAGGCGATCTTGCCGGTAGCGTCCATTTGCATCACGTCGGGCAGGGCGTCGGTCTGACCGGCGGAGAGCATGCTGTTCAGCTTGGTGGTGGCGTCGGAGTAGGAGCCCTGGAACACGGCCTCCACCTCGATGTTCTGCTCAGCGCCGATGGTGGCGTTGAAGTCGGCGACATACTTCTCGATCAAGGCGCCGGCCTCGTCGGACATGCTGTGCCAGAAAACAATATGGGTCTTTTCGCCGCTTTCAGCGGTGGCGCAGGCGGTCATGGTCACCATCATCATGGCAGCCATGAGCAGGGCAAGGATCTTCTTCATGGTAGAACGACCTCCTTCGAATCATAGGGGAAGCTGCGTCTATATCAAGGCAAAACGCCCGGATATCATTAACCGACCAGGGAACCGGCGGTCATACTCTTGGTGATGTTCCGCCGCAGTACCAGGAACAGGATCATCGCAGGGATCAGCGAAAGCGCCACACCGGCCAGCACCACCTCGTAATTGGTGTCCTCGATGGTGGTCAGCATAGTGATACCGACCTGGACCGTGCGCATCTCATTGTGGTTGGTGACCATCAGCGGCCACAGGTAGCCGTTCCATGAGGTCACAAAGCTCTGGACAAACAGCGTGGTCAGGATGGGCTTTGTCACCGGGACCAGGATGCTGCCGATGAAGCGCAGATCGCCGCAGCCATCCAGCATTGCCGCGTCGCGCAGGGCAGTCGGACTGGCCTTGAAGGACTGCCGCAGCATGAACATCTGCGATGCGCCGACAAAGGACACGATACTCATGCCCAGATAGCTGTCCAGCAGGCCCATGCGGGCAACCGTCTGATAATTGGTGACCAGCAGCGTGTCGCCGGGGAGCATCATCGTGCCGAGAATGAGGAAGAAGAAGATCTTCTTGCCCCGGAAATCGTAGAACACAAACGCGTAGGCCGCCAATACCGCCAGCGCCAGGCGTACCGCGGACGTCAGCGTCGCCACCACCAGCGAATTGAAGAAGTAGCGGCCCATGGGAACCGTCGCCAGCACATGGCGGAAGTTGTCCAGATAAGCAAAGCTCTTTGGCCAGAAGGTCGGCGGATAGGCTGCGAACTCAGCCGTGCTCTTGAAAGCGCCAAACACGCCGTAGATCACCGGAAGTACCACCAGCAATCCCGCCGCCAGCGCCAGCGCCGTCATCAGCAGGTCCCACCATTTCATTTTCTTCATGATGGTCACTGATAATGCACCTTCCTCTCGTCCAGCGCGAAGGCCGCCACCGTGAAGCCCAGCGTCAAGGCAAAGGTCACGATGCTCACGCAGGCCGCCAGGCTGTAGTTGGCGGAGGAATAACCGGAGGAATACATCATGTAGATCAGTGTGGTGGTCGCGCGGGACGGTCCGCCCTGGGTCAGGATCAGCACCGGGCCGCTGGTCATCATTGCCTGGACCATGTTGGTACAGACGACATAGAGGATGGTCGGGGTGATCATGGGCAGCTGGATGTGCAGCAAGATGGCCAGACGCCCCGCGCCGTCCAGCTCCGCGCCCTCGATCAGCTGATCGGGGATACCGCGCAGCGCCGCCAGGAACAGCAGGAAATTGAAGCCGATGCCCATCCACACGTCCAGCAGCAGAATGCCGTAGAAGGCCGTGTGTTTGTCCCGAAACCAGCCCCAATCCAGCCCCAGCGCATAGTTGACATAGCCGACGGTGGGATTGAACAGCACCTTGAAGATCAGCACGATCGCCGACATCGAAACGGCCATCGGCAGGGTGAACATCGTCTCATACACCGGGCTGAGGCGCCGCTTTTTCCGGCTAAGCAGCGCCATGAAAATGGTGAGCACCAGCGTGAGAGGCACATTGAGCGCTGTGAGGCGCAGGGTATTCTCCAGCGCCGACTTAAATTCCCGCCGGGAGAATACATACGCGAAGTTCTCCAGTCCCGCAAAGCCGACGATCTGCCCGCGGGCGTTGACCGTGGTAAAGCTGTACAGGAACGTCTTGATGAAGGGATAGTACACAAAGCCGATCGCAAAGATCAGCATCGGCAGCAGAAACAGATATGGTTTCACAGCCTGCTTGACCGACCGTCTTTTCACACTGATCGCCGCCATGCGCACCCTCCTTCCGGACAAAATAAGAGGTCCCCGAATGCAGAATCATTCAGGGACCTCGAAATTCACTCACACAAACAGAGTGACGCTCTCTTCTTCCATCCAGACTATACTGTCGGCTCCGGAATCCAACCGGATCAACCTTTCGGCTCGCGGGCTATACCGCCGGTGGGGACTTTCACCCCGCCCTGAAGATGCTTCATTCAATTGTCGGGGTAAGTATACGCTATTGTGAACCCATTGTCAAGTCTTTTTTTGTTCAAAATCAGTCTTTATCCAGTGATCCTCCCGCCCCATTCGGGATCATGGCGTCACGCTGCATGCATGCTCAGAATGTGGCAGAGGGCTGCGTCCTGACTTACTCCTCCAGCCCGTTCTTGATCGGACGGTTGTGGGCGAACTTGTACCACTTGCCGTTCTCGTCCTTCTCGAAGGAGAAAACGATCTGACGGACATGGCCGACGATCATATCCTTGTCCAACGGACCGATGAGATGGCTGTCGTTGGAATTGGAGCGATTGTCGCCCAGGACAAAATAGGAGCCTTCAGGAACAAGGTACTCGGCCATATTGTAATTGGGGCGGTTCTTGATATAGGGCTCCTCATACTGAAGGCCGTTCACATACAGATAACCATTCTGCACCGCCACCTTGTCGCCGGGCATGCCGACCACACGCTTGACAAAATTGGAGTTGCCGCGGCCTGGATAGTGGCAGATGATCACGTCGAAGCGGCTGGGACCGCCCTGGAGCAGGTAGTCATACTTGCTTACCAGCATGATCTCACCGTCGGCCAGGGTGTAGTCCATCGAATGGCCATCCACGCGCACGGGCTCGCCCACAAAGGTGCGCACCGCAAACGCGATCAACAGGGCCACGACAATTGTCAGCACCCATTCGATGATCTCCTGCCGCGCTGATTTCTTCGGCTTTTCCTTCCTCCGGCTCGACTTCCTGCTCGTTTCTTCCACGTTTTCCGTCTTAACCTCGCTCATGGGTCATTCCTCACTTTCGTTTTTGTCGGATCAGATCAGCAGCTGCGCAGCGCTGACCGACGGATAAAATGCCATCAATGCCTCCAAACCGGCCGCCAGCCAGGTACGCCAGGCGCCTCCCCGTTCGTGCGCGTCCAGTGCTGACCATGCGGCCTCGCCGGTTTGCAGTGCCTGCGCCCGTGCCAGCACGGCGCGAGTATACGCGTCCTTCATTCGTCGTCATGCCTCCTGTCATTCAGCTTTTTGCGAATGCGATGCAGACGAATCCTGACCTGCGGCAGCGTCAGATGAAACCTTGCCGCCAGCTCGCGATAGGACAGTCCGTCCAATGCGAAGCCCTCCAGCAGGCCACGATCCACCTCGTTCAATTCCGCGATCATCGACCACAGCCTCAGCCGCTTTTCCTTTTTCAGAAACAGGCTCTCCGCTGAGTCCTCCGCACCCTCCGGCAGTTCCGACATCGGGACCGCCTGACGCCTGCGTCTCCGAAGCTGGTCGATGCACAGCCGTCTGACCAGCACGGCCAGATAGGTCCGAAACGCAAATGTCGGCTGATAGCTCTGCCGCAGCAGGTACACGCGGGTGAACGCCTCCTACACCACATCCTCCGCCTGCGCACGATCATGAAGCATGCTGTCCGCAAGCCCCTCCGCCCAGGCCAGGTGCCGATGGATCAATTCCTCCAGCGCATCCACATCGCCAAGCGCCAGGCGCTGCATCAGGGCATTGTCATCCATGCGTGCAGCCTCCTGTTCCGCTCGGGGATTCAGCCTAATACACGTTTCACACGACGAAAAGTTACAGACCTGTCAAAAATTTTATTACAGCTGCTTGAGCTCCGCCTCGATCTTCTCGCGGTCAGCATAGTTCAGCGGGGAAAAACGGCCCTCCAGCGCCTTTTCCAGCTTCGCCCTGGCGGCAGCCTTGTCGCCCTTTTCCAGGTCATAGCGTGACAGGAACCACAGCGTGTCGATCTGCCCCTCCTTGATGGCGATGGCCTTGCGGAACCATTCCTCCGCGCCGGCCTTGTCGCCCAGCACGCGGTAGCAGAACTGACCCATATTGTCCAGGCAGATGGCGTCCTCATCGTCATACTCGATGGCTTCCGTCACGAAAGCCTTGCCCTTCTCGATCCCCTGCTGCCAGGCCTCACGGGCGGGCAGAACGGGTTCGGGGTCAACGATCAGCGCCTCCGGATTGGCCTCGCGGGCCGCGGCGTTCTCGGCAGCGGTCTGCGCAGCCTTGGCCGCGTTCTCCGCGTCGATCGCGTCAAAATCCGGCTCCTTGCCCTGGGCATATTTCTCCACATAGAGATAGCCCAGCGGCTCATAGACCAGACCTGCGGTCGGCTTGGCGTGCTGGCGTTCCAGAATGCTGCTGCCCTTGTCGATGTCGCCCAGCTTGTAGCAGCAGGCGGCATAATTCATGAACAGCTGTGTTTTCTGATCAGGCGTCATGCCCGGCGCCTTCTGGAACTTGACCAGAAGATCCTTGGCCTTCTGATATTCGCCGCTGCGGATCAGCAGCACGCAATAGGCCAGAATCTGCCTGGGCTGGGTCAGTCCGCCCTCGTTCAGGGCTTCTTCATAGAGCTTGCGTGCTTCAGTCAGCTCGCCCTTGTTGTGCATACGATACGCCTTCAAGGCTTTCATTTCGGCAAAAAATCCCATCGTCTCACAATCCTTTCGCGGCCAGCCTGCGTTTCAGGCGGTCATACCGATATTGTAACGCATTTCGCGTCTCCTGTACAGAGGCATTCTCAAATAGCGTCGGTTCGGCCAGCTGGGCCATGGCCTGCCGCGTCATGGTCAGCGCGGCGACATAATCCTTCTCCACGTGCTCATAGTGCTTCGCCAGTTCCACGTAGGGCGTCACGCCCCCCTCGCGCCGGGCGATCATCGCCAGCCACACCTGCTTGGCTTCCTGCTTTTCGCCGCCGCGGCGATAGCTGGTCGCCAGCTTCAATTGGCCCTGCGCCCGCATTCGGCCATGGTTCACCAGTCGATAGCATGTCCGTGCTTCCTCGGTGTGATGCAGCTTTTCCAGCGCCACGCCCATGGAGAACACATCCTCACCGAAACGCACCTGGTCGGGATGCTCATAGAGCCAGGCCATATGATTCAGCAGCACACACAGACTCGCGATATCCTGCTCGTTGTGCTCCAGCACATCGGTCAGCAGCTCAAACCTTCCTGTTTTCAGGAAGGAGAAGTACCGCTGCGGCGCCTCGCTGCCGGGCAGGTCGTCCGTTCGCGGCATGCCGAGGATCAGTTCCTCCAACCGGGCCAGATTGCACTTCTTCAGCCGCAGCTTCCACACGCGCCGTGCGATGTGCAATAGGTCAATGTGCGGCATGTCGAAGCATTCCGGGTCCATTCGGTTCATGATAAACCGGTCCCGCAAAAGCGGCAAGTCGAAGGTCTTGCCGTTGAAGGTGCAGATGACGTCAAAGTCGTCCAGCAGCGTTTCGATCTCCCGGAGCATGAACTTCTCCTCGGGATAATCTCGCATCACATACTGACGGATGACGAACCCGTCCTCGGTCAGATAGCCTGCACCCACCTCGAAGGCCACCGTACCCGCGCCGCCCGCAAGGCCGGTCGTCTCCGTGTCCAGGTAAAGGATGCGTGTCGGATCGAAATCCTCCGGCATGTCCTCGCCCTGCATCAGCATCACCGTGGCTCGCTGCAAGTCAAATGCGCACGGGAACTGCGTCTGCGGGCGGGTGATCTCTTTTTTCCAGCAATCGGTGAATGTGCGCACCGGCGCTGCTTGCTTGGGCTTTTTCGGCCCGTCGATCGAACGGAGCTTATCACGCAGATTCACACACTCACCTCCTGTCATGATCTCAAATCTTTATGAAGTCCGTATGAAATCAGCTTCTGCGGTTGCGTTCCACCAGGTCTGTGAGGATCGCAATGCTGGTCTTTTTGCCATTTTCGCCGATTTCGCCTACCGGGCCCGCGCAGGAGGGGCATCCCAGCTCGCACACACATCTGCTGACTATATCGAGGCACTTTTCCAGCAGCAGCTCCTGCATGCCATAGGCCTTCTGGGCCAGGCCCACGCCGCCGGGGCAATTGTCGTAGAGAATCACCGTCGGCTTGTCTGTGAAGGGGCTCTTCACCTGATAGATCACCGCAATATCCTGCGGCGAGCACATCAAATACAGCGGCGCCACGATGCGCAGCAGGTTGGCAACGCCGAGCATGCCGTTTTTGAGCTGGTCGTTGTCGAACTGCGCACAGAGTTCATCCGGCAGCGTCCACCACATGGCCGTCGTATGCATGTCCATCTCCGGCAGGCGCACATGGCCAAAGCCCAGCGTCTCATGGGTATCGAACCGGATCTTCTTGAACATGGTGACCAGCGTCGTGACCTTCACTTCGCCCAGGGCGCGGGTGACGCCGGTGGGCTCGTCGTGCTGATCCTCCACGTCCAGCAGGCTCAGGCTGACATTCAGGTCAGCGTCGGTGTAATACCCCACGTCCACCTGACGGATGAAGGCCTTGCAGGCGTCGAAGTCGAGCTTTTCCACCTGGTACTGCTGAGCCTCATGCATATAGATGGCATTTTCGTGCAGCAGCATGGGCACAGTGTACCGGTCCATTTCGCCGATGACCTTATGATGGGCCGGATCGGTAATGTCAATGATAATGAAATTCTCGCTGGCTGCCGACCGCAGGCTGATCTCGCTGGCCGGGAAATCCTCGGCCATCCAGTGATACTGCCCATCGACGTGGCGCAGGATAGAAGCGTCCTCCAGATAATCGAGATACTGCTCCGGCGCAGGGGCATTGCCGAACTCGTCGCCATCATTGAAGGGCAGCTCATAGGCCGCGCACTTGAAGTGGCTGAGCAGCACATACAGATTATCCGGGTTCAGCATGGCATTCTCCGGCGACTGGTGCAGGAAATAGTCCGGGTGACTGACGATATACTGGTCGATCGCCGCCGAGGACGCGACAAAGAACACGATGCTGGTGCTCTTTCGGCGGCCTGCGCGGCCTGCCTGCTGCCAGGCGCTGGCAATCGTGCCGGGATAGCCGCACAGCACGCAGGCGTCCAACGCACCGATATCAATGCCCAGCTCCAGGGCGTTGGTCGAGACAATGGCGTCCACCTGACCCGCACGCATGCCGCGCTCAATCTCGCGGCGCTGAGTGGGCAAGTAGCCGCCGCGATAGCCGCGGACCCTGCCCGCGTTGCCCAGCGGATCGCGCACCAGATCCTTGAGGTACTTGGTCAGCACCTCGACTGTCAGTCGGGATTTGGCAAATGTGATGGACTGGATGCCATTTTGCAGCAGCATGCCAGAGATTTTTCGCACCTCAGGGATCACGCCCTTGCGGATGCCGAGCTGCTTATTGACGACCGGCGGGTTATAGAACACAAAATGGCGCTCGCCCATCGGTGCGCCGTTATCGTCGATCATGGCAACGGGGCGTCCGGTGAGCGTTTCGGCCAGCTCCTGCGGGTTGGCGATCGTGGCTGAGCAGAGGATAAACTGCGGATGACTGCCGTAGAACTCGCACAGGCGGATGAGGCGTCGCAGCACATTGGCCAGGTTGGAGCCAAACACGCCGCGGTAGGTATGGATCTCATCAATCACGATATAGCGCAGGTTCTCGAACAGCTTGACCCATTTGGTGTGATGGGGCAGGATGCCGCTGTGGAGCATATCGGGGTTAGTGACCACGATGTGACCGGCCTGACGGACAGCGCGTCGGGCAGCGCCAGGGGTGTCGCCGTCGTAGGTGAAGGTCTTGATATCGACGCCTGCCTCCTCGATCAGCTCATACAGCTCGCTGACCTGGTCAGCAGACAGGGCTTTGGTCGGGAACAGATAGAGGGCGCGGGCATCCGGGTCCTTGAGGATGGACGACAGCACGGGCAGGTTATAGCACATGGTCTTGCCGGAGGCAGTGGGCGTCACGACCACCACATCATGGCCGGACATGACCTCGCGGATGGCATGGGCCTGGTGACTGTACAACTGGTGAATGCCGCGCTTTTGCAGCACCGGCAGCAGGCGTTCATCCAGCCCCGCCGGGAAATCTGCAAATATCGCCGGTTTCGCCGGCATCACCTCCCAGCGAACCACATTCTCCATGAACTCCTCATTCGTCCTCAGCACCTGCGCCAGCTGATCCACATTCACGTCCGATCCCTCCGAACAAAAATTCCCCATCTATTATAGACGTTTTCTCCCCTCTTTGCAAGGCGAACATTCCAGGGGCTTTGCCCCTGGACCCCACCAGGGCCGCAATGTGGCCCTGGACCCGCGGTGGGGTTTCGCGCTGTGGCGCGACCAGGGCGCTGCCCTGGACCTGCAAGGGCCACCGGCCCTTGACCCCTTCTCGGCCGGAGTGGACGTGTGCGTGTGGAGTTGCGGGCCGATGGGGCTTG
>R21__coassemble_2179_pt1 | contig 11682 bp, 9 predicted proteins | sample R21__metabat2_low_PE_059 | metagenome-assembled genome bin R21
GTTCCCTGCCGATGCAGCGTCATGGCTTTGTGCTGCGGTTTATGAAGGGCAGATATGCCACCCGTGAGGAGGCGCTCATGGCTGCCGCGTCAGTCGGGCTGAATATCGACCTGCCTTACTACGCGGTCATCCAATCCCGTGTGCTGGATTCGGACGAGGGCCCGCTCGACCTGCGTCAGCCGCCCTTTGACGTCATCCCCGGCACCCGCGGTCTGGGCGTGGAGTTGATCGCGCTGAAAACGCATCTGTATCTGGTGTTTTCTGAGCAGCCGGATCATATCCGTCGAATGGCTGAAATGATCCGTTCGGAGATTGTTGAAAGAAGCGGCAATGCCATCGTTGCCCTGTCGGATATCCAGACGGATTTCCTGCGAGCTCCCAGCGCCTACCTGGAGGCGGCCACGGCCTATGACAATCGCTTCGTGATGGATGGCAGCCGGCTGCTGGATTATGCTTCCCTCTCCATGAACATCGAAGGCATCCTGCCCCAGGCGCGCAAGATCACCGAGGGCATCAATCAGGCCCTGCTGGTAGGCAGTCGTGAAATGCTGGATGGCAAGCTGGCTGAGCTTCGCCGCTTTTTGCAGCATACCAGTATGTCTCCCTTTGCGTTCCGCCTGATCTACAACAATGTGATCGACGCGCTGCTGCGCGAGCATGCCTCGGAGCTGTCCGCCGGCCGCGATGTGCTGGAGATCTACAACATCTTCTCCCTGACCAGCTGTCAGAGCCTGGATGACCTGAACAGTCTGCTCCAGCGTCTGTGCGACACGATCATGACCGCGGAAACGGCCCATGATGATCCCTCCGCCGACGAAAAGGGTGATCCGGTGATCGATCAGGTGGTCTCATATATGCGCGATCATTATGCCGATCCCGACCTGTCGATCAGCGCCATTGCCGAGGCCTTTGAAATGCCCATGACCCGTTTGTCGCTGGCCTTCAAGGAAATCATGCGCATGTCACCGCTTGAGTATCTGACGCTGCTGCGCGTGGAGCGGTCCAAGGAGCTGCTCTCCGCAACCGATATGTCCATCAAGGAGCTGGCTTCAAGCGTGGGCTACTATGACGCATCCAGCTTCATTCGGCGCTTCAAGCAGATGACGGGCGTCACACCCCTGCAATACCGCCGCGGCAAGGAGGATGAGAAACATGTCGAGCATGCTGAAGGTTGACGCGGTCACCAAGCAGTATGGCCGCCACCTTGCGCTGCACGAATTGTCCTTTTCGGCGGAAAAGGGCGAGATCATCGCGCTGCTGGGACGCAACGGCGCAGGAAAATCAACGCTGATGAACATTCTGACCGGCTATATCGCCATGACGAGCGGAAGCGTTTCCGTCGCGGGCTTTGACGTGCAGGCACAGGCACTTAGGGCAAGGCGGCATGTGGGGTATCTGCCGGAACAGCCCCCGCTGTATCCTGAGGCCACCGTGACCGAATACCTGCGGTATTGTGCCGAATTGAAGGGGCTTTCACGTTCCGAGGCGTCCCGGGAGATCGCAGAAGTCATTGATGCGATCGGCCTGGGCGATTATCGCCGCCGCCTGGCAGGGCAATTGAGCAAGGGCTATCGTCAGCGTCTGGGATTGGCCCAGGCGCTTCTGGGCAAGCCTGATCTGCTGATCCTGGACGAGCCCGGCAGCGGTCTGGATCCCCTGCAAATGTCGCAGATGCGCGAGGTGATCCGCAGCGCCGCCGGACACAGCACGATCATCCTGTCCTCCCATATTCTCAGCGAGGTTACAGATATGTGCAGCCGCGCCATCGTGCTGGATCATGGGCATTGCCTCTACGATGGCAGCATGGAGACGCTGCTGAACGACCGTCGTACCATCCGTGCCGTGTGGCAGGGAGGAAACGCCGTGGCCGAAGCATTAGCACGCATTCCGGGCCTCCGGGTGGAGCAATTGACCGACCGGCTGGACGGAACCTGCGCCGCCGTGCTGCATCTGACTGACGCAGCTGCCCAGGGCTCCATTGCCCCAGCCATCCTGCAATCCGGTGCGTTATTGTTGACGCTGTCCCCGGAAACAGCCACGCTGGAGAGCGCCTTCCTCCACCTCATCGACCGAGAGGAGGCAAATACATGAAAGCTGTATTACGGCATGAGCTGCACAGCTATTTCACCACGCCGGTGGGCTATATCTTCCTGGCGATGTACACGCTGCTGGCCGGTGTGGTCTACGTGTTCATCAACATCGGTCAGGAAGCCAGTGCCAGCATGAACCTGATGTTTTCCGGCATGCAGCTTCCGCTGATGCTGATCGCGCCGCTGCTCACCATGCGGCTGTTTGCCGAGGAACGCCGCATGCGCACCGACCAGCTGCTTTTCACCATGCCGGTGCGGATCTCCGCCGTCGTGCTGGGCAAAACCCTGGCCGCCGTGCTCATGTTGCTCTTTTCCATGGGGCTCACCGTGCTGTTCCCGCTGGTCATTTCCCGGTGGGCGCAGGTCTCGGCGGCGCAGATGGCGGCCACCTACCTGGGCTATTTCCTGCATGGTGCGGCACTCATCAGCATGGGCGTTCTGGTCAGCAGTCTGTGCGTCAATCAGGTGTCGGCGGCGGTCATCACGCTGGGCGTCAATGTGTTTCTGTACATGAATGAACACTACATTTTGCCGCAAATGAGCGCCGGATACCTTGCACCTGTCCGTACCCTGCTGCAATGGCTGCCCGGCACACAGCGTCTGGGTGATTTTTCCGGCGGCGTCATCAGCCTGGCCGATGTGGTCTATTTCCTGCTGTTTGCTGCCCTGATGGTGTTCTTCACCTGTCGGGTATTGACGGCCAGACGGTATGAAAAGGGGTGAGCAGCATGAAAAAAGAGCATATCCCTTTCCGGATCTATAACATCCTGCTTTGTCTGCTGGTCACAGCCGCCGCCATTCTGCTGTGCATTGCAGCGCAGGAGGCCGAACAGCGCTGGTATCTGAAGCTCGATGTGTCTGACAGCCGTGTGTCCGAACTGAGCGACTACACCCGCGCACATCTGGACGCCCTGGCACAGGACGTCGCCATTTATCCCGTATGGAGCGCCGGTTCTGCTGACAGTCTGCGTGATTTACAGATGGAGACCCTGTATCGCATGGCCTCTGTGAGCAGTCGCGTGACGGTGAATGAGCTGGACCCAACCACCCAGCCGCAGATCCTGCTCTCTCTGTGCGGTGAAACGACCGGGGTTCAGGACGGTACGGTGTTTGTGCGCAATGGCACAGGTACGCGCACGATCCGCCTGGAAAACAGCGATTTTCTCTTTTCCCGCCGCATCGGCGAGGAGATCTACACCATCTACTGCGGTGAAGCGCGGCTGATCGGCGCGATCGACAGCGTGTGCAGCAGCGATCCCACCGCAGTATGGTTTGTGACCGGACATGGTGAGGCGGACGAGCAAGCCTGCGCCATGCTGGCCTTAACCCTGCAAGGCAAGGGCTTTGCTGTACACACAGGCAGGCTGGGCAACATGCAGCCGGCAGCTGACGATGTGCTTCTGCTCGTCGGCCCCAGGCAGGACCTGATGGCGAAGGAATCGGAAGCGCTGGCGTCCTTCCTGGACGGCGGCGGCAGACTGGTCGCGGCAGTCGGCGCTGACACACCCTTTGACAAGCTGACGCAGCTCTCCGCAGTACTGGATTTGTACGGTCTTGCATGGCAGGGCGGCTGGGTGGTGGAGCATGAGGCGGAAAGCACCGGTTATGCGGATCGCCCCGAGATGCTGACGCCGACGCTGACCGCCAATCCGCTGCTGAACGAAATACCCGGGCGGATTATCATGCCCCGTGCCTGCGCCCTGGCGCGGCCCGCCCAGCGTCCCGGTATCGTGACCGGAACAATGCTGACCACCTCGCAGCGTGCCGTGCGAAGGGCAGAGGTGAATGGCGATGCGTATCAACCGTCCCCGGAGGATGTGACAGGCGAGCAGCTGTTGGCCGTGACGGCAGAGGGCAGCACGACCATGCGCATTTTGCTGCTGGGCAGCGTGGATATGCTGCTGGATCAGACGGACGCAGACGGACGCTCTGTGCAGGACAGCAGCGAGAATCTGGCGTTCGTTGCTTCCTGCGTGGATGCAATGACAGGACAGGCTGCCGATACGACCCTGGATGCAGGGGTAAAACGGCTATCCGCACAGCTCATTACCTTTGACAATGCCCAGCAGCGCCAGCAGGTCAGCATGCTTTTCCTGACAGGCCTGCCCAGTGTGATCCTGCTTGTGATGGCGATCGTGCTGATCCACAGGAGGCGGTTGTGATGCGCCGTGCAGCTGTGTTAAGCCTCATGGCGATCCTTGTCGCGCTGCTCCTGGTGGGCGTCAATGGGCTGCGCGGCGATGGCACTGCTCCATCCGAGCCGCAGCAGCCGGAAGAGACCGTCGGCCCCGCCTGGGAGCTGATGTACGAGCGCCCGCTCTCCCTGCTGTACGACATGGAGGTGACCCTGTCCGGTGGTGAAAGCTACAAGCTGAACACCAGTATGGCGTTTGACGAGACGGGCCGGATGCTGGGAGTATATTCCAGATTGGGCCAGCCGTTGACCGTTGAAGGCCGGGAGGATTTTGCCCTTGATCCAACAGCATATCAAATGATGCTGCTGGCCGCGCAGGGCATACCGGCCACCGCCCACTATTCTGCGCTGGATCAGAGTGCCTGCGGGCTGACAGTCCCTCAGGCACGCCTGCGCATCCGATACAGTGATGGCAGTGAGATCAGTCTGCGCATCGGAAACAAGACGGCTTCCGGGCTCAGCTGCTACGTGGCCTTGGACGGCGACGCCGAAACCTATCTGGTGCCCTATGATTTCTACGATGTGATGACCCGCCCGCTGAATGCGCAGCATCGTCTGCCCGGTGCAGCCTCCTATACCGTGTCGGACGCCGTGCAGCTGGCGATCGACGGCACCGAGCAAGGCCGCATCATTGTGGCCAGGCAGGAGAACAGCGGCCGCGTCCTGCATTGGCAGGTGACCAACCCGGTCGTCCATGACGCCGCGGACAAGGCTGTGGAGCTTTTTGTGCAGGGTCTGTGCGCCGTGCATGCCGAGCGATACGCTGCCACCGTCTATGATGCGGATGGGCTTGACGCCTACGGACTCAGGACGCCCGTGCGTTATGTGGCCGCCTTCTCTGACGGCGTCATCCGTGATCTCCATGTGGGCCGGGATGCAGGCGAAGGTCGGGTGTATGTGCGAATGGACAGCTCCGGCGACGTCTATGAGATCAGCCGCAGTCAGCTCGACTTCGTAACTGACGCCGGTCTGGACATGATGATGGATCGCTTTGCAGATCTTGTGCCGCTCAATACGGTTTGCAATGTCACGGTACAGGCCCAGGGGAGATCCTGGCTGCTGACACAGGACTGGGCCGATGACGCTGCCGCCACGGCGGAGAACTGGACGATCAACGGTCAGCAGGTGACGCAGCACGATTTTTCCGGCATGTATGCCGCACTGATCGGCATACAATTCGACAAAACAGCTGCTCAAGCCGAAACGACAGAACCAATCATGACTATCATCTATGAACTGCGAAATGGCCAGACCAGGCAGCTTGATGTCCAGACACACGATTCGTTCTACGACACAGTAACCACCAACGGCGGTGCAAGCCTGCTGGTGCGCCATACCAGGATCGAAGCAATATTACAGGCATTGGAGGGATATACACATGAAACGAACTGAGATCAATATCCGCGACCCCTTTGTGCTGGTCGACGGCGGCGCTTATTACCTGTACGGCACCCGCGGCGAGACCTGCTGGGGCCCTGCCGATGGCTTTGACGTGTATGTAAGCCGTGACCTGGAAAACTGGGATGGCCCGACCGTATGCTTCCACAACGATGGCTCCTTCTGGGCTGACAGGAACTACTGGGCGCCGGAGGTGCATGTGTGGCAGGGCAAGTATTATATGTTTGCCAGCTTCAAAAACGAGCAGATCCGCCGCGGCACGGCCATCCTGTGCGCAGATTCGCCCATGGGTCCCTTCCATCCGCATTCGGACGGATGTGTGACGCCCGCCGATTGGGAGTGTCTGGACGGTACGCTCTATGTATCAAAGGCCGGAAAGCCCTATATGGTTTTCTGCCATGAGTGGGTACAGGCTGGCGATGGCGAAGTGTGTGCCATGGCGCTGACGGACGATCTGCGCGCCCCCGCAGGCGCCCCCTGGCTGCTGTTCCATGCCTCTGATGCGTCCTGGTGCCAGGTGAAGCATCATTCCAGCGGCGTCAGCGGCTGTGTGACGGACGGCCCCTTCCTGTGGCGCACGGCAGACGGCACACTCGAATGCCTTTGGGCCAGCTTCTCCGAGGGTGGATATACGGAAGGTGTCGCCATCTCCGATAACGGCGAGATCGACGGTCATTTCACCCAGGTCGATCCGCTGTTCATGGATGACGGCGGCCACGGCATGGTGTTCCGTGGATTGGATGATCAGCTGTATCTGACGCTCCACAGCCCCAACGAGCATCTTGCCGAACGCACGCATTTCCATCGCCTGGTCGAGCGCGGCGGACGCTTAGTCCGTGCGGATCGCCTGCCGGATTGGTATACGCCGATGAAGGACGAACTGACCGCCATGGCAGATGAACTGACTGCTTCCCTTACCGGCTGGCATGGCACAGACGCCGTGGTCACGCCTGAGGATTGCGGTTATACCGGCGGTCTGGCCACTGAAGCGATCCAGGCGGCCATAGATCGCGCCTCCGAACTGAAAGGCACAGTCCTGCTCTCCGGCGGCGACTATGTGAGCGGCACGCTGGTGCTTCGCTCCAATATGCGGCTGATGATCGCTGAAGGTTCACGCCTCCTGGCTTCGACAGATCTGAAGGATTTCCCCGAGCATCACGCCCGGCGCCTGACTGTACAGGATACCAGCATGGGGATGCATCAGTCGCTCATCTTTGCCGAGGACTGCGATAACATCAGCCTGTGCGGCAAGGGCGTGATCGACGGCCAGGGCAGCCCAGCCAATTTTCCTGGCGATGAGACGGCTCAGGGCACACCTGGACGCCCCTTTGTGATCCGCATGATTGATTGCACCAATGTCCACATCTGCGATGTCACGCTGCGCAATTCGCCCTGCTGGATGCAGAATTATCTGAATTGCGAGCGCCTGCTGGTGGAGCATATCACCGTGCGCAACCATGCAAATTACAACAATGACGGCATTGACATCGACGGCTGCCACGATGTGATCGTCCGGAATTGCAATATCCATTCCGGCGATGACGCCTGCTGCTTCAAGGGCGCTTCCCAGCGGCCCCTGGAGCGCGTGCTGATCGAGGACTGTGAGCTGTACAGCGCCTGCAACGCCTTCAAGATCGGCACAGATACGCAGGGTGATTTCCGCAAGGTGCTGGTGCGCAATTGCCATATCGGCGGTCTGGAGGATGACCCCAGCAGTTTGAAGCACCCCTGCTCTGACTCCGGCATTTCGCTGGAGGCGCTGGATGGCGGCATTTTGGAGGATATCCTGCTGACAGATCTGCACATCACCCGTGCCTGGAGCCCCATTTTCCTGCGCCTGGAAAATCGCGGCCGTGTCAAGCCGGGCGATCCCGTTCCGCCCATCGGTACCATTCGACGTGCCGCCATTACCCACATGACAGGCGACGATTGCGGTCCCCGCGGCTCCTACATGATCGGCATTCCTGAAAAGCCCATCAACGAAGTACTGCTCTACGACGTCCACATCAAGCAGCACGCCAGCGAAAAGCCTGTGCTGGATGAACACGGCATTGATGAGCTGCGCGGCATTTACCCTGACGCCCACATGATCGACGACCTGGGCGATGCTCCGGCCTATGCGCTGTGGGCACGGCATGTCCATGGCCTGACGCTTTGCGATTATTCGGTAACACCGGATGGGATCGAGACAAGACCTGCATTTGTCCTCCGTACAGACTGTTCTGATGCATGCTGACTGAATGCTTTGTCATGCCGCGAATTGTAGGTTGTCAGCGTAGATCTATGAAACGGGGTTCTGAACGATTTGCAAGGCCCTGCATGAAGCAATTTCATGCAGGGACTTATTGTTGCTTTGTTCCCAATAGATGTTTGTACTACATCAGCGACTATATCGTTCCGGCTTTGTCTCTTTATTCTCTTTGATAAACTCCCGCTTCACCACCTCCAGCCTGCGCACGTTCTCCTTCATTTCGCGCAGATCAATATCCAGCACCATGCGTTCCGTGTTCAGATACTTCAACGCTTTCTGCCAGCCCTTGTAGTCGATGCTTTCTCCATTGTCCTGCCAACGCTGCAAGGCTTCCTCCGCCTCGCGGTACTTGCGCAGTTCAAACTCATACTGCTTCTCAAAGGCAGGTCGCTTTTGCTCCGGCAGCTTCTCCCATGCCTTGTAATAGCGATGGTACTTCTTCTGGTCTTCATAGGCTGTGATACGGGCGCTCAGCTCAATGGAAAGGTCATAGTTTTCCTTCCGTTTGCTGCGCAGTTCATCGGGAAGCATCTGCTTGACGGCCTCTGTCACGCTATCCGTCAGCTGCTGCACCAGATGCCCCTCCATGTCATGACCGTTAACATCATAGGCGTTCAGCGCCGCCACCACGATCTGGCTCTGCGATAGGTGCGTCTGCTCCTGCAATGCGGCCAGCTTGGCATATGCCGCTTTCTCATTTGTATGATCCGTGTGGAAGCGGATCAGCACAGACTTGGCCTTGCTCATTCAGCCAGCCCCTTCCGCCAGCCCATCAGGATGCCGTACGCCAGGTACTCATAGCCCTTGGCAGTCGCCATCAGGTCGGCGTTGATCGTCACCTCGTCGGAATCGTACTGACCGAAATGCTGGATCAGGCAGCCACCGCCGCCGACCACATACAGGTGCATCACCCGCGGATCATAGCCATGGGAACGCAGCGCATCGAACAGGCCACTGACATAGGTGCGGACGATCGGCAGGATGAAGTCCAGGTATTCCCTGCGGATGCTTGCCTTGCCGGTGCGGATGATCTGCTCGATCACGTCATCGTTCAGGGCAATGCCGTAATGATCCAGCATACGCTTTTTCACCTCCAGCACGCACTGGTTCACGCCCAGCTTTTCCGTCCAGCAATACTTCGTGCTGGGCTTGCCGTTGTTCAGCAGCATGATGTTCATGGTACCGTTGCCCACATCGGCCAGGTAGGTCATACCTGCAAACTTCGCGCTGACCTCCGGCTGCTTCATCAGCGGCACAATGACAGCATACCCCTGCGGGAACACATAGCAGCCGACGATGTTGATGTGATAGGCCATGTGTATATTGTTTAGCGTATTATAAACAGAAATATTGACAAAAAGAAGCATAATGATATAATCAAAGTGACAACAAAGGAAGAAAGGATAAGGGATATGAGTGAAGAATTTTGTATGCTGACCGTACACACAGAACAGCGAGATTATACTCTGTATCAGTTAAAAGAGGATGTGGACGCAGCAGATATTATTACCAATCCCGACTATCAGCGCAACTATGTATACGATGACAAAAAAGCATCAAGTTTGGTAGAATCTATCTTGATAGGCATACCGATTCCTGTAATATATCTGTGTGAAGAAGATGATGGGTGCCTTACTGTTATTGATGGACAACAGCGTATTGTGTCGTTTGTTCGATTCCTAAAGAATGAGTTTCCTTTGGTTGGATTAACAAAAGTGCCAAGCATTAATGGTCTGTATTATAGAGACCTTGATAAGAATATACAACGTACATTAAGACAGAAATCACTCAAAGCAATTATCATCAACAAAGACTCACAAGATCTTAAATATGATATTTTTTCTCGTTTGAATTTGGGTGCTGTAAAACTGAAAGATCAGGAAGTTCGGAACTGTATTTATAGGGGTTCTTTCAACAATATGTTAAAGGAGATTGCTGCGAACAACAAAACTCTGAAAGTACTTTTTCATGATGAGAACAAGAGAAGTGCTTATGAAGAACGTGTTTTGAGATTCTTTGCTTTGCGTGATTACTTGAATTTAAGAGGGACATTCAAAAAAACAATGAATTCTTACATGGAGAAGCATCAAGAAGATGATGATATTTCCATCAAATATTGCAGAGATCAATATAATAGCCTTATTGATACGATCAAATGTGTAATGGGCGAAGATGCATTCTTTTCTCTTGATGGAGACAAACGCAAAAAATTCAATGGTGCTGTATATGATTCCATCATCATTCCTTTCTCGTATTTTAATAAGCGTTCTTTGTTCGCCCACGCTGACGAAATACGAACCGCAATCAACAACATTAAATTAACAAATAAAGAATATCAGAATAATACTTATGTCGGAACAAATGCAGGTCCCAGAGTGCGCGGTCGTATCCAAATCATCATGAATCTTTTGGATAGAATCACAAAGGATGATGTTGAACTGGACAAAAAACGCACTTTCGATTTTGACATCAAAGCACAATTGTATTATGAAGGGTGCAAGTGTGCATACTGTGGTAATGCTATCCTATCAATCGAGGATTGCGAGGTGGACCATATTATTCCGTATGATAAAGGTGGTAAAACATCTGTTGAAAATGCGCAACTCCTTCACCGACATTGTAATCGAAGCAAGCAAGATAAGGACACAATGATCGAGCAGGAAATGGTTGATGATTCCGACGATTCTGACTAATAGACACTATAAAAGCCGAGTTGTTTCCATTAAGCGCTCATGCTTCTGGAACGATTCGGCTTTTTACTTATTGTATGGGAGTGACCAGTCCGTCTGGCGATCTTCGCCATAAGAATGTTGTCCATTCGTAGCTGAAGAATCTTTTTGTCACGCTCCGACAGCGTATCCTCGAAACGGGCGATATAGTCCTTCTGCGCGACCTGCTCCTCCATAGGCTCCGACTTGTCGGTTAGATCATAGGACACCTTCTTGCCGACGGTCATGCCGCTGTCTGCGACCTTTTCCACCGTCGTTTCTGCCTCTGGCTTACGGGTATGATTCCATGAGCGCAGGAAGTCGCGCTGCTTGGAATTGCTGCCGTTGTAATCTTCATGCGCACGATTATTCCATATCTCATCGAATATCGGCTGCCAGTTCATGGCTTCCACAATGCTCTGCGTCATGCGGCCAATGACACTGTAAAACACTTCATACGATACCCATGGTACTTCAAAATCCTTTGGACGCAAAAGCAGTGACTGAATATCCTGGCCAGGCAGTTGTTCCAGCTGTTGCAGGAGCAGCGCAGGCAGCATATAGGCATAGCGCCACATCGGAAAATCGCCGGAGTAGTGGCCCCATGTGCCGGGACTGTCCATATAGCCGCCCTTGGGATCAGGCACCTGGAAGAACTGCCAGCCTGTCCAGGCGTAGCAATCCCAGATCAGTTCAAGAAAGGTGTCGGTGTTGATTTGCCCCATCCATTTTTCAGACTTGAACACTTCACGGATCTTGCGGGGCATATTCAGAAACTCCGGGCGTTTTTCCACAAGTTCGCGGGGCATGTTGTAGAATAGCGTGATCCAGCGGAGGTTGCTGTCTTTGGGGATACGGTAGAAGGTAGGCTGCGGGGACATGGTTTTCTCCTGTATCAGCAATATCGTGGTGTAGAACAGGTACCTGTCCATTGCTTCATTTCTATTTTATCAAAGTCGGTATCAATGTACAAGCGAACACCTACATTTTGGTTCTTCACGGAAAGTTAGGCTAAGGAGAAAAAAGAGGAAGCAAAAAGAG
>R21__coassemble_2252_pt1 | contig 11342 bp, 7 predicted proteins | sample R21__metabat2_low_PE_059 | metagenome-assembled genome bin R21
CCCCCCCCCCCGCGCCTAACCCCCCGTCCACCTGGGTACTTTGCGCCCCCGGGCGGCGCCCGGGCCCCCCCCCCCGGCTCAGAATGACAGATCCTTGTTTTTGGAGAACTTCAAGAAGAGCAGCAGCGAAATCGTCGTGACCGCGAGAAGGATCGTGGCGACGGCGGAGGCGACACCGTCGTTGCCCTGAACCACATAGTTGTAGATGGTCAGGGTCATGGTCTCGGTGCGCACGCTGTAGAGGATGATGGCGGTGGAAAGCTCGGTGATGATGGTGATCCAGCTGATGATGGCGCCGGACAGAATGCCGTTGGTCATCATGGGGACCGTCACCACAAAGAACGCCTTCAGCTTCGAGCAGCCCAGGCTGATGGCCGCTTCCTCGATCGACATGGGGATCTGCTGCAAAATGGCGACCGACGATCGGATCGTGTACGGCAGTCGGCGAATGATCAATGCGATAATCATGATCGCCGCCGTGCCCGTCAGCACCAGGGGGCCGTCATTGAACGTGATGACCAGCGCAATGCCCACCACAGCGCCGGGAATGATGTACGGCACCATGGACAGGGTATCAATCACGTTGTTCACCGCATTGGAACGGCGCACGACCAGGTACGCGATCAGGATCGCCAGCAGAATGACCAGCGCCAGCGCCGCCAGACCGATGGTAAAGGTGTTCGGCAGGCTGCGCTTCATGATCTTGCTGAACGCCGCCTGATAGTTGTCCAAGCTGTAGCCGTCCAGGAACACGTTGTTGTTGGTCTTGCGGAAGGACTGCCAGGCCACAAAGATCTGCGGCATGAACGCAATGCCGACCACCAGGTAGCAATACAGGTGGATCAGCACGCTGGTCACAGGCTTCGGCTTGTGGGCCTCGATGGGATGCAGCGCATTCATGGTGAAGGTGAAGCGCGACGTCGCAAACTTCTGTACCAGGAAGATCGCCGCCGTGACCACAATGCCGACCACACTCATGGCCGCCGCAAAGAAGTGGTTTTTCGCTGTCTCACCCAGGTAGTTGTTGTAAATCAGCACAGGGAACGTCTGGTAGCCCTTGCCGATCAGCAGCGGGGTGGCGAAATCCGCAAACGCACGCATGAACACCAGCAGCGCCGCCGCCAGAATGGTGGGCATGCACAGCGGCAGAATCACAGTAAAGAACCGCTTGAAGCTGCTGCTGCCCAGGCCAGACGCGGCCTCGATCAGCGAATTGTCAATGTTCTTCAGTGCACCGGAGATGTACAGGAACACCAGCGGGAACAGCTGACAGGTGATGACCAGCACAATGCCGCCAAAGCCATAGATGTCCGGCATGCGCCAGCCGATCATATTGCTGATCGCCTTGGTGAAAATGCCGCCGCGGCCAAACATCTGGATCCAGGAATAGGCGCCGATGAAGGGCGGCGACATGCAGCACAGGATCGCCAGCGTCTGCAAAAGGGCCTTGCCCTTCATCTCGAACAGGTTGTAAAAGTAGGCAAAGAGAATGCCCAGCACCAGCGAAGTCACCGTCACGGCGGCGCTGACCTTGAAGCTGTTGATCAGCGTGCCGTAATAGGACTTCTTGGTGAAGAACTTCTCGAAGTAGGCCAGGGTGAAATTGCCGTCCGGGCCGATCACGGAGTTCCGGAGCAGCTGGAACATGGGCAGGATGAGGAACAGCGCGTACACACCCAGGATCACAAAGGAGATGATGTTCCACACTTCCATGCGGCGCTTCTGCTTCATGATCAGACCCCCTGACGAGGAGCAGCGTCATTGACAACGCCGCGAACCAGATTGCGGGTACCTTCCTTATTGAATACATTCAGCTTGGACTGCTTCATGCGCAGCTTGACGCGGGCGCCCTCCGGCAGGAAGGAATCCAGCTCGGCCTCCTGAATGACCTGCACCTTCTCGCCCGAATCCAGGGTGAGGAAATAGTGCATGTTCAGGCCCAGGAAGGTGCTGCTGTCCACGGTCGCAGCAACGCCCTCGCCCTCTTCATCAATGATGAATTCCTCAGGGCGGACAGACACGACCACCTGCTGAGTCCTGTTTTCCTCATGCAGCAGGTTGGGCATGGGGAAATGATAGCCGCCGGACACATACAATTCCGCCTCGCCGTTCTCCATGCGGATCTCGCCATCCAGCAGGTTCGTGCGGCCAATGAAGCTCGCCACAAACAGGTTTGCCGGACGCTGATAGATCGCCTGGGGCGTACCGATGTGCTGGATCTCGCCCAGATTCATGACGGCAATGCGGTCGGAGACGGCCATGGCCTCCTCCTGGTCGTGGGTCACGTAGACGGTGGTGATGCCCACGCTGTGCTGAATGCTGCGGATGGTCTCGCGCATCTCCACGCGGAGCTTGGCGTCCAGGTTGGACAGCGGCTCGTCCATCAGCAGCACATCGGGCTGAATGACCAGGGCGCGGGCCAGCGCCACGCGCTGCTGCTGGCCGCCGGAGAGTCGTTCAGGCATGCGGGCGGCATACTCGTCAATGTGCATCAGCTTCATGAACTTCTCCGTCTCCGCCAGCATCTCGGCCTTGGGCAGCTTCTTGGGCTGGTTTTTGAGGCCGAACATGACGTTGTCCCGCACGGACAGATGAGGGAAGATGGCGTAGTTCTGGAAAACCATGCCGATATGACGCTTGCTGGGATCAATGTCGTTGATCCTGGTATCGTTAAAGTAGAAATCGCCGCCCTCAATGGAATTGAAGCCTGCGATCATGCGCAGCAGCGTGGTCTTGCCGCAGCCGGAGGGGCCCAGCAGGGTGAAAAACTCTCCCTCACGGATCTGCAGGGAGAGATCATCAATGATAACATTGCTGCCGTAGCGCTTGTGGGCATGGTCGATCCGAATGTTGACGCTCATTGGAATCCAAACTCCTTTTACTGAAAAAAATAACCCAGTGAATGCGCTGGATTATTCATGGTTGAAAGACGGGCAGCCTGCCCGCCGACGCACAATTGCCCCGGCAGGCAGGCCGTAACATCAGATGGGATTACTTGTTCCAGATCTCGGACCAGTGGTCAACGATGGTCTGCTTGTTGCCGGAGGTGTACTCGCTGTCCTCCTGCATCAGGGTCAGGGTGTCGAAGGAGGGCATGTACTCGTTGGGCTGGAACAGATCAGTGCGGACGCCGCGGCACACGGTCTTGGTGGCCATGATGGTCTGGCACTCGTCAGAGATCAGCCAATCCATGAACAGCTTGGCGTTGTCCATATTGGCAGCGCCCTTGATGATGGAGGAGCCGACGGGAGTCCAGGTGCAGCCCTCAACGGGGTACACGGCATGCACGCCCTCAGCGCCATTGCGGATGAAGCCGGCCACGCCGACCTCGTAGGACAGGCCCACGACATACTCGCCGTTGGCAACTCCCTTGTACACAGCGGAGGAGCCGCTGGTCAGGCTGTTGTCCAGCTGGTCGATCAGCGCAGAGACATAGTTCCAGGCAGCCTCGGACTCATAGTGGTTGTCACCGTCGCCCTTGGCCAGCAGGATGTTGCACAGGTGAGCGAAGGAAGAGGAGGAAGCAGCGGGATCAGCGCAGGCGATCTTACCCTTCAGAGCGGGATTCAGCAGATCGTCATAGGACTTGATCTCCAGGCCCAGTTCCTTCTCCAGCTCGTCATTGACGATCAGCACGCAGCTGCCGCCCAGGATGTAGTAGGTGATCAGCTCGTCGGGGTTCTGATACTCGGCGGGCAGGTTCTCGTTGCCGTTGGCCACATAGGCCTCGAACAGATCGGGATAGTCGTGGGTCCAGGTGGTCTCAACGCCGCCGAACATCACGTCAGCCTGGGGATTGGCCTTCTCGGCATCCAGACGGGTGAAGCACTCGCCGGTACCCATGGCCTGCAGATCAACCTCCACGTTGAACTTCTCGGCGAAGGTGTTCAGGATGTTCTCGATCTCCTCAGAGGGGTTGGGGGAGTAGACGACCAGGGAGCCGTCAGCCAGAGCAGACGCAGCGGTCAGCAGCATGGCCAGGGCCAGAATCAGGGACAGAACCTTCTTCATCACAATGACCTCCAAATATTTGTGGTTCCATCGCACCGCACGGACAATCCGAACGGGCGAACCAGAAAGATTATACCGCATTTTTCTGTATTTGCAACCATTTTTCCGTTTCTTTTTGCTGTTTTTCATCAAAAAATCCGAATGTTCGGGCTCACATTTTCCGAACGTTCGGATTTTTTGATGATTCACGCTTGGTCCCGACAAGTATGTCGATCCATCCCTCGCAACCCTTCAGAATGTACTGCTTTCGCAAAATGTGCTTTCTTACTGCAAATCCAGTTCTCCGGAGAAAGGGATGATTCGTTGATAGACCTGCGTGAAAACGCAGAAACGCAATATCCGCCGCTCTTTTCCCGATGCATTCGCGACATTTTCACGACATGACAAAAGCACGATCTCCATCTGAATGGAAATCGTGCCTTTGCAGACTGTCTGACCTGCATTCCGAGAGATCGCAGGTATTTTGCAGCGAATTACTTGGCGTACTCGGTGGAACGGGTCTCGCGGATCACGTTCACGCGGATCTGTCCGGGGTACTCCATTTCCTTCTCGATGCGCTTGGCAATCTCCTTGGCCAGCACCTTGGTGCCGTCATCGGACACGTCGTCAGGCTTGACCATGATGCGGACCTCGCGGCCGGACTGGATGGCATAGCACTTTTCGACACCCTCAAAGCTGGTCGCGATTTCTTCCAGCTTCTCCAGACGCTTGATGTAGTTCTCAAGGCTCTCGCGGCGGGCGCCGGGACGGGCAGCGGAGATAGCGTCCGCAGCCTGCACCAGAACGGCCTCCACAGTCTGGGGCTCGATGTCGTTGTGGTGGGCCAGGATGGCATGGATCACATCGGGGCTCTCATGATACTTGCGGGCCAGCTCGCCGCCAAGGGTGACGTGCGTGCCCTCCGCCTCATGGTCAATGGCCTTGCCGATGTCGTGCAGCAGACCGGCGCGCTTGGCCAGCTGGACGTCTGCGCCCAGCTCGGCGGCCATCAAGCCAGCCAGATGGCTGACCTCGATGGAGTGCTTCAGCACATTCTGACCATAGCTTGTGCGGTACTTCAGGCGACCCAGCAGCTTGACCAGCTCGTGGTGGATGCCGTGCTGCTGCGTCTCGAACACAGCGTTCTCGCCAGCCTCGCGGATCTGGTTGTCCACCTCCTTGCGGGCTTTCTCCACCATTTCCTCGATGCGGGCGGGGTGGATGCGGCCGTCCATGATGAGGTGCTCGACCGCAATGCGGGCGATCTCACGGCGGACGGGATCAAAGGCGGACACAATGATGGCTTCGGGGGTATCGTCGATGATGAGGTCAACGCCCGTGGCGCTCTCCAGTGCACGGATGTTGCGGCCCTCGCGGCCAATGATGCGGCCCTTCATATCATCGTTCGGCAGGTTGATGACGGACACGGTGGTTTCAGCCACATGATCGGCGGCGCAGCGCTGAATGGCCAGCGCAATGATGTTGCGGGCCTTCTTTTCGCCTTCCTCCTTGGCACGCGCTTCAATGTCGCGCACAGAGGCAGCCGCGTCGTGGAACGCTTCCTTCTGGACGCGCTCGAAGATGATCTGACGCGCCTCGTCCTGAGACATGGCGGCCACGCGCTCCAGCTCCTGCTCCTGCTTCTTGCGCAGCTCAGCGATCTCGTCCTGCTGCTTGACCAGCTCGGCCTTGTGCTCGCTCAGGGCTTCTTCCTTCTTGTTCAGGCTTTCCTCACGGGCTTCCAGGTTGTCGGACTTCTTGTCCAGCGTTTCCTCACGCTGCACCAGACGACGCTCGGTGCGCTGGATCTCACTGCGGCGCTCGCGCATTTCGCGGTCGTTTTCGGCCTTTTCCCGGTCGTTTTCAGCCTTAGCCTTCAGAATTTCTTCCTTGGCTTCAAGAACTTTTTCTTTCTTGTATTCATCTGCCTTCTTCACAGCATCGTCGTAGAGATGCTTCGCGTACTCTTCCGTGCGGCCGATTTTCTTTTCGGTCACGCTCTCGCGGTACTTAAAGCCCACGCCGACGCCAACTGCGCAAAAGACAATCATCAGAATAATTCCCAACCAGATTGGCATGCTTTCCCTCCTCCTTTTCTGAATAATTTCGTATCACTTGTGAATCGAACGATCGGCAGAATCACCAAAAGCCATGCAGCAAGCTGCACGGCCAAAGCTGATTTTCGGATGCATCCTGTGAAAATGCCCGGCGAATGTGCGCAAAACGCCCTTCGCGCTTCACAAAAACTACCCCGCACGGGCAAAATACGCCCCATTGCGCTGGTGAAAGACAGTGTTGCCCTTCTGCAATTTCTATGCAGCCGACCGGTCAATAAGCGCCAGTCGCCGAATACAGACGCGCAGAATCAAGAGAAACGACCCTGCACGGAATGATTGCCAGAGGATGTTTATCGAAAACAGCCGGAAACGCCTCAATGTGAAACGCTCCTACAGCCGACCAATATTTATTGTACCGATTAACCCCTGTTCTGTCAAGGGGAAATTGCCTCCCGACCCGCATGATTTTTGACGTATTGTTTTTTTGTCCGGTCCTCCAGCACAGTGAAAACAACATGAAAGAATCTTCCGCGCGGTGCAGAAACAGGCAGGAAAAAATAGATCCCGGCAGAACTTTTATATGGTTTGACAAAATCAATGAGCGGATGAATCTTCAACCTGTGTTCATAATATGGTTATAGAATGCAGATTGCTCAGGGATAAAGGAGGCTTGAAACGTGTTCAAATTGTTTAGGACCCTCAAAAAATCGGACTGGGGACTGATCCTGGCCAGCGTCGTGCTGATCGTGGGCCAGGTCTGGCTCGACCTGAAGATGCCCGACTATATGAGCCGGATCACCCGCCTGGTGCAGACGGAGGGCAGCGCAATGAGCGAGATCCTTGGCGCAGGCGGCATGATGCTGCTGTGTGCGCTGGGCTCGCTGGTGTCGTCCGCCTGCGTGGCCATTCTGGCGGGACGCATTGCGACAAATTTCGGTGCAGGCCTGCGCCGCCGCCTGTTCAGCAAGGTGCATTCCTTCTCCATGGAGGAGATCGGCCGCTTCTCCACCGCCAGTCTGATCACCCGCTCCACCAATGACGTGACCCAGGTGCAGATGGTCATCGTCATGGGCCTGCAGGTCATGATCAAGGCGCCCATCACCGCCGGTATGGCCATCGGCAAGATCTCCGGCAAGGCCTGGCAGTGGACGCTGGCGACGGTCATCGCCATCGCGCTGCTGCTGGTCATCATCACGGTGGGCATCATACTGGCTCTGCCCAAGTTCCGCAAGGTGCAGGAACTGACCGACGACCTGAACCGCGTGACCCGCGAGAACCTGACCGGTCTGAACGTGGTCCGCGCCTACAACGCCGAGGGCTACCAGCAGAATAAGTTCGACCGCGCCAACCTGAACCTGACCAACAATCACCTGTTCACCAGCCGTGTGATGAGCACGCTCATGCCCGGCATTTCGCTGGTCACCAGCGGCCTGTCCCTGTCCATCTACTGGATCGGCGCAGGACTGATCCAGCAGGCAGGCCTGATGAGCAAGATCGGTCTGTTCTCGGACATGGTCGTGTTCCTTTCCTATGCCATGCAGATCGTGATGGCGTTTATGATGCTGGTCATGATTTTTATCATCCTGCCCCGCGCATCCGTGGCCGCCAAGCGTATCAACGAGGTGCTGAACACTCAGCCCACCATTGTCGATCCTGCCCAGCCCAAGGCGCCCGCAGGCGTGAGCGGCGAGGTGGAGTTCCGCCATGTGAACTTCCGCTATCCCGACGCGGAGGGCGATGTGCTGCATGACATTACCTTCTCCGCCCACCGCGGCGAGACGGTCGCCCTCATCGGCGCCACCGGCTGCGGCAAGTCCACTGTGATCAACCTGGTGCCCCGCTTCTACGAGGCGACGGAGGGCCAGGTGCTGGTGGACGGTCAGGACGTGCGCGAATGGAACCAGCAGGAGCTTCGCAACCGCATCGGTTATGTGTCCCAGCGCGCGATCCTCTTTGGCGGCACCGTCAAGAGCAACATTGCCTACGGTGACAACGGCCAGGCCGCGCCCGGTGACGACGCCATCCACGATGCCATCGCCACCGCTCAGGCGGCAGAGTTTGTCGATAGGCTGGAGGATGGCATCGACGGCTTTGTGGCGCAGGGCGGCACCAACCTGTCCGGCGGCCAGAAGCAGCGCTTGTCCATCGCCCGCGCCATCGCGCGTCATCCTGAGATCCTGATCTTCGACGATTCCTTCTCCGCGCTGGACTACAAGACCGACCGCGTGCTGCGCGGCGCCCTGGCTAAGGAGTGTGCCGAAGCGACCAAGCTGATCGTCGCTCAGCGCATCGGCACCATCCGCGACGCAGACCGCATCATTGTCCTGGAAGACGGCCATATCGCCGGTCAGGGCACGCATGATGAACTGATGCGCACCTGCGAGGTCTATCAGCAGATCGCCTATTCTCAGCTGTCAAAGGAGGAGCTTGCGTAATGGCTAAGGACGAATACGAATTTGGTCAGCGGGACAAGAACCGGGCTCCCCGCCGCGGCGGCATGGGTCCCGGCAGACGCGGTCCCGCAGAAAAGCCGAAGGATTTCAAGGGCACCTGGATCAAGCTGCTGAATATCTGCAAAAACTACTGGCCGCTGATGATCCTTGCCATTGTCGGCGCCTTTGTCGGCACCATCCTGAACCTGATGGGTCCCGATAAGCTGGCCGAGATGACGGACGTCATCAGCAAGGGCATGATGGGCGGCATGTTCGGCGGCGCCGGCATCGACATGGATAAGGTCGCTTCCATCGGCTTCACGCTGATGGGCATGTACCTGGGCGGCGCAGCGCTGACGATGATGCAGGGCCTGATCATGGCCCAGGTGACGCAGAGCACCTCCAAGGGACTGCGCACCCGCATTTCCCGCAAGATCAACCTGCTCCCCATGTCCTATTTCCACCACACGACCACCGGCGACGTGCTCTCCCGCGTGACCAACGACGTGGATACCATCAGTCAGTCGCTGAATCAGAGCATTGGCACGCTGATCTCGGCGGTCACACTGCTGATCGGCTCGCTGGTGATGATGCTCAAGACCAATGTCATCATGACGCTGACGGCCATCGTGGCGTCCATCTTCGGCTTTGTGGTGATGGGCATGATCATGGGGCGCTCCCAGAAATACTTTGCCCGCCAGCAGGCGGCACTTGGCGAGCTGAACGGTCACATCGAGGAAACCTATGCCGGTCACACCGTCGTCAAGGCCTACAACGGCGAGGCCCAGGCCCAGGCAACCTTCGACCGCATGAACAACCGCCTGCGCGAGGCCGGTTTCCGGGCAGCCTGTCTGTCCGGATTGATGCAGCCCCTGATGGGCTTCATCGGCAATTTCGGCTATGTGGCAGTGTGTGTGGTCGGCGCGATGCTGACGATGAACAAGACCATCACCTTCGGCGTGATCGTGGCATTCATCATGTACGTGCGTTATTTCACCCAACCCCTGTCCCAGATCGCGCAGGCCATGCAGTCCATGCAGTCTGCCGCGGCGGCGGGCGAGCGTGTTTTCGGCTTCCTGGAGGCCGAGGAGATGAGCGACGAGTCCGACAAGACCCGCCGCACCGACAAGGCCCGCGGTGAGGTTGCCTTCGAGCATGTGCATTTCGGCTATGATCCCGAACGCACGATCATCAACGATTTCTCCGCCAAGGCAAAGCCTGGACAGAAGATCGCCATCGTCGGTCCCACCGGCGCAGGCAAGACCACCATGGTCAACCTGCTGATGCGCTTCTATGAGGTGAACGGCGGCGCCATCAGCATCGACGGCGTGCCCACCGGCGACATGACCCGCGAGGACGTGCATGCCCAGTTCTGCATGGTGCTTCAGGACACCTGGCTGTTTGAGGGCACCGTCCGCGAGAACCTGGTGTACTGCACCGAGAATGTGACCGACGAGCAGCTGCGCCGCGCATGTAAGGCCGTTGGCCTGGACCACTTCATCAGCACCCTGCCCAAGGGTTATGACACCATGCTGGACGACAAATTGAACCTGTCCCAGGGCCAGAAGCAGCAGCTGACCATCGCCCGCGCGATGATCGCCGACCGCCCGATGCTGATCCTTGACGAGGCGACCTCCTCCGTGGACACGCGCACCGAGCTGCAAATCCAGCGCGCCATGGATGAGCTGATGAAGAACCGCACGTCCTTTGTGATCGCGCACCGTCTGTCCACCATCAAGAACGCCGACCTGATCCTGGTGATGAAGGACGGCGATATCATCGAATCCGGCACCCACGAGCAGCTGCTGGCCCAGTCCGGCTTCTATGCAGACCTGTACAACAGCCAGTTCGCGGCATAAATCAAGCATCCAAAACAGGCTATGCCCGCGCGCAATGCGGAGCATAGCCTGTTTTTTGTCAGGAATATGACGCGCCATCAAAATCGTTCCGGCATCGGAATGTCCGGATCTTCGGACATGAACAATCCCCTCCCGCCGCATTCGCAGCAGGAGGGGATCGTGTTATTCAGGCTTGATGTTCAGACTTACTCAGCGACCGGAACCATCTCCAGGCTGCTCAGCAGGTCGATCGCCGTCTGATAGTCAGCCTCGGTCAGCTTCTCGCCGTCAGCCTTCTCCAGGTTGACCTGGACGAAGTAGCCATGGTAGATGGTCAGCACGAAGCCGTAAGCGCTCTCAGCACCCTGCTCGTCCACCTGGATCAGCTTGGTGCCGGCAGCGGTGGTGGGGAAGGTGATGACCGCGTCGGCAAAGTCCTCAGTCAGCATGGCTTCCATATCGGCAGCCTCTTCCTCGGACAGATCGTTCAGGATATAGTCGCCAAACTCCTCGCTGTAGATGATCACCAGCGTGTACTTGGCGGCAGCAGCGTCATCCGGAACAAAGTCGGCCATGATCATGTCGCCATTGGGGATCTTGGTCATGGTGTAGCCAGCGGGAACGTCGATGGTAATGTCATAATTCGCACTCATGGTCACGACCGTATCCTCGGCCAGGGCAAAGGTGCAGGTCAGGGCCATCATCAGGGCCAGCAGCGCGGCAAAGAACTTTTTCATTGTGAGTTTCCTCCTCATTATTCAATCGTTTCAGTGTTGCGGAAATTACTTGACCAGGAAGGCGCTCATCATGAAGCCAGTGTAGCCGGTCACCTCGTCGCGAACCTGGCACCACTTCTTGCCGACGGCGATAACGGTCAGCTCAGCACCCTGATAGTACTTCTCGATGACCTTGACGGTCTTGTCGGGAGCCCAGCGCATGTTCACAAAGCCGGTGGGGTTGGAGGGACGCACCGTCACCGCATAGGGTTCAACATACTTGAAGGCGTTGTAGCTGTCCGCCTGGGT